>JACCED010181918.1_pt1 | contig 10783 bp, 9 predicted proteins | sample 7455021 | NCBI WGS metagenome assembly JACCED01 (sample SAMN15323456, study PRJNA562643) | freshwater metagenome | isolation source: river surface water | place: USA:Blue River Watershed | collected 2017-08-19 | reverse complement strand
GTTATCGTGGACCTAATCTGGATCGCCGTTCAGTTCGCACTCTTCACGGTGCTTTACTCAAACGTCCCAACCCTCGCTGGCTGGACAAAAGAGCAGACCTTCTTTTTCCTCGGGATCTTCTTCGCGTCCGACGCCATCTTCAGCACTTTCTTTGCGCGCAACTTCTGGATGTTCTCGGACTTGGTGAACCGAGGCGAACTCGACGTTCTCCTCACCAAACCCGCGCATCCGATCTTCCTGGCGCTCACCCGCTTTCTCTCGATGACAGCGTGGTTCAACGTCGTCCTGGGCTTAGGCGTGGCGGCGAAATACGCGCCCGCGGCCGGATTCCCAGGTGGTTGGCACTGGCTATTGGTGATCCCCTGGCTCGCCATCGCGAAGTTCGCAGCCGTTCTTCTGCGCTTTGCTTTCTCGATTTGGATCTTCTGGACCGACCGAAGCTGGGCCATTTCACGCCTGTATTTCGCGTTCTTCAATCTCGCCGACAAGCCTGATCCCATCTTTCCATGGATCGTTCGGCGCACACTCCTTACGATCTTGCCCTTTGCTTTCATTGGGAGCGTGCCGGCGCGAGCCCTCATTCACGGACTCACCGCTTACGAGTACCTAGAAATCGCGGTCGTCCTCGCAGGATTCACGCTTCTAAACGCCACACTTTGGCGCTTAGGACTCAAGCGCTACCAAAGCGCCAGCAGCTAATTTACGCTTCATGGTCGCCACGGCGACCAAATCGAAGTGCACCACACGCAGTGAAACCACCGCACGCGGTCGCCACGGCGACCAAATCGAAGTGCACCACACGCAGTGAAACCACCGCACGCGGTCGCCACGGCGACCAAACTGAAGCGCATCACACGCAGTGAAACTACCGCACGCGGTCGCCACGGCGACCAAATCGAAGTGCACCACACACAGCAAACACACCATGCGCGGTCGCCGCGGCGACCGAACTCGAAGCTCTACCTCGCTCAAGACCAAAAATTCGGTCGCCACGGCGACCGAATTCACGTTTTCTATTTGCGCTATTCCACAGTCGACATAGAATTTTTGACACCAACCGTATCGACCCAAGGAGGGTGAGAGATGGCGACATTCAAAGAGATATGCTTTACGCCGGTGGAATTCGCGAATATCGCGAAAATCGGCCGTGACATGGTGAACGAAGCAGAGGCTGCCGGTGTTCTTCGCACCATCAAAAAGAAGATGGGGAACGTCGAAAGAAAGATGATTCCGCTCGAGTCCATGCAGGACTACTTCCGTATTCTTCGCTCCAACATTGAATCCAACCCGGAACTTCTCGATGCAGCTATGAACGATTCGGTCGCCGGGGCGACCGATGAAAACATCGCCCACGAAATGGGCGCTGGAGCAGAAGCAGCAGGCCCCGCACTTCCCGTCAACGCCTTGACGATCAAAGTCGCCAAGAACGGCTTCATCCCGATCGCTCCCACTCACAAGCTGCAGATGTTCTATAACGTCAAAGGCGGAACCGGAAAATCCACGTTGACCGCTCAGTACGTCATGCGTGCCGCGATGATGGGTCTTCGAGTTCTCGCTCTTGACCTCGATGGCCAGGGCCACCTAACCGTGAACCTCGACGTCTTGGACGCTCACGAGCGCCCGACGGTCTACGACGTCCTGATCAACGACCTGCCTATGTCCGAAGCCATCATGAACGTGGCACCAGGCCTCGACTTGGTGCCGGCAAACCTAGGCCTGTGCAATATCGAAATCCCGCTGAACCAAAAAACGCGTCGAGAATACCGCTTGGCAGAGGCGATCAAGAAAATTGCCGATCAGTACGACCTGATCGTCGCTGATACCAACCCGGCCGCTTCGATCTTGAACGGCTCGATGTTGGTTGCATCCGACTTAGTCAACGTAGTGTGCGCAACCAATCCACTCTCGTTCCACGGAATGTCGCTCGTCATGGCGACGATCGAAACCATGGAACAGGAATTCCAACGCAAGTTGGAAGTCCGGATCATTCCGAACATGTACGACAACCGTGAAGTGATCAGCCAAGAAGTCTTAGGCGAATTGCGTTCACAGTTTCAGGAGTCCTGCACGCAGGCAGTCGTCAATCGCAGCGCCGATTTAAACGAAGCCACGAAGCGACGCAGTACCGTTTGGGACGTCAACCCCAGAGGAACTGCCGCACAGGATCTGACCTCGCTCACTGAAGAGCTTCTCTACACCTGAAACCGAAGGAAACGGAGTCAATCATGGATGAACAACAAAAAGATAATAATAGCAGTAACCCCGCAGATGCCGGCTCTAAGGTGAAAACCCGTCAGGGCAGCGGGTACCTGAAGCAACTCTACTCGACCGCAAGAACGACTGCAGGAACTACACATTCGCACTTGAAGAATCTGACCACTTTCCTGGTCAATTTCATTCCGGTCGAAAAAGTCGACGCTTCCGAGCTCCAGGTTCGGGTGCACTTCGACGATTCTGAAATCGCAGCACTGGCCCACTCCATCAAAGAGCACGGCGTTCTTCAACCTATCCTGGTCGTTCAAGACGGTGATCGCTACAAAGTGATCGCAGGTGAGCGTCGTCTTCGCGCTTCGAAACTGGCAGGAATCGAAAGAATTCCGGCGCGCGTTCTCAGCACGAACGACAAGGCCACACACGAGATCGCACTTCGCGAAAACCTCGACCGAGTCGACCTCCATCCAATTGAAGAAGGGGAGGGCTATGTTTCGCTTCTCGAGGCCGAGGCTTACACAAGCCACGACGCCATCGCGAAGGCTTTCGGAAAGACCAAATCCCGCATCACCGAATGCGTGGGCTTCACCCGTCTTCCCGATGCGACCAAGCAAGAGCTGATGCGGTTGAATTTGAAAAATCGCTCACTCCTTCGCCATCTCCTGAACACTCCTCCTGAGAACCACGCTTCCATCATCTTGGAAGCCTCTGCCAAAGAGGAAGTACTTCTCGGGGCGGAAGGTCAGTCCCAGAATGCCCAGAGCACTGGGGCAAACAGCGGCAACCCGGCAGAAGCCAAAGCCCCGCGCGAAAAGAAGGCTCCCAAGCCTTTTGAATTCAAGTCGGACAAGCGCGGCCTCAATGTTCCAGGCTTCAAGTGGAAAGCAGGCGAAGGCACCGAGAAGCTCGAAGCTTACGTCGATGCTTTGAAGAAAGTGCTCGATTACTGCGAAGAGCAACTCACCAAGCCCCAGAACTAAGGTCGACCTGATAACTGAAACGCCCAGTGCATCCGTCGGGTGCACTGGGCGTTTTCATTGGATCGAAGGCGACTCAGGCGCCGTCCAAACCCCAAAGCCAGGTGTCGCCATGCCATTCAAAGTCAGGTTGAAGTGGAAGCGTTAAGCACATGGGCTCAAGCTCGGTTCCCGGAGGCAGAAGGCCCGCTTGTCCCAAGTGAAACGGGTTACCAAGCAAGATCAGCTCGGGGCGAATCTGAACCAAGAATCCGAGGAGCTTTTTCAAAGCGACCGGATCGCCACCCCATTCATGAACAAAGCCGCCCAGGTCAATCCCGCGGTCCACGCATGCGTAAGCTTGCGGCTGAGTGGGAAGCCCCCACCACCACCAAGTGGTGTGCCGATGCGCTTGCATCCACACCCGATCGGAAGCTTGAAGCTGAAGCCCACTTTTGCGGTTCTGAAGCAGAGTAAAGAGAGGGTCAACCCACTCCACACCCACGGGTGAGCCTTCTGCTGGCGCTTCCAAGTTAAGCTCAAGAAGAGGAACCCTCACTTGCTCGCCCGTAGGTTGAAACCCTAAGCGATTATAGAGGCCCTCTTCAGTACCGAATAAAATCGCGGCGGCAGCGCCATTTCGACGCGCGCGTCCCAAAAGTTCCTGAACCACCTGGGTTGCTAAGCCTTTTCCGCGGTGATGCGGGGAGGAAGCCACACACCCAATCAAAGCGACTTTGCGGGTCTGTCCACCATTCCAGAGCTGGGCAAATCGCATCGCGGAACAAGCCGCCAAGGCTCCATCCTGAGACCGCAGCCCGAGGCGCAAAATTTCTGCGCCATTTCGCTCGTCCCAAACCGGGAAGTCATCGAAGAAGGTGCGGCCCGAGGGAACACCAAAAGCCTCGTTCAGGAGTCTTTCGAACTCCAGCTGGGCTACGTTGCCCTGAAGAATCTCAGGGCGATATGAGGAACGGGCTGAACCCAGTTCTTCCATAGACTTAGGATATGTCCCAGATGACACCTGTAAAAGCCGGCAAAACCTGCCGATAAGCCCAGCAGGAGGACCTAAAGAGTGTCCAAAAAGAAAAACAAGTTCGACCTGACCCAACTCGTCCATAACGGTGATCTGGATGACGGCCAGGTGTTGCACTTCGTGAGCGACCCGAAGAAGACGTGCACCGTCTCGCGTATGCCGAACGGGGAATATAAGGTCAAAGCGGGCGCTGAAGTACTCACCGTCCACGCCTTTGCCCAGCGCTGCTTAGGACAAGACCCCCCAGAGCACGCCAGCCGATGGCTGCGAACCGCTGGCGGCAAGACGCTTTATGAGCTCTGGCACGCCAACGACCTGGCCGAAGCAGCCTAAGCCTCTCCTTTTCTTTCTCTATTGATTCATTCAAAGGCCGGTTTCTTGTCTTTTTTTGAGGCAGGAAATCGGCCTTTATCTTTTTTTCGCTTTTTTTTCGGCAGCCGTGTCTTTGATTTCATTACGTTTTCTGCCTTACACCCCCACTTTCCAAGAGTGTGTCGCTACAGACGCATTTTTTTTCTCAAGGGTTCGGCGCGGCCGCCGATGAGGTTAGTGGAAGTCAGGAGTGACACAGGCCAGGAGGCCTGAATCTCCCGACGACCCGAAGCCCAAGGATGGGCGGGTGGAACACCTTCATGGAGGAAGGTCATGGGTCTGCGAATCAATACAAACGTGCCCTCGCTGCTAGCTCAGCGTAATTTGCGCACGACTCGCAGCTCTCTCGATAGGTCGCTCGAGCGGCTGAGTAGTGGCAGCCGAATCAACCACGCAGGCGACGACGCCGCGGGGCTTGCGATCTCCGAATCGATGAGATCCCAGATCAGAGGCCTTTCGCAGGCCGAAAGAAACGCGCAGGATGGCATCTCGGTCATCCAGATCGCTGAAGGCGCTCTTGCCGAAGTCTCGAACATCCTGATCCGGATGCGCGAACTGGGCGTGCAGGCAGCTTCCGATACCATCGGTCAGAACGAGCGTAAATTCTTGGACGTTGAGTTCCAGCAACTCATGTCTGAAATCGACCGGATCGCTGCTTCGACTGAATACAACGGCGTGAAGCTGTTGAACGGTCAAGCCAGCAGCTTCGAGATCCAGGTCGGTACGAAGAACAATCCATTGGTCGACCGCGTGAAGCTCTTTGATGCTTCCGGCACTGATGTGAACGTCGTTTCGCTCGGGATCAACCTGGCAAGCGTCGCCGATAAGTCAAGCGCCCAGAACAGCCTAGGTGGCTTGGATGCGGCGATGAATTCGGTAACGAAGGTTCGCGCCGAATTCGGTGCCATGCAGAACCGCTTGCAGAGCGTGATCTCGAACATCCAGATCTCGAAAGAGAACCTCGCATCCGCAAACAGCCGAATCCGCGATGCGGACATTGCGGAAGAGGTTACCGAGATGACGAAAGCCAACATCCTCATGCAGTCGGGCACCTCGGTGCTTGCGCAGGCGAACGCAACCGCGAAATCAGCCCTGCAGCTGCTCGGCGGAGGTCAGGGATGATCTACCTCCACCGTAGAAAGAGGAAGCGTCTGAGTTCGCGTAGTAGCAGGGAGAAGTACGTCCACAAACCTTCAAGGAGAAAGTTTCGATGATTTTCAAGGCTTCGTGACCCGAAGAGCAGAGCCCCAGGCCTGGCCTGAGCTCGTTTCCTGGATACGGAAAGGACCCGCGCCGTGCGCCCAAGATGGTGTGCGCGGCGCGGGATCCCCCGGTCCAAAAAGAAACCAGCTGCGACATTGAGCGCGGGAAAGCGAAACGGATTCACAAACACCTTTGGGAGATGCCGCCGGGATAGTCCCGTCGGAGCCCAATCACCGGTCTGAAAGCAAGGACAAAGTCCAAGCAGAGGACCACAACCAAGTCGGCATGGATGCTGGCCCCCAGTAAGGAAACTGCGGGGAGATCACGGAGGAACTCGATATGTACGGAGGCTAATTATATGGGTATGAGAATTGCGACCAACTCCACTGCGCTGAACGCGCAGCGGCAGATGTCGAACACTCGGACGAACCTCGACAAGGCACTTGAACGTCTTGCTAGCGGTTCTAGGATTAACCACGCTGGTGACGATGCAGCAGGTTTGGCCATCTCAGAAAGCTTGAGAGCCCAAGTCCGCGGTATTCGCCAGGCAAAACGGAATGCTCTGGACGGTGTCTCACTGATCCAGGTTTCTGAAGGTGGACTGAACGAAATCTCGAACATCTTGATCCGCTTGCGAGAACTGTCGATCCAAGCAGCTTCTGACACCATCGGTGACGTCGAACGGCAATTCGTTGACCGCGAATTCCAGTCACTGAAGCAGGAGATTGACCGGATCGCCAACGTGACGAACTTCAACGGAACTCCGTTGTTGAACGGCAAGGCGGGCATCTTCGAGATTCAGGTTGGAACCCAGAACAACCCGATCCTGGACCGAGTGGTGTACAATGGTGAACGTGCAGATGCTTCGCTCGATGCTCTGAAGCTCGGTGGTGAATCTACCGCTACCAAGCAAGGCGCCCAGCTCTCGCTGAGCGTGATCGACGACGCACTGATCCGGTTGAACAGCATTCGCGCCGACTTGGGCGCTATGCAGAACCGGTTGCAGAGCACGATCTCCAACCTGGCAATCAGTGACGAGAACTTGTCTGCTGCGAACAGCCGTATCCGTGATGCTGACATGGCCGAAGAAGTGAGCGAAATGACCAAGCAAAACATCTTGATGCAAGCTGGTATTTCGGTCCTTGGACAAGCCAATCAGGTGAACGGCGCAGCGATCAAGCTCCTGGGCTGATGAAAAGGGAGACCACTGAATCGTGAGGAAAGAAACGGAAGCAGTACCTGAACCTAATGGAACCCCGACCGGGGCCTCTCTGACGGGAGAAGTGTGTCCACCGAAAGCGGACCACCCCCGACTGATGCTCCGGCGGAACCAGAGGACCAGGTGCGAGATCCAGGCAGAGAATCGCGCAGGGATAAGCGCATGACCCCTTGCACGGACGCATCTCGATACCTCTGTCTCGACCCGAAGCATTCTGACCTGCTAGACTGGTCTGGATGTCATCCGGGAAGACTGTCCTCATCATCGGCGGAAGCGGGTTCCTCGGAACCCAACTTGCTCTTAGGCTGAGGGAAACGACCAAGGTTTTTGCCACCTATCACCGAAACCCAATCCGCATTCCAGGGGTAACCCCGTTACCCATGAACCTTGCGGATCTGGACTGGGTCAAGAGGTCCATCTACACGGTGGGTCCAGATGCGGTGGTGTACGCGGTCGGTACCAACAATCTCTGGCAAGCGCAGCTTCAGTCGAAGGAACAAGAACAACTCCAAGTAGGTGCTCTTGCTCCGGTTCTCAAGGCCTCCACGATCTTCCAGCCACGCTTCGTCTATCTGTCCAGCTCTTACGCTTTTGATGGAATCCGAGGAAATTACAGGGAACAGGACACCGTTCTGTCAGCTCTGGCCTTGGGGAAAATCAAAATCGAAGCCGAGAACTTCGTCCGCGGCAGGGCGTTGCACTACTCCGTAGTGCGTTCGAGCCCCGTGATTGCCCGCGGATGCGGAGGGAATCTCTCGTTCTTCGATCGACTCAGAATTCGACTGAGCCGGGGACTGAAGACAGGAGTCGACGCAACGGAACTGCACTCGTTCACCCACATGGATCCGTTTCTCGACCTCGTCGAACGGATCATTGAAAGCGGGCCCCGAAACCAGGTTCACCACCTGGGGGGACTCACAAAATGCACCTACTTCGACCTCTCCAAGGCCATTGCTCATCGCCTCGGACTGGACGCGGGACTTCTCTATCCATTGCCGCGCGAGCAATCCTCGACGCGTGTTCTGGATCAGGCGAAATGGGATTTTTCCCTGAACTCAAGCGAGTCGTTCCGCAACCTGCGTGTCAAACCCCTGCTCCTGGACGAGCTGGTGGAACGCCTGGCCGAAGAAGCAATCACCTCGGGCACAGGCCCCGAGGTTAAAGTTCGAGCCCCTTCTCCTGGAGCATCGATCTGATCTGCTGAAGCAAGGCCTGATTTCCCGCACGCGTTTTGCGCTGGTCGCGGGTCGCGCGGATGAACTCCGCGAAATAGTACTTAGCCACTTGTTCTGCCAAAACCTTCTCACCTTGGAAGGTCCAGTGAACCTGGCGGAACGGCCCGATCTGAGCCAAAAGTTCTTGGCTTTGACCTGCCACCGGATTCACCGCACCGGCACCGATGGCCTGACCATTCACATCCATGGCCCCGCGCGCGTGCTGCTGAAACTGAATCTGCACCACACCGTGCGCAGAGTTAGTCACCAGCAACTTCACCTGATTCCGGAACATCATGAAATCAGCAGCCGTCTGAGCCAAGCTGTAAATCTTGATCTCCTGGAAGCGCTCGCCGTTTTCTGAATACCCGTTGAAGATGCGGGCAAATTCCGAGAACTGCTCACGCAGCTCCATCAGGAAATCGACCGTGCTTTCCTCTACGCCTTGCTGCGGATCGAATCCGCGCCCTAAGCTCAAAACCGCTTCGGCATCGGGATGCACTTCCGCCCGAGCCAATTCATGAATCCAGCCCTGCTGAGCCGAAGGAAGAAGATCTTGATAGCGCCCCATCCGAAAAAACCCCCGACTCTCAGTGTACGGCTCGGCGCCGTAAAAAAAAAGACCCTGAGACCGCGCGAAGTCAGTGGAACCCAGGAATCAAACGTGGGCGCCGTTTGATAGCTTTAGGCTTCCTGGACAGGCCAGGCATGCTCACCACTATCAGGGACAGCCCCCTGGGTTACATGACTGTCGGGTCCACCGTATTTTTCGCGGGCCTCAGGGACAATCACAGTATAGCGAAACCCCCGCGCGAATCCAAGTCCAGTGCGGCAATCCGGTCGATTCCACCCGCTCTCCACCGGCGGCCGGGCGCAACACCGCAATTATCCTCGCTTTACTTGGGGAGTTGACAATGACAAACTTCTCAACAGGATGACCGCAAAAAAGCTGCTCGTGGCAGACGACAGTCTGACCATTCAACGCGTGATCAAGATGATGCTCCAGTCACTGGGGTACGAGATCATGATCGTTTCCAATGGCCGGGAAGCCGTGGAACAGATCTCGCTCTTTCGGCCCGATGCGGTCCTAATCGACGTATCCTTGCCCGAGATGGACGCCTTTGCGGTGAAGCGTTGGGCGAATTCCCAAGAAGACACCCGAAACATCCGCTTCATTTTGATCTCAAGCGAGTTCGAGCCGGTCGATGAAGCCATGGCCGAGGAGCTTCGCTTTGACGGCCGCTTGAAGAAGCCGTTCGCGCCCGATCTTCTTCGCGCCCTGATCTCGAAAGTCACGCAGTCGGGGAGTGCTTCAAGCGACTTGGCCGAGCTTGCTAGCCAGATTCCTGTGGCATCGGAAGAGCTCGAAATCTCGACTCCGCCCCCTCCGGGGATGAAAGCTCAGCCTCGCAATCTGCCACCCCGGCCGCCGGTAGTCACCCCGCCGCCGCCCACGCGCGCTCCAGTCGCTCCGCCCAAGGCTCCGCCTCCGGCACCTCCGCGCGCTCCCGTCGCGCCCCCCGAGGCTCCTTCTCACTTCTCCAGCTCGGCCCGGCCTGCGGCGCCGCAGCCTCCGGCCTTCAGCCCTGCTGAGCCGCCTTCTTTCACCGATGATCTTCCTTCGCTCGATAGCCCGAGCGTTCCGCCGCCGTGGGATTCGCCTGCGCCCGCATTTACGCCCGAGCCCGCTCGCCATGAAGAAGTGACTCGCGGCGGAGACACGGACATCAAGCGTCTGACCGAGAGCACCATCCGCATGAGCGGCTTGGAAGATTTCGACTGGAGCGTCAGCGAGTCGGCCCGGAAGGAATCCGAGCTGCCTGCGTTTGACCCTTCACCGTTGCCCGAGACGACGCGAAACTCCGACCCGACTTCGATTTTCACGGATTCACCCGAAGCAAACGATCCAGCTGACGACTACCGAGTCGACTTTCCGCCGGCTCCGCCGTTCCCGTCGTCACGCCAAGAGTACGCGCCTTTGCCGCCATTTGCGCCTGAGCCCGCGCCCTTTGCGCCTCAACCGCCCCAGCCCGGCTCGCCTGCGTTTGCCTATCATTCAGCCCCTGAGACGGCGCCTCCGTTCAGCTTCGACGCACCGTCGACCTCTGAGCCGACTTACACTTCTGCACAAGTAGAGAGCCTAGTTCAAAAGCAAGTCGAAGAAGCTTTGCTTCGCATGAGCCACACGCTTCTGCCCGAGCTTGCCGAAAAAATCATCCGCCAGGAAATCCGCCGGATGCTTTCCGATCAGCCCGGGGCCTGAGCGCCACTTACAGTTCGGACTTCGAACTCGGAACCACCAACCCCTGAGCTGCAGCCTTTGCCAAAGCGAGCGCAAAGGTCTGAACCAAGGGCTGCCCAAGCATTGAGGGTCGAGCCACCAGACTCACCTGCCGAAAAAGACCGGGCGCTGGCAAAGCGATGCAAGCCGAGGCGGGCACGCCCACGGCCCGAGCCACTGCACTCGGCACCAGCGCATGGCCGTGGCCTGCTCGCGCCAATTCGACTAAGCAAGAAAACGACTGCAACGTGCGACTCACTTCCAAACGAAATGGCCAGCGCGTCTGTGCGC
>JACCED010554841.1_pt1 | contig 10784 bp, 8 predicted proteins | sample 7455021 | NCBI WGS metagenome assembly JACCED01 (sample SAMN15323456, study PRJNA562643) | freshwater metagenome | isolation source: river surface water | place: USA:Blue River Watershed | collected 2017-08-19 | reverse complement strand
GTTTTGTTCCCGGTGCAATCAGTGAATTGAATCCAGATGGTTTGCCCGTTGGGCTAGTGCGCGATAGCGATAAACAGCAGGGCGATTATCTCGGTTTAACCTGCACGGCTTGCCATACGGGGCAGGTGAGTGTGCAAGGAAAAATAATTCATATTGATGGCAGCCAGGCATTAATTGATTTCACCCGCTTTGAACACTCAGTGTTGGAATCATTAAAATCTACTGTTGCGGATGCAGAAAAATTTGCGCGCTTTTTCTTGTCGATAATTGAAAAAAATCCTGCAGTAACCGCCGCTTCTCTCAAACAACAAATGACCACACGTATTGCCGAGTTGGAGCAGCGCTTCACGGCGAATGCTACCGATGTTCCTTATGGTAAAGGCCGTCTGGATGCATTCGGCCAAATTTTTAATGCGATTGCAGTAGAAGCATTACAGTTACCGGAAAACGCTCGCGCACCTGATGCCCCCGCCAGTTACCCGGTGTTGTGGGACGCATCCCATCTCGATGTAGTGCAGTGGAATGCATCGGCACCTAATCAGGAACCGGGGCCATTATTTCAAAATGCAATTACGGTGCTGGCCGTGTACGGCACTGTGTCTGTGCCTAAAAATAAATTGACCTATCACTCGTCCATTCGCATCAGCAACCTGGGCGATTTGCAGAGCGGCTTTTACAAATTAACCGCACCCAAATGGCCCGTTGAGTATGCCGGGCAATTGGACGCAGAAAAAATAGCACGCGGTAAATCGCTGTATGAACAGCATTGCGCGCGGTGCCACACCTATGTCGATGCGAGCGATGCAAAACGCAAGTTGCGCGCGGTATTAACGCCGATAGCTGATGTGGGTACAGATCCGTTAATAGTCGATAATTTTGCAAATCGCCGCGTAAAAGCGGGTGTGTTGGAAGGCGACCGAGTACTTCTGGTTGCGGGCGATGTTCTCGCTGTGGAAGCAAAGCCCATAGATTTGGTGACTCATGTTGCTGCCGGTGCCTTGGTTAATCAGCCCTGGCAATCGCTCAAAGCAATTATTAACGAGCGTGAGTCCCGCTACCCAAAACCGGAGCAACAAAATGATCGCGTCTACAAAGCGCGCCCTATTAATGGCGTGTGGGCATCGGCGCCTTACCTCCACAACGGTTCGGTACCCACAATTTACGATTTACTATTGCCCGCCGTACAACGCCCCGCAATTTTTTATCTGGGTAATATTGAATTGGATGTTGTTAAGGTAGGGTATCTGACAACTGAAACTCCCAATGCCACGCTATTTAATACCCACCTGCGCGGCAATTCCAACGCGGGCCATGAGTACGGCACCCAACTGAGCGATGGGCAGCGCTGGGATTTGGTGGAATACATAAAGAGCTTTTAAGCCGCTGCATATCCAATGTGGTTCAGTTAATATCGCTAGGTCGTATGTTCCCATTTATATTTTTGGAGTATACCCAAGCTATTGAATAGAAAAGACTTTAATTGCACCGCTATTTTTGGTGGAATATACGTTCTTGGTTGTTGAAATCCGTTAATTAACAATAGGGAGAAATTCATGTTTAAAACGGTTTTAAGTGTTGCAGCAATATCGTTGAGCGCATCTGCTATCGCGGAAGGTATAGAGCCCGAAGTTGTTATTGAAAATACAATCTCGTTGCTTGTCGCAAAGAAAACAAATGAAGCTTTTGATTTTGCAATCTCAAGTAACAAATTCTTCGCTGACAAGAAGGCCGAGGTTGATCGTACAAAATTGCAATTCGCATCCTTCATTCAGCAGGTTGGGAGTCCAACAAGTTGTGAAAAATTAGCGTCCAAGACCCTTATTCAAAGAATACGAAAGGACGTATATATATGTCTAAGTGATATGCAGCCATTTGAAATTCATTTTCGCTTTTATAAACAAGAAAAATTCTGGGTTGTTCAGTCATTTAGTTACTCTTCGGACACTGAAGAGTTATTGGATAGTTCTATTGAAATGCAAATCAATAACAGAAAATAATTAACAGATGACTGCGGTAAGAAATCATTACCGCAACTAAAATTTAGATGGGGTGCCAATCACAATTATCTCGTACTTGGCATTCTGCGGGCTCATTGCTTTTTATACAGGAGATCATGCTCTACTTTTGATAGAGCTCCCCGCACAAATCCAGATAAGTTAAATACAACCGCAAATCAAATTCATACTGATGGTAGTTGGGTTCCATATGGCAGCACAGTTGGTAAAAGGCTTTGTTGTGTTCCTTTTCACGAAAATGGGCAAGCTCGTGCACGACAATCATTTTTAAAAATGCTTCTGGTGCATTGCGAAAGACGCTGGCGATTTTAATTTCATTTTGGGTTTTGAGTTTGCTGCCTTGCACACGGGTGATGTAGTGGTGTTGCCCTAACGCATGCTGGATCACCTTTATTTTTCCATCGTAGGCAACCCGGCTGAGCGGTTGGGCTTTGCTCATGAATTCGCTTTTCAGTGTCTGGGTATAGGTATAGAGCGCATTATCCGTACGAATGCTATGGGTATTCGGATAGCGCCTTAACAACACCTCTGCTAAACGACCTTCATTAATAAGAACGTCCACTTGTTGCAGTGTTTGCGGTGAATAGCCGGTCAGGTATTGAAGGTGTTTCATTGGAAGTAGGTAATCGATAGATCGCAAATTGGGGACGCGCATTATAGGCAGAGGAATTTGCTTCTCCTACCTGGGAGTTTGTAATTTCTGGGCGAGCGCTGCATTTTTTGCATTATCTTAGGGCGATTGTGCCTTCTGGTGAGGCGATGTCTACGTTGTCATACGCTAAATGTGTCGCTCCCTTTTACATTCACAGGTAAATTTGGAGCTTTCATCAAAGAAAACCACCTTCGCGAGTCGTTGCCTATTTTCTGGCTTGAATTATGCAGATAGGGATTTAACCAGTAGTAAATCGCATGGAGGTAATCAATGAATAGTCACCATGTTTCTCCCTTGGCAATGGGGTCCCAACATCTATCCGGTCAACCGCCGGTCATTCGTTTTCATCATTCAAAAATACTTGCATTATTCCGTGCATTAGACAGCGCGCTTATTGTTGCGCTGCTTTGGGTGGGAGTGCACTTTTTTTCCCTTGAGTGGAGTAATTTCCATACCGCATTTGCACTATGCGCGGTAATTATCTTTGGTTTTTTTGCCGAGACGAATGAAGTTTATTATTTGTGGCGCGGCGACTCCATGATGAAACTTTCGTTGCAATTATTGTTGGCTTGGTTCGCTACCTCGGTGTTTATTATGTTTGCCGCGTTGCTTGCTTATTCGCCCAACAAGGAGGGATTCTTTGCAATAGCCCTTTGGGTGTTGGCGACCCCCGCCGCGATGGTAGCTATGCATATTGGCCGGAGAGTTTTTTTGGCCAAGCTGAGAGCCAATCCAACGGAGCCGCGACGGGTGGCAATTGTTGGCGCTAACGACTTAGGTTTGCGCCTGATCAATTCCATTCAAAGCATGCCTTGGATGGGCTACAAAATAATGGGCTTTTACGATGACCGAGCAGCCAGCAATGATGTTGATCGTCGCTTGGTGGGGCAGCATATTGATGTGAAAGGCGGTCTTGAACAACTGTATGCCGATGCTCACGATGGTAAATTGGACATTGTATTTATTACCTTGCCGATGCGAGCAGAATTGCGCATGCATGCTGTGATTGATCGGCTGGCAGATACTACGGTATCCCCTTATTTGATTCCCGATGTTTTTAATTTCGATCTTCTCCATTCGCGGCTGACTTGTTTGCAGGGAATTCCCGCGCTGAGTATTTACGATTCACCGCTGGTGGATAATGGCTGGGCCAAACGTCTGGAAGATTTTGTGCTGGGATCACTAATGCTACTTGGGCTTTCAATTCCCATGTTGGTGATTGCTGCAGGTGTAAAAATCACGTCCAAAGGCCCTGTGTTTTTTAAGCAAACTCGCTATGGATTGGGCGGCGATCCGATCAAGGTCTGGAAATTCCGTTCCATGAGTGTATGCGAAGATGGGCCTAACGTTGCCCAAGCAAAAAAATCAGATCCGCGTGTAACGCCCTTTGGAAATTTTTTACGCCGCACGTCGCTGGATGAGCTGCCGCAATTGTTTAACGTGATTTCTGGCAGCATGTCGTTGGTGGGGCCTCGCCCGCATGCTGTTGCGCATAACGAATATTACCGCGGACAAATTAAAGGCTATATGCTGCGTCATAAAGTTAAACCGGGCATTACCGGTTTGGCGCAAGTGAATGGCTTTCGCGGTGAAACAGAGACGTTGGATAAAATGTCCGGCCGCATTGCTTATGACTTGGAATACATTCGTCACTGGTCACTTTTGCTGGACCTAAAAATATTGTGGCAAACCATCTTTAAAGGATTTGTTGGCCAGCAGGCTTACTAATGGTTGGTGAGTACAAATTGGACAAGCGCGAAAAAAGTAAAGCGCCTTTTTTATGGCTTGTCAGTGTGGTCGCGGCGGGTAGTTTGCATGCCCAAACCCGACAGCCGGAGGAAGGGTTCGCGATAGTTGCTGGGGCTCAATATTCGGCAGACAGCAACTTTTCGCGTACTGCTGAAGCCAGTGATGAGCAAATTGCGCGCGCGCTAGTGGGGTTAGGTTTTAATAGAACCGTATCTGCGCAGCAATTTGCTTTCAAAGTTTCTACCAGCCAATACCGCTACGCGGAACGCGATTATCTTGACGAAAGCGCCTGGGATGGAAGCGCAAGTTGGCGTAGCCATTTTAGTCATAGTTTGGGTAGTGCGTTTAGCATCGAGCGCACTGAAGCGCCGGTCGATCAATTGGAGTTTACCGGACTCGATCTGGTGGCGAAGGAGGATGCCAATGCCCGTCTGCTTTTCGGTGAAAGCCAACGATTGGGATTGGTGGTTGGTGCCCATCAATTACGCCAGTCCCATTCGAATAGTGACCGTCAGTATCTGGACTTTGAAGACCAGGATTTATTTGCTGAACTGCGTTATCGTGCGCCCGGCACATCTCAACTCAGCCTGCGGTATCGAACGGGTGAACGCAACTATGAGTTTCCTGCGTTATTGGCGCAGGATCTGAATTTTGATTATCATCAATGGGAAATTGAAACAGGTTGGAAGTTAACTGCGCGCTCTGAGTTGACCGGAGTAGCAGGTTATTTTGAGCGTGAGGGTGCTACTAATGATGACGAAGGTGCTTTAGCGGGTTTGACTTGGACCTGGCAGACAACTGCAAAGCTGGCGACCGAAATTGCTTATAGTTTGAATCAGCCTGCGCTCGGGGAATCAACTGATTCTCCACTTGAAATAAATAACTCTTCAATTACCTTTCGCTGGAAGTTGTCGACCAAACTACAGTGGAGTGCTAGTGGCAGCTACACCGAGTTTGAGTATGATAACCCTGAATCTGAATCGCCCCGGATTGAGCGCAATATCGCGGGTACTCCAGTAGCGCTTGAGTGGGAACTGTCGGATAGTGTTCGCCTGCGATTGGTCGGTCAATGGGTGGAACGACGCTCTCCGATAGTGGCGCGTGATTATGAGGGCCATTTAATTACAGGCGGATTGGCACTGGTGTTTTAAGTGTATCTCCTGAGTTCTTATATAGTCCGAGTTTTTCCAGCGCAAATTGATATTTATTAGCTGCAATACAATCCCGCATTTGTTGCGCGCACAATTTTCCTTTGCTTGACGCCAACGCCGAATCCAGAAATATTTTTTTCAGCCATTGCGCGGCTGCATTCGCATCGGCTTCGGCCCAATGCGCATTAGTCAATCCGTTAAACTCGGGGTGCGCCGAACACACCGCTTGCGCGTGATAAGGGACCAGAAAACTGTTGTCCTGATTGCAAAAATCCATGTTGCCAGACCAGGCGGTTACGAGTGTGGGAGTATCTAAAAGCATTGCCTCGGCGATAGTAAGGCCGAACCCCTCCGAGCGGTGTAACGATGCATAGATGTCCGATGTGTGCAGTAGCCCCAAAATATCGGCGCGGCTCCAGTTTTGATCGATCAGTTGAATGTTTGGATGTAGGGACATCAATGCCAGTAATTGTTGTTTTTCAGTAGAATCGGCTCCGCTGTTTGCTTTCAGTATGAGATAGGCGCGGTCATCGGGGCTAAACGCTTGTGTAAAAGCGTGAACCAGCGCCTGCGGATTTTTGCGCTCCATTGCACTGCCAAAGCTAAAAATGTTGCTAATTAAAAATGCATCCTCATCGATACCCAGGCGGCCCCTGATACCCGCAGTTGGTGCGTCGGTCGCAACCGGGTGGGTAACTGTTAAAACGGGAATACGCGTATAGCCTTGAATAACATTAGTCGTGAATGTTGAAGGTGTGAATATCGCATTCATATAATTCAGAGCATTCACCCATTCGCGCGGGATAATTTCCAGCTCCCAAGCCCAATAACCTATGTTGTAGGTTTGACGAAATTTTTTTATCCCCATTTGTAAGATTGCCGTTGGCAACATGGGGGGGTTCAAATGGAAAATGCGGCATTGACAGTCGCGTTCCAGATCATTGGCTGGCCAGTGCCACGCAATTTCTACGGGTTTGCGAAACCAAGCTTCAACGCTGACACATTTCACCCGGTAGCCATCGGCAGCTAGTTGCTGTGCACATAACCGGGCGGATTCACCTATACCAGAAATACTTTGAAAGAAGCCAATAACTTCAATGACCGGCTTTTCTTCTTCAGGAAACTGCGCATTACTTTTGGGAATTAGTCGATGCAACAGGTGGGCCCGTAATTGCCGATAGACAGTGCGCGCAAGCTTGTTCAGAAATGGCTTCATAAGTTATCCAAATCGCTTAGTGAAATCTGCACCATTGCTGAATGCGTAGCAAATGGGGTGATATTTTTGCAGGTGCGATACTAAGTGCTTCCTGTAAAAAGTTTTTTGCTTCGGGTCTAAAAACCAGCAGGCTAAGTATTAAATAGCTAAACGCTCCGGTTGCTGCCGTAGATAATATTTGTATTGTTAACGGCCAATCTCGCAAATGACTTTTTACGACCAGGCAGATGCCTAACATTGTTGCTGAGGCAATATAGCTTGGAAATATAGTTTTCATAATCACGGTGTACGAACAACCAAAATGGTATTGAAAAATAACCAACCCTAGTAGCGCCGAAAAATACATAGAAACCAAATACGCGAGTGCGGCGAAGGTGAGCCCTTTTTGTACCCAGAAATATCCCAGGAGCATAGTGACCAGCAATAGGCACAGGGTCGTGGCTAGAACCCACAGTGTATGTCCTTGCGCGGTAAGCACAGCGTTAACCTGGAAACGGATCAGCAGTGGTGCTGAGCCAATCGCAATCAGGCTCATCAATTCTCCACTCGCACGCCATTTATCACCAAACACGAGTACGATAAATTCTGGCGCTATCGCGGCGGTGCCAAAAAATATTGGTACTATGATGAAGCTGCTCATACGCATTATGCGCAAGCAGGAATTCGCTCGCGCTGTTACATCTTGCAGGCGCGCGAACGCAGGTAAAGCGGTTTGCTCAAGTGGGCGCACTATAATGTCCTGCAGAATAAACAGAGCGCGCCCACCTATTCGATAGGTTCCCAGCGCCGCTGGGCCCAGTAAGAAACCTACGATAAATTCCAATACTGAATTGCATAACGTGTTGATTAACTGGGCCAGCATAAGTGGTGAGGAAAACCTCATTGCACTTTTCGCTTCTGACCAGCTGAAAGTAAAACTGGGCCACCAACGCGCGCTAACTAACGTAATAACTGTTACCAGTATTTGACCGCTTAACTGTTGTCCAACCAGCGACCATACTCCGTATCCTTGTAGTGCCATTAGCACGCCTGTCACACCTGAAATAAAACTGGCACTGATACTGCGCAATGCAATCGCTTTGAAGGAAAATTCCCGGCGTAATTTTCCTTCATGAACAACCTTGATTCCCTCGAGTAGAAAAATAATTAACATTGCTTGTAATATGGGCGCCGCAGCCGGGTCATAAAAGTGTTCAGTAACCGGAATGCCAAATAACCAGATCAGTGCGATAAATACTAAGGCGTAGACTATGTTGAGAAAAAAGCAGGTAGATGCATACACCTGACTCCAGTCTTCACGCTTGACTATCGCCTGGGATATGCCGCCATTTAAGATAACTTTTCCAGCTTCAACGACCAAAATTGCAAATACGGCCAAGCCAATCTCTGATGGCGAGAGTATTCGCGAAATAATGATAAACACCAGAAAGCTGACAATACTCATGCTGCTTGCAGCAAGGCTCATCCAGGCGGTGCTATTACCTAATTGCTGTTTTAATCCCATATCGATGGTTCACTTATAATGTCAGTGCAGACTTTTTCCTTGTCGCAAACATAACTGTAAAAACACCGCGATATCGAGTGTATAGCGGCGTAATAATCTGCCCGGCTCCAGGCATAAACGATAAAACCATTCCAGACGCATTTTTTGGATCGTTTTCGGTGCACGCGGTTTTTCGCCGGCCAGAAAATCCAGCAAGGCACCAACACCGATCAGTACTTTGGTGTTTAATCGCTGCCGATGCTTGAGAATCCAATGTTCTTGATTAGGATTGCCCATGGCAATTAACACTACATTGGCACCACTGGAATTAATCGCGTCGATTAAGACCTCAGCATCGCTTGCCTCGTCGTATCCGTTGCGATAACCCACAACCTCAATCTGCAAATCCGTTTGTAAATGTTGCGCCGCTTTCATGGCGATTCCCGGTTTTGCGCCAACCAAAAAAACCTTGGCGTCTTTGCCCAGATGCTGCAAAAACAAGGGTGTGAAATCTGTACCGTTTAAGTTTTCGCGGAATTTCTTTCGATGAATTAACCAGGTTGCAATATCAATGCCTACGCCGTCATTCACGATAATGGTATTGCTGTTGGCCAGTTCATTTTTTAACGCTTGGCATTGCACAATAAAATTAGTATTGGCAAACAGTAAGGTGGTCTGCTGATGCTCCATATTGTCGCGCAGCTGACGGGACAGATCTTTGCTGCTGGTTGAATGAATGAAAAAACCGCCCAGTGGAATAAGTTCAAAAGATTCATTGCTCATCACGCAAATACCTCCGTATCACTAAATTTATGTGGCGCCAACATTCGTTCAGTCACTTGTTGCCAATTGAGGACGGTGTGTTTGTTGATAACCGTACTCGGCGACAACGCGCGCGTAATAGCGGCGACGATTGATTCTTCGTTGCCAATGTCATAGCCAAAACGATTGGTGTAATCCGCCGCAATATAGTGAGGGCAAATCGCGGGCAGACCAAAAAATGCGTATTGCGTCAGTTTGAGCGATGTATCGCGCAGATACGCTGGCAGATTTACGCTGGAGTAGGGCGCTATACCCAAGGTGGCGTGCTTGATGTACGGCAAGGTTTGGTTGAATGGCATTTCACCGTAAACACTGACATTACTACCATAGTCAGGGTGCCGCGGGTGGCAGGAACCAATGATGTGGAAATGAATTTGCGGAAAACGTCGGGACGCAATGACAAAAAATTCGGGGTCAAACAGCATCGAGCCGACTGATATTGCATGTATGCCTTCGGTGTAGGGTGACGGATTCGCTTTTTCAGCAATCTCCGGATCTATTCCCTGTGGAGCAAAAACCAGATTATGCGTTGAGGGGATGGTATCGGCGAGTGCTTTGGACGGCAGGACGATAGTGTCAATTTTTTTAGCAATGCGGTTGAATGTTCTACTGACATAAGCGGCGACATCAATGGTGTCCAGTGCATCGGAAGCGCGGTAAATAACTTTGGCTTTGGGATTCAGCCGCTTGATTAAATCAAAAAAAATCGGTGCTACGCCGCTTTCAATAATGATTACATCCGAGTCCGCGATCCAATCGCGCAACACGCTGTTCAGCCCATAGCTGTACAGGTGATACATCAAAGATTCAAAAGGCCTTACACGGATGGGGTGGATTAAGGTTTTCCACAAATAACATTCCACGCCTTCATAAAACACAATTTTATTGGCCTGCTCGTCTAGCGAAATTCGAGGGTCGTGTTTATAGCGCGATAAAAAACTGTAACGCAGGGAAAAAAAACGTGTGCATCCCAGCTTGGCTAATTCCGCGGCGATAAAATGCATGCCGGCTTTCCGTGGCGAACGATAATCATGCGCTGACAACAATAAAAATTTTGGTCGGGTGGACGCCGGCTGGGTCGCGTCCAACGGCATATTTAATTCTATGGCAGCAGTGGGTAGGGACATAGGTTGCTCCTTCATTTTACATTCGACTTGACGCTGGATTTAGCGCTGGACTTGATGTGTGTTTTGGTGCTGGACCGGGTAGTGGATTTGGCACTGGATTGCTTGCGGGAAGTAGTCGCTACGGCTTTGAGCGCGCTAGGTGCCAGCGGCGGACTTAAGGAGTGGCTTTCCGGGCGATAAAAATAAGCTTGCAGGGGGATCCATTGTGGCGATAGTGTCTGGTTAGCTCCGCTGAGTGCGAAATGGTAATTACCCCACCAGCGACCAGCGGCCCAGTATGTCCAGCCGCGCCAAGGTGGCGCCTGCGTTAGTTCCAACAGGCGCGCCAGGGTTGCAATACATTCTGTCGTAGCCGGTACTCCGAGCTCCCCCAGGAACAACTGTTGGTTGTATTGAATCGCCCATGCACTGATGCGTTCAAATTTGCTGTTGAATTCATCGGCGGGTCTACAACCAGTTCCAGTGGCTTCGGTATGGGTGCCGGAATAATCTTTGTCGGTGTATTGATGGACTTCGAGCAGGGTGCGTTTGAGTGGATCGACCAGATCATCAAACTCAGTGGCATTGCT
>JACCED010689514.1_pt1 | contig 10785 bp, 8 predicted proteins | sample 7455021 | NCBI WGS metagenome assembly JACCED01 (sample SAMN15323456, study PRJNA562643) | freshwater metagenome | isolation source: river surface water | place: USA:Blue River Watershed | collected 2017-08-19 | reverse complement strand
CACGATCTTCTGTGTAGTAAAGATTAGTACCTTCAGCAATGTGATAGGTAGTTACTGCGGTTAACTCATTCCAGAAATACAAACCAAAGTCACCAACATCTAATTTCAAAGACAGTTGGTTGGTAATGGTACTGGCAAAATCAGCATCGTTGTTGAGAGCCGCAGACAACTCGTTTAGCGTGTCTAGGGCTCCGGGTGCTCCAGCAACCAATGCTGCCACAGCGGCATCAGTGTAGGTTTTTGTAGCAAGGTTACCAATGCTGACCACAGTATCAACAAAGTCAATACCGGCAGTTTTTACTGTGGTGCCGTTGCGTACCAATACAAATTCGTCGTTGGTATCAAAGGTGGTGGTTGCATCAAGTTCACTGATTTTAACAAACACTTTCCCTTCAAGTAAATTTGACATGTTGATTTTCTCTCTTATTCAATTCTTTGCAACAAAACATAAATGTTGTATGTTGCTGTGGTAGCGGTTCCAATCTTGCAATTAATCAATAGGTCAGAACCTGATACTGACAGTTCAACATCTCCGTCGAACCCTTCTTCAAATATATCTTCAATCTTGCTGATGGCACCGGTGTCTGTAATAGTGCCACGAAACTGTTTGGCAACTCGGTGGCCTGTTTGGTCAGTAGCTAAAAATTTTAGATCATAAAACTCAGTGCCGGCAATGCTGACATTTTCTCCGTTGCGGTCTGTGGCCAAGGTGTCTGCGCCCGAGCAGACTGCGCCTAACGCAATTTGTCTGCAACCAGTGGTGCCTGCACCAATGGTAAATTCACTTGAGGTAGTTCCTGCGGTGTTATTAAAAGTTTTCATATGTAGGATACCTCTACTCTTATGTTGCCTGTTGCACTATTGCTAGGTATATTTACAACCACATCTTCTCTTGTGGTTGTAACCAAATCTGTGTCTACTACATAGGTCCCAACCTTGCTAGCACCGTGTTGACTAAATTGCCAAACTGTGGCGCTGCCTACATCAACTGTGAAATCAGGCGCTCCTACTAGGTCCTGTAAGACTGCTACGCTTACATTTAAAATTCTACGATCTTCGCTGACTGTACCAATTGTGGTTGTTGTGCCTGGTAAAGCCACTGTTCCTTTGAGTGTTCTTGCATCGACAGCCACGCTACGCTGACCACCAGTCTTAATCCACTGACTACCATCATAGGTAAATGTAGCCCATTCGTTGTTGCCGTCGTTGATAACATGACATTGATCGCCTACCAAAGAGTTGAGAGCATCTCTAGCTGTTATGTCTGCTACTACGGTGATTCCGCCAGTGCGGATACCTTGCTCAATGTTTAGTCCCAGAGCATAGCGACCATTTTGTCCACTGAGTACTCCTGCGGTGTCTAAGAATACGCCAGCAAAGTCTCTGATGGTTAATGGACCGCCATCAGTTCTAATTAATCTTAGTGCAAATGTTGTTGTGTTTGCTGGAGTAGATTCTGGCAAGCTTGAAACTGAGTTTGTGCCGGCAAAGTTATTGCCATTGGCATCTGCACTGATATTAACAATAGTAATTGCACCACCAGCATTGTGTCTAAGTTTTAATTCGCTGCCATTGATTAGACTGGCAACAACATCGGTAATTCCAGCGGCATTAATATCTGCAATCATGTCATTGGCATCAGCCACGCTTGGGTCGCCGTATGCGGCTGCACCGCTGGTAGTTGTTGTAAAATTAACTGTAACGCCATTGATACTTGCACTAAAAGGCACATAACCAGCAACAATGCCATAAGCACTACCTTGACCAGCAACATCGCTGGCCACTTCTGTAGCGGCTCCTACTTTGACTGCTGTTACTTTGTGGCTAGCACTGGCAGCATTGATCAGTGTTACTGCATCATCTAAGGTATATGTACCGCTGCCACTGGCAAGGGTAATCTGTATTCTATTAATTTCTACAATGTCACCGTCAACACCAGTTGGATCAATGCCAGTACCTGTAGTTGAAGTAGTTATAGCATCAGCAATTTTTAAGTAGATAGGTCTGCGACTGTCTGCGCTGGTAGTCAAGTCACCACTACCATCTAAACTAGGATATAGATAGTCCCCAACGGAGCCAGGCAATCCTGGAACAAAATCAATGATGCCGTTGGCCGGTCTTAAAATAAATTGATCAGGTCCTGGACCCGGGTATACCACAGTACCAATAAAGCGATCAATGTTGTCTGGATTACTTAAAGCAAAAAGACTATTTTCTATACAGATAGAATCGCCTTGCTGAAATCCATGATTTGGTTGTTCCAACAAGTAATTTGTTAGCGGATTCATATACTGGAATCTACTCATCACATTGGTAAAGAAGTCTGCGGCCGCTTCACCAGGAACTGGATCCAGCATTGGGAATCCTAGTTCGTTAATTTGGAAGAAAATAACAGTACCCGGAGTACCAAACAAGCCAAAGCCTGTAGGGTCTCGGAATGTGTTATAGCGCAATCTATCTTCAACAACGGCAGTTAGTGTGTTGTTGCCTTTTTCGCTGATACTCATAATTTGGCAAACTTTGCCATCTTGAGCACCGGCAACAAAGTCGCCTACTTCAATGTCTTGTGCATTAAAAGCAAACGGTGTGCGAGTTAAATTACTACCATGTATTCTGTCATTGACCGTAAATGTTACTTCCCAACGATAATACTGAGGATTTGATCCGCCGCTCCAATAAGGATCGTCAGTGGCATTGGCATAAGGCCAAAGTGCCACCGGCGAGAATGATTCAGCAACCCCAGCAATTACCTTTGCTGGCTTGTTTAACCCAATGAAGCTGGTTTTCCAAGCATTAATTGACATTTACTATCCTTATGATGAACTTAGTAAAAATTGTACAACGCAGTGAGTAGTCTGACCAACTGCGGCTGTGGCACCTGTCAATGCCTTAGTTAAACTCAATGTCATGGTGTTAACGCTGGAATCAAATGCACTGAATGCACTTGGACTACCACTGCTACCACCAGCAGCCAGTGTTCTTGAAGTAAAGTCGCTGGCCAATGCACGAGAAACATAAACATTACTTGCTCTCTGATAACCATAAACCTGTACACCTAATGGAGCACATACGCTGCCAGTGAAAGTAAATGTCACGGTAGCTGTTGTGCTTGTTGCAGTTGCAATTACAGCACTGATACCACCACTTAACACACTTACGCTTGATAGGTTACCTGATGCATCATATTCAACTTGAACTGAAGCACGGAACACACCACTGGTTGAACCAGTGCCTCCGCTACCTCCACCACTGACTGTGCTTGGTGACCAAGCACTACCATTCCATACAAGAGCCTGTCCTGTTGTTGGTGTAGTGTCGGCTACATCAGCAAGTTGACTTAGGTTGCTTTGTCCAAGACGAGTATCAAATCTTCCACTGGTGTAGTAAAGATTTGTACTACCTTCTGTAACATTGTCTGTGCTTGTGCTTAAACTAAATGTACCAGTAGAACTGTTATAGCTTAAACCTGTACCAGCAGCCATGGCATTGCGAGCCAGTGTGTTGCTGAAATACTTGTTGGTTGAACCTTCACTTAGGTTGTCAGTTGACTTGGCAGCAAGTCTTGTGTCCCAGCGAGAATTAGTAAAGTACAAGTTACTTGTACCTTCAGTGATATCGTCGGAACTTAGAACAACTGCGCCAGTTTTTGTATTGACACTTGATACAGCACCACTGCCGCCGCTTACCGAGCTAGGTGTCCAAGCACTACCTGTCCAGGTCAAGACTTGACCATTGGTTGGTGCAGTTGTTACGGTATCCACATCGCTGAGTGCGTTGATACTGCTGGCAGCAATTCGTGTATCTGCGCGAGCATCAGCTCTTGTGTTTGTAAAATATAAGTTACTACCCTCAGTGATATAACTTGTGTTGGCACGATATTTGATAACACCGGTGGTATCGTCATAGCTGATCAAACTGCTGATACTGCTATCGCTAGATGAACTGATTGCCAGTCTTGCTCTACCATCACTATAGTAAAGTCTAGTACCTTCAGTTACATCGCTGGTTGTTACACCACTAAGTGCTGTTGTAATGCTAACGTTGCCGCTACCATCAAAGCTGGTTAAACCAGTAACCTTACCAGTTAAGCTGATGTTTCTGGCTGTTGTAAGTTTGTTAGCTTTATTAGACAAGTCAACTTCAAAATCGTAACCAGGCTGTGTTGTGCTTGCTAAACCATAGATCTGTACGCTGCCACTTGAGCCATTGACTGTGTAGCTTGTTCCTTGTGGTCCAGTAGCACCTGTAGCACCTGTGTCACCTGTGTCACCTTTATCACCCTTGGCACCTGTAGCACCTGTGCTACCTTGTGGACCAACAACATAACCAGCATTGATTGTGCTGCCGTCGGTTAATGTGATTTGCAAATAACCACTGCTGTCAACTACAACACCGCTGTTGGCAATACTGCGACCAGCCGGTCCTTGACTACCTTGTGGACCCTGTGGTCCAATTACGCTACCAGCATTGATTGGTGTAGCATCGTCAAGAGTAATTTGTAGATTGCCATCGCCATCTACTACTGCACTGAATATTCCATTACCGGCAGGACCTGTAGCACCAGTGGCACCAGTGGCACCTGTACTACCTTGTGGTCCCTGTGGACCCACTGCGCTGCCTGCGTCAACTGTGCTTCCGTCAGTGAGCGTGATAATCAAGCGACCACTGCCATTTACTGCGGCACCCGCAATTCCAATGCCGGTATCTCCTGTGTCACCTTGTGGTCCCTGAGCACCAGTAGCACCAGTTGCACCAGTAGGTCCTATTACACTACCTGCATTGATAGTTGAACCATCTTGCTTGGTTAATACTAATTGTCCGCTGCCATTAACTGTGGCTGAGCTAACACCAGCAACGTTACCAGCATCTACCACAGAGCCATTGCTAAGAGTAACCAACAAGCGACCGCTTACGCTAACGGTAGCAGAAGTAATGCTAAGACCAGCTGGACCTTGAGGACCAGTATCGCCAGTATCGCCTTTGGTACCAGTATTGTTTACCGCTACCCATTTTGTACCATTCCAGCCTAAAATTTGACCAGAGCTCTTAGAAGCAACATCGACATCTGTTAAACTTGCCAACGCTGTTGTTGGTGCAGGAATAGCTGCAATACTGTCATCAACATATTTTTTGGTTGATGCTTGTAAATCGGATGTAGGTGCGCCGCTCAGTGTTAAGGCACCTGTCATTGTGCCGCCACTAATGCTTAACTTTCCAGATAACGAAGTTGTTAAATCTGTAGCAAAGTTAGGATTGCTGGCAATAGCAGCCGCCAGCTCATTTAATGTGTTTAATGCACCAGGAGCACCATTAATTAAATTGCTAATCTGACCATCTACATAGGTTGTTGTGGTATATCCGTTGTTTGTTAGATATGTGCCAACATCGCTGATACTAATACCACCGCCTGAACCTCCACCAACTGCACTGATAACACCGTTGCTATCAATGGTAATTGTTGTACCGTCAATCTTTACACCACCAAGTGTACCGGTGCTAGCTGTTGGCAATGTGTAGCTGCCGCCACCAGTTGCACTTACGACACCATTGCCGTCAATGCTTAGACCTGTACCAATCTTAATACCACCCAGTGTGCTACCACTGGCTGTTGGTAATGTATAACTACCACCGCCTCCAGCAATGCTTACATTTGCAGTACCGTTGTCAACTGTTACAGTGGCTCCGCTGACAAAGTTAATACTGGTAAAATTTCCACGATTGCTGGTATTTTCATATACCGCAATAGAATCTAATCCACCTGTGATGGTGGCCACATTATCAGTGACGCTTACATTTGGCCCAACAAAGTTTAGCACACCAGCAGTACCGCGAGCTGTGCCATTTTCTTTTACAGAAATGCTACCTGCTGTTCCACCACCGCTGCCGCTACCGCCTGCTAGGCTGATTGTGAGCTTGCCCGTAGTGTCGTCATAACTTGTTTGTAGTCCAATGCTAAGATCGTTACCTACTTCAATTTGTTCGGCTACAATGTCTTGAACATCTTCTTCTGTGAGGCCTCCGCCACCACTTGTTCCGCCTTGTAGTTGTCCTCCCGAAGATGCATTAATTGCCATTTTATTTCTCCTGTGTATTCTTTTATAGGCTTAGAACTACTCGTTCGCAGGTGCCCAATGCCGAAACTGGCTGACCCAAATGACTTCTCTGAATCTTTGCTCTTAGATAAACAAAGTTCCCTACCAGGTTAAATGTTTCTATTTTGGTTTCAGGACCTTCAACATCAAAGAAACTTGTGCCGTTTCCTAATCCTATAGGAAACCAGTCATTTTCACCTGGATTGTCGCTTATACTGGCTTCTATGAATAGCTTGCCTTTGAAATTTTTCAGATAAAAACCAACAGTATGCATTCCGTCTGCAAAACCGTAGTATCCGTCAGCACGAGTAGCTGGACCAACTTGATCCAGCTGTCCGTTAGCTACCAGCATGGTTGAGTTACGCATACTCATGGATTATTCCTTAATAATTTCAACAATTGCAACCTCACCAACCAACTGCTGTACAACCGCTTCTAGGTTTGAAACGGTTTCGTCGCTGAGGATTGTGGCCACAGCTTCATCGTCCTTGTGCAGTGAGCTAATTTTGATTACAACTAATTCTTCGTGTATTTTTGCCATAGAAAAAGCCTCCAACACTATTTAGCGTGGAGGCTTGGTTTGGACCAATGGCTTTTTAAGGAGGTCTTATTCTTTCAAAGCGTTCGATAACTGTACCACATTGCAGTTTAAGTAAGGCTGCATCTTCGCTATCACTTAGGTAAAGATACAGTGGTTGACCCCAAGCACCGTGTTTTACATGACCATCAGAACTGATGACATCCTTGAGCAAGCCAGCGGCATGCCATTTTTCTGCATCTAGAGAGTTAACTGCTGCTTTAAAATTCAATGCTTCATTGGTTTTAAAATGCGGTGTAAACAACACCCTGGCTCGCATCGTAAACCGTCCATACCAAGGACGATCTCTGATTACATCAGCAGTATGTTCAAATAACAATTTAGCTGCCGTTTCATTTTTTGGCTTCCAAATTTCACAGATTCTACTGCCAAATAAATCAACAAGTTGAGCAAGTTCTGTTTCGTCGGTAACAAATACGCTGACATTACCTTCTCTGCGAATGCCTGCATTGGGTAGCTCTCGCTTGACAGCATTGACAATATCAGCCATGCTTCTCAGGCGTTGTGCTCGTTCTTCACGACCTAAAAAGTATGATTTGCTTGATTTTGAAGAATTTCTTTCGCTAGAAATAACAACCTTTATAGGCCACTGTTTCCAAAAAAGCTTTTGCGTATCCCGAACAATCATGTGATTTGCAATTCGTTGTTATGTACAGCCACGGTATGTACAGTTTGGTTGTCTTTGATAATGCGCTTGGCAATAGGCAACCTAATCTTTTCGCTGATCAATCGCTTCATGGGTCTTGCACCCATGGTATCGCTAAAGCCGTTTTCGGCTAACCAAGCTAGTGCTCCATCTGTGTACACAATGGTTTGGCCTTGTTCGACCAATTGATCACGAATTTGACGCATAAACTTATCAGCGATGCGTTGAATAACTTCCTTTTCAAGCCTGTTGAATTTAACCACTGCATCAAGCCTGTTGCGGAATTCTGGTGCAAAGAAACGCTTGACTGCTTCATCGCTAGCACTTTCATTAAAGCCGCCACCAAAGCCAATCATTTGTTTTTCTGCATCTACAGCACCCAGGTTAGAAGTCATGATAACAAAGGCGTTTCTTGCTGAGGCCTGCTTGTTGTCGCTGCCTGTGACAATGCCATTGTCCATGAGACCCAACAATACTTGAATCACTGCTGGATGTGCCTTTTCAATTTCGTCAAAAAGCAACACACAGTTAGGCACACGCTCAAGTTCGTTAATCAACTTACCGCTGCCGGCTTTACCTTCGCCGTAGCCAACATAGCCCGGAGGAGATCCAATCAACGATGCAATTTTGTGCGATTCCTGGTATTCGCTCATGTCAAAGCGAATCAGTTCCATACCTAATCCTTGTGCTAGCTGTTGTGCTAGTTCTGTTTTACCTGTACCTGTTGGTCCAACAAACAAGAAGTTAGCCATCGGGCGGTTAATTTCCTTGAGCCCAGACTTGGCAATATAAACCATGTTCATGAGTCGTTCAATGGCTTCATCTTGACCAAACACATTGGTACGCATACGACTTTCAAGATCTGCTACAGCCACATTCTTTTGTTCGCCAAGTTGCTCAATGGGTACACGGGTTAGTGTGCTAATTTCTCGACGAATATCATCTTTGGTCAGCATTTGGCCCTCTGGGCAATTGGTTACACGAAGATTAGCCATGGTTGCATCAATGATGTCAATGGCCTTGTCGGGCAACTTTTTATCCAGCATGTATTTCATTGATAGGTCAATGGCCAAATCAATGCTTTCTTCTTCAATAGCCAGCTTGTGATAGGCAGCATACAAAGGCGCAACTCTCCGTAGCATGGCCTTGGTATCTTCAACGCTGGGCTCTTCAATGTCAATTTTGGTAAAGCGGCGCAGTAAAGCACGATCCTTTTCAAAGTTCTCACGGAACTCTTCGTATGTTGTGCTACCAATACAACGCAGTTTGCCCTTTTCCAAGCTGGGTTTAAGCAGGTTAGCCACATCCATGCTACCTTGTCCGCCAGCACCTGCACCCATGATCATGTGAATTTCGTCAATGAACAAGATAGCATCATCGCGCTCTTCGAGTGCTTCTAAGACATGTTGCATACGCTCTTCAAAGTCACCTCGATAGCGTGTGCCTGCTAAGAGTTTGCCCATGTCTAGACTGTAGATAGTTTTCTTCTTGAGCACTTCAGGGACTTCATTGCGTACAATAGCAACTGCTAGACCTTCAACAATGGCAGTTTTACCAACGCCTGGCTCGCCAACCATGATTGCATTGTTTTTCTTTTTGCGAGTCAGTGTTTGCGCCAAGCGGAAGACTTCTCGCTCGCGACCAATTAGTGGGTCAATTAATTGTTTTTCTGCGCTCTTGTTTAAATTTGTAGTGTACTTGTTGAGAACTTTTTCGTTGTCACGCTTCTTGGCAGTCTTGCTTTCCTTGCTACGACCATCCTTGAGCTTGCCAACATAGTTGATAATAACTTCTTTGGTTACACCATTCTTAGCCAAGAAGAAATTGGCATGACTGTTCTTTTCACTAGCAATGCTGATAAGCAGATCCAGTGGCTCCATATGGCCGCGGCCTGTAAAAATAGCCTGTGTGTAAGCACGGTTAAAGCAACGCTCCAAGGTTGCAGTTTTGCGAGGCTTGGTTATACCTTCAACGCGAATGTCTTCCTGATCACGCAACCACTGATCAATTTCTTCTTTGAGGGCCTCTACATCAACTTGAAATTCACTTAGAGCATCTTTGATTTCTTCTTCGTCAAGCATGACACGCAGAATATGTTCTAGAGTAACATACTCGTGCTCTCGGTTTAGTGCTTCCTGAAAAGCCTTAGCAATAACTTCGTTAATGCGATTGTTGTTATTTTCTTCCTGACTCATTTTAACCCTTTAGCTAATTTCTTTTTTTGACGGGCAAGCGCCAATTTTAAACTGAGTTGCCCAGCATACTTGGTAAACACTACACCATTTAGATGATCTAGTTCATGTAGATAGCATCTTGCTAGTAATCCTTCAAATCGTTGCTCAATCAATTCACCATTCAAAGTGCGATATCGAGCTTGAACCCATTGGGGCCTCTTGATATTTAACCAAAGGGCCGGGTAAGATAAACATCCTTCAGTTCCAGTTGCTAATTCATCGCTGGACTCTACTACTTCAGGATTGATACAGACATAGTTAGGACCTTGCTGACTGCCCATGACAAACATACGCAGAGCCATGCCTACTTGAGGTGCGGCTAAACCAATACCGCCATTGCTCCACATAATTAGAAACATGTCCTTAGACAGCTGAGTCAGATCAACATCCTCACCAATGCTAGGCATGGGCATTGTCAGTATTGGGTCGTTGCCTTTAACCAAATTTAATTCCATCATATGATTATTGTACACTAGATTAGTATTACTGTCAATTAGTTTTTAGGTTTATAAAATTCATTTAGCTGTTTTTCAAAATCCTGTTCGTCTAACTTTGGAATATCAACATGAATTAAAATATAGGCATTGGTCCTTTGTTCTGATCCTCGTAAAATAAATCCTCGGTTTTTAAGTCGAATCTGAGTGCCGTCCTGTGTGCCTGCCGGAATTGTAACATCAAGTAAAGTTCCGTCAATGTCTGTGATTTGGATTACACTTCCAAACATAGCTTGCCATACATTGATTTTTATTTGTGCAAAAAGTTCATTTTTTCTCAATTGCCAAGTGTCATGCGGTAGCAGATCTATCTTTACATAAAGATCTCCGGGTGGGCGATTTGGTGTCATTACCATGCCTTCGCCAGCATAGCGGATTTTAATGTCGGGCGTTGATCCTGCAGGAAAGGTCACTGCAAGTCGTTTTCCTACTCCGGCTGGCAAGGAAAATTCTACGGTTTTTGTAAATCCTGAAAATGCTTCTTCTAGACTACAAGGCACATTGATGTTGACATCGGGGTTTTTAATTCGACCCGCATCGTCATGCATTTTAAAATTAAATTGAGCGAAGGTATCATCCCTGGCGGCTGCTCTTCCCATGTCAAAGAAGTCTCTTAGGTCTTCAAAGTCTGTAAAGCGAGAACTGTCTGTAAAATAAGAAGTACCACTGCTTCTCTGTTTTAGAATAGCATCGTATGCAGTTTGTATTTCTTGGAACTTTT
>JACCED011177591.1_pt1 | contig 10786 bp, 9 predicted proteins | sample 7455021 | NCBI WGS metagenome assembly JACCED01 (sample SAMN15323456, study PRJNA562643) | freshwater metagenome | isolation source: river surface water | place: USA:Blue River Watershed | collected 2017-08-19 | reverse complement strand
GTTTTGTCTTGCAGAGCCAGCCGTCGCTGCCTCTATCCTCCTCTACGAACCCCGGTCTTGAATGTCGCGGAAAAGGGATAAAACGGACATGGCCTAAAGACCCATGAGTTGGGCTTGCTCTTCAAATTTGGGGAATCTCGCACGTAGTTCAGCAAATGTTCCACTACCGATAAAGGTCCCCTTTTCCATGTAATAGATGAGATCAGCATGTTGTACTGTTGAAAGTCGGTGGGCAATAACGATCAGCGTTGTTGATCCTTTGAGAGATAGAATCGATTTACTTATCAGGCTCTCTGTCAAAGCATCCAGTGAACTCGTAGCCTCATCCATCACAATCAATTTAGGCCTGGTCAGAATTGCCCGCGCAATTCCAAGTCTTTGACGTTGTCCGCCACTTAGGCGTGTGCCCCGATCTCCTATGTTGGAATCCAATTTATCAACAAGGCTGTTTACGAATTCATCTAGGTGAGCATTTCTTAGTGACTCCCAAATCAGATCATCGTTAATTTCTGAAGTCTCAAATCCCAACAAAAGGTTATCTCTTATCGAACCATTTGTAATTCCTATTTCTTGCGGGACATACCCGATTGCACCTGGGAATCGGGAAATGGTTTCAAGTGGGCTTAAACCATTAATTTCGATAGTCCCAATTGTAGGTTGAAGTGCTCCTAAGATTAAGTCACAAACTGTAGACTTGCCTGAGCCTGTCGGTCCGACAACTGCAATAAAATTACCCGGGGCGACATTCATGTCAAGGCATGAAATTTCAAAATTATCCTGGCCTGAGTACTTAAATCCAACTTTTCGAAGCTTAAGGGTGGGTTCAAAATCTTTGTGAAATATGTCAAAGTCGTTTTGATTTGATTTGATATCACCCAGATCTTTGAGTTGATTGATGAGCTCCATTGTGGGCATTGCTGACCCAAGGCTAGAACGTATTCCCACGGCCGATTGTTGTAATCGCATAAGAGCGGGTGCAATCCTAGTGCTTGCAGCCAGGAAAATTGCTAGCACCGCAATAGCGCGCGCCGCATCATTCACCAAGAATTGAATGCCACTCAAAATCATGCCACCGATTACAATACTAATTTCTACTACGTACTTACTTATATTGGGCATAAAGGCGCGTTCTGCATTGATATCTGCAAGATTAAATCTTAACCTAGATATTTGTTGTGAATAATTAAATCTCATTCCTCTTACTAAAATTTCTCGGTAGGAATTTATTACTTCCGCGATTTTTTCACTATTTTGAACTTGAGATATTGCCTGTCGACGTCCCAATTCTTGTGCCTTGTCAGACAATAATTTGTATAGTGCCAGTGCTAGAAAAGAAAAAGTTACAAAGGTTATTACGGCCATAAGCGAGTCTACAAAAAACAAACCCAAAATCATGACAACAATTAATGAAAAATCACTAACTATGGCAACTAGGGTCCCTAACACCCCAACTGCTATGGAGTCAACTCCATAGGTAACGTTAAATATTGTTTTCTGCATAGATTTCTTATTCAATTCATCAATAGTTTGAGATAAAACTTTTTTGACTAAATTTGCCGAAATTGAAGCGCTCGTTCGTGCCAAGAAAAAATAAGTTTTTTTGACAAAGTAAATTGAGAGAATCGTCTTGGTAACCAGGATAAGAGTTGCAATCAGACCCAGAACAAGTGCTTGAAATTGTAGGGAGTTATCGGAGAGGCTAAGAATCTCCAAAAATTGAGAAATGCGGTTTCCGGGTTTGCCTCCTGAACTTGCAAAAACCGATAACGTTGCCAAAACGCCGATTGCCGCTACGCCGGCAAGATCTAGAAGACTGAGCACTACTTGGACGGCGATGACCCATTTTGCCCTGACTCGAACAGACTTTGGGAGAATCTCAAAGCACTGACGAATAATCACGGCAAAGTTCTTTGAATCAAATTTAGAATTCAACTAACTCTCCTATACATTTTCTAAAGCGGAATCCTTTATATATTTCATTTACATCCGAGCATGAGATATTTCCGCGTCAGAATTCGAATCCGATTAATCCAGCGGTAGCAGATCTGGAAATTGTCATTCTTCCTCGATTCTGGTTGAATAAGGAAAACTACGCTTACACCTGGGGCTGGCTTGACTATACTACTAGCAATCAATTACACGATGGACTTGGACAATCAGGTTCTTTCCCATCAGATAGAGGCTGTCGAGAGTTTATCTGAATACTTCCCCGAAACTTATGTCGTAACGGGGAAAATTGGCCGCTCCCGTGACATTCCACGAGTCAAGGTGCTGAACTCGAACTGGGTTCCAGGCGAAAAAATTCGAAATGCCTTGAAATGTCTATTTCTGATCTTAAGAATAGTTACAAGAAACCGTTCAAGAGTAGTCGTCTTTTCCCACATGACTGAAGTCCAATCTGCCTTGATTGCCATCCCACTAAGAATATTGAGAGTTCCACACTTCCTGTGGTACGCCCATGCACACAAATCTTTCTATTTAAAATGGGTACATTTGTGGGCAAATGGAATAATCACTTCTACACATGGATCGTGTCCTATAAAATCAAGAAAAGTTCATATTGTTGGTCAAGCTATAAACCTTCCAAGTTTTAAAATGGCAGGAAACAAATCACATAACCTCAAATCTTTAGTTCACGTTGGGCGGATTGACCCATCAAAGAGCATTGATACTATTTATGAAGTGGTATCGCGAGTTCGCAAAGATTTTCCTGAATTAGAGCTTTCTCTGATAGGAAATCCTTCTAATACGGAGGCGCGTCAAAAATTTAATTTTTTTGTCAGCCAAACTTTGGCTGATCAAAATGATGGATGGCTTCATTTATATCCATCAATCCCGCGCGAACAGATTGCAAATACTTTAGCACGACATGACATTTTTATCCATGCTTTTAAAGGTTCTTTGGATAAATCAATTCTTGAAGCTACCGCTGTGGGTATTCCTGTGGCAACCCAAAATGGGGAATATCTCAAATTGTTTGGGAAGTGGTCAAATGAAGATTCTCTTGAATCAGAGTTGCGGGCAGTTCTCACCGCGTCTCCCACTACAATTTTGAGTGAGGTAATTCGAAAAAGAATTATCCTAGAGAAACATCATTCTCTATCAAGTTGGAGTAAGAAAATCTCTGAGGTGCTTTTGAATTTCAATTGACGATTCATTGGTTCAACAGAAATCTGTTCCTGTTTCAAAGATTTACGTGCATTCTTAATGATGGTAAGGCAGAACACCAAGTATTCAACATCGCATAGAAAATATTGATTTATTCTAAGTCGTTATTTCATTCATAAAGTCCCTCATAAGAACAGCATTGCTAAATTTTGTTCGATATAACATTTTGAAATTTCTGGCCTTTTTTGCCAATGCTTCGCTGTCGCAAGTAATTGTCAATATTTGTAGAGCCAACAAGTTTTCATCTAAGTTGGATATAAAAAAGATGGATTCCTCGCTTGCAATATCTTGAATTGCTTCAGTAGCGGGAGTTAGGTAAGGGATTCCAAGTCGAGCTGCCTCAAAAAATTTGTGAGGGATTGTTCGATTTAATCTTCCTGATTGACCAAGTTGACCAATCATAAGTTTTGCGTGAGTCAAAACGTTTTCGAGCTCATTCTGCGGTAAGAACTCCTTTATTACCGTGATATTTTGTCTTTGAGGAAAATCTATTGTCTCTGGAAGTGTGGGACAAAGAACTACCAGATGGACAGAGGAATCAAGGACTTCTGCGACTTTTGCGAGCAACTCCAAACCAGCTTCCTCATTATATTTACCTCTAAATACGACTGGCTTACAATTAAGACATTGTGCGTGAATGGTTTCCCAAAAATCTTGGTATATCGAAGATTGACGTTTTTCTAAACTTCCAGTGAATCGAACCTTCAGTTTCTTTTTTGAAATTAAGAATTTTTTACTACTATACTTAACTTGTTGTTTTGTTTCTAGATAAATTATATCACTCAACTTGAAAGCTAAAAAATCAACAAAGTAAGTTTTTGCCTTTTTCCCAATTCTCGTAAATAGCGGATAGGTTCCATTATCAATTGAATCAGAAAGAGGCCAACCTGCATCTAGAATTACAAGTCCATTGTATAAAAACCTTAAATAGGGTACTAGAACGTGAGAAGGAGACATCACAATTACTGCGTCAATATTTGAGTTTTGAATCAATGTCTCTTTGATTTGGGTGTACTTCGGTAAATATTCATTGATCATGACAAAATTAGAGTTAACAAATGTGTTTTCAACGAGAAGTGCTGATCGGCTATATGATTTATCTGTTAAACTGATAAAAAGCACGTCACTTTTTTCGTTCAGATGATTGCGGGCTTTTCTCACATTTATATCCTAGTGCGAGGAGTTAATTAGATGTTTAGGCTTGGGGGCACCTGGGTTAAACCAATTGTTCAAATACATTGCTGGGGTGGATTGGGTTCCCAATTTCACGCCTGGCATCTGCTCGAACTACTTAAATTACGTCATCCACGTAGAAAATTCCAATTAGTTTTCCACACGGCAGGATTCACTAAGAGGTTACCGGAGATTGAGGAATTCTTATCCCTTAATGAGATTAGGAAGATTAATGATTATCACCCCAAAAATCCCAGTGGAAAGGGTCTCAGATCCAACAACTCAGGTCCCACTAAAAAGATCAAGTCTTGGGTTAAATTTTTCCTATCACAAACGGGTATAGAAAATAACCAAGAATCACTTGAAAGCCTTATTAGAATATATCCTTGGACAAGAATAATTCGAGGTCATTATTCTCGGATTTCAATCAATGATGCAGCACTGATGCGAATCAGTTCAAAAATTTTTTCTCCTATGGAAAATCAACCGGGGAAGAATCTTGGGACATTGGTTGTTCATCTTCGACTCGGTGATTTGAGAGATTTGGCACACAAAGCTCCTATTCATGCGGATTCACTCCGGCAAGTTGTGAGCGAGATTTTAGTGGACGTTAAGATTCAACAAACTGTTGTCCATTCCGATTCTCCGGAAATAGTTCGTACATTCTTAGGCTCTTCCGTTCGTACTAAGTTGATGATTAGAGATTTGTCCGTAACTTCTCTTTCGGCCTTAGTAGAAATGGTTGACGCAGAGTACTTTGTTGGCACCTCTTCTAAATTATCATTATGGACCAGCATTTTTAGATTAAAACTTGGAAAAGTTAATACTTATATTCCTCGACATTTGTCTCCGGCCCTATTCGATTTGCTAGGGCAAGAAGCTAAAGGAATCCACTTTTACGATTAAAGTAGGATTAATTTATGAGGATATTGTTGACGGATTTCCCCTGAATCATACTTTTGGTGCTTACTTTTATAGTGTTCCTTTGTATCAAAAATGATTGTCGGTTGGCATACTTCAGACCTCAAAACCATAGATGAAGTACTTTCTACTCCTGCTATAAAAAAATTGGTAAAAATTGCCGAAAGTATTTCGAGAGGAAGGCTTCTAGCGTGAAGATCGGAAAAACTTAAAATTTGATCTGCTGATAAATAATTCTTGGCTAGATTAAAATAGTCATAGTCATCACTTGGATGGTTTTTGATGAGTACTTTTTCAACTTCGTATTTTGTTGCTAAGTCTGCTAGGCATCGAAACATTAATTCATTAAAATTATCTTCTACGCCAAAATGTTTTGCCTTGGGGAGCACTACCATAACTCTTGAAGAATGAAATTTGCGAGATATGTCAATTAAGAACTGATAATCTGCTGTGTTCCATAGCGCGCTTAAAATGTGACTACGGTTCTCCATGATTTTTCCATAATCAAGTTGCTTTTCTCTCAATATCGGCCAACCTGATCTATTTGACGCCAAGGTATAAAATGTTCTTATTCTATTTGGCAACAATAATTTACGAGTAAGATCGATCCGCTTTATCAAACTTCTAAAGCGATAGAGCTTAAATACGCTAGGTCGCGTTAGATTCACATGTTCTACTTGGCATGCAAGGATGTGAGGTAAATTGACTAGATTTATTTTTCCTAACTGTGATAGAATTTGTATATCAAGAACATCTTTCTTCTGAATATCATTAGAAATCAATTGAAATTCCGATAAACTCAGAAAGCAATATTCAAAATTTAATTCGTCGCAAATCAGTTTAGCAAGTTTTTCTACTTCTGAAAAAGGTCTTACGCCTAACCGTTTTTCATCAGGAACAGGCTTCACCAAGACAACTTTTTCTGCTTTTAGATTGGGAATTCCTAGCGCAAAGAGCAACTGCGGAATCCCTGTTACAAATAGGGTGCTCACGTTCATTACTCCTTTGAGGTAATCCGAGATGGTAATTTGTTCAGAATCAATATTAAATTTCTCAGCAAAAAAACTGAGGATCTGTAACCGAGTATTTTGTTTAAAACTAAGAAAGCATATTGAGGTTGGATGAAGTATTTCTTCAATGACTTCACCTTGGTACTAAATGAAATATCAGATTGGACTGGAAAGTTATCAGGGGCACACAATACCTTCATCTCATTAAATCTATCGTCAGAGTCAATTTTCTCAACTTGGAATCCGTATTGGAGTCTTGTGTTAAAGAATCGAATTGATTTCGAAGCGATTGGCTTTGAGATTTCTCTAAAATTGATCGTTTTTATGTTTTGCGGGTTGACGACCATAACATCAATCACATTGTCATATGGCGTGCGCCCAAGATTAATTGTAGGAATCCCCAGAGCCGTAGCTTCAATACAAACAGTTGACCCCCAAGTTGCCGCTAAATTTATTTTCTGCAATAGTTCGTAGGTGCTAGGAATTTCCCATGGTAAAACATATGTAATCCCATTTTTTTTCAAAGCGGAAGTCATTCTTCTTAGTTCTGTCCACGTTTTCCAGCCCGCATTAGGATGAATCCTCACCAAAAAATTAAAACCTGATCGCTTTAAGACTTCGTGTGTTTGAATAATTGCTTCTTCCTGAGAATTCCATCCATTCATGTCTATGCCGAGATTTGAGTACCGCTCATCCGTAGAACTCGTAAAAAAGACACAAAGAGGAATCTCTCCACAGTTTTCTAAGTTTTCGGCATTCTGTGTCCAACGTCTTGCAAATGGATTGAATAGAGGGTCATTTTTTTGCAAATCCAAAAAATGTGTTGACTCATTTAGGGAAGTTGATGTGTCAACTCGGTTGGAATTAAAGTATTCCAAATAGTAGCGCCTCATTGAATCAAAATCTTGAGTCTGATGTGGCTGTAAATGATATCTTCCGTTACCTCTTGTTCCTCTCTCAAATATCAAGAAAGGGATCTTATTTTTTTCAGCCGCAGCTATTAATCCTGCTTGGTCAGGAAATCTACCATTAGGGATAATTACAAAGTCGGGCTGAAGTTCAGAAATTATGTGATTGCACACAAACTCAGATTGCATAAATTCACTTGAGTATTCAAAGATTATTTTTTTTAGCTTCTTGGACCTAAGTCCAGGGACTGGAATTAGACTGCTCATTAAAATAGAAACTATAGAATGACCCAATAATGAATTATATAGAAAAGCTTGTTCTAAAGTAACTATGTCAAAGTCTAGGTTATTTTTCTCTTTACTTTGTAGCGATGCGGGAAGATTCGTCAAGAGAATTTTAGGGAAAATCTTTGTTAAGTTTTGAAAAAAAATGGTTTGAAATCTTTGAATTGCAATATTATTCTGACTATTGTATTTAACAATATGTAACTCACCAGAAACAGAATTCGCAATCCATGCAATTTCACAAAGATACCAGTAATATTCTGGGTTGTTCCACTCACCTACGAAAAAGATTGATTTCGAATTTCTAAATTGATTCTCCAAATCAGTCTTCACAATAAAAGGTAAAGAATTTACGCTCACTCTTCTATTCTTCACTCCGCAAGCATAACCAATCTTTCTTCTCGGATAGGGCTGATCCCTTAACCGTGATATTCTGTTGATGTGTTTGAGAGATTCTTAGTTTTGCCCAACGTGTCTCTTGAGGCAGCCATGCTGAAAATAGATGAGTTGGGTTCTCAGGGACTCATTGTTGTTGATTCACAAAACCGATTAGTTGGTACTCTAACCGATGGAGACATCCGGCGTACTCTGCTTTCTGGCGGAAAGATGAGTGATGATGTTCTCACTCACTGTAATAGGACTCCAGTACATTCATCACTTGATGTGGATTTCAATGAGCGTCGGCTCTTGATGTCAAGACTTGTACTTAACCTGCTCCCGATTATTGACACCCACGGAAGAGTTATAGATGTTCAATTAAATCGTGAAAGTGGGGGTCTCGTAACAGTGACATCCCCAGTATTAATTTTGGCTGGCGGTAGAGGGACCCGGCTGGGGACTCTGACCGAAAAAACCCCAAAGCCGCTTCTGAAAATTGGTGGCAAACCTCTCCTCGAGATTCTACTTACTCGATTAGCACTTCAAGGAATAAAAAGGGTATTTATTGCGATTCATTACCTCGGTGCAGAAATCAAGGCTGTATTTGGAGATGGCGAGAAACTCGGTATGGAAATTACTTACATCGAGGAGCAACAACCATTAGGGACTGCAGGATCACTTGGGTTACTACAGAATTTAGGATTAAGGGAGCCACTGATTATAACGAATGCAGATCTGATTCACAATTTGGACTATAGAGCTCTTCTTGATTTCCATGATTCACACGACTTTGATTTCACGATGACCACTGCTAAACACGTTTCGTCAATCCCATTCGGCGTTGTGAGAGTCGAAAATAATCGAGTCAAATCTATAGAAGAAAAACCTACTCGCGAAGAGTTTATAAACGCAGGAATCTACGTTATTGAATCCAAATTGTTGTCTAAAGTACCGTTCAACCAGAGATTAGAAATGACAAACTTAATTCAGGTTCTTGTATCTGAAAATTATAAAGTAGGAGCATTTTCCATTGAAGGTTACTGGGAAGATGTTGGGGATCCAACGACACTTTCTAATGTTAATATGGGTAACTAGTGTTCTTCAATATTCTCTCTGCTTCTTTGAAGTCATCCAAAGTATCGATATCCACTAATTCTTCTTTCTTGGTAACTAGAAAAGGAATGGTTTTTGTTCCAAAAAATGAATGAGCTTCCTTAAATTCATTCTTTGGTGTCAGGTAAAAATTCCCACACGGATTAAAAGTTCTTGAGTGTGGATTTTGCTCTCCATGTTGAATTCTGGAAAGAAATCTGCATCCCGGAACCTGTTCCCAGACTGGGCTAGTTGTGGTCTCTGAGACTCCAACAATTGAAATGTCTGGCTCATCAAGATACATCTTGATCTGAGAGTTTGCTAAATCAATACTTCTGAAAGGGGAGGTTGGCTGAAGCAAAAGCACGCTGTCCACTTCTGAGATTTCTGTTTCGTACCAGTTCAGAGCATGATCTACCACCTCCTCCGATTTAGAATGCGAAGCGGAAATATTTGAGGGTCTTAGCCACGGAACAAGGGCTCCCGTACTTTTTGCATGGTTGGCAATCTCAGTTGAATCTGTTGATACTAAAATGTCAGAAACACATAGTAAATTCTTTGCGAACTTCAAGGTCCAATCAATCAATGGTCGCCCACCAAGTGAACGAAAATTTTTATTCGGAAGTCGCACAGACCCACTACGGGCTGGAATTACTATTAAAATTTTCATTCTAAATGTATCTTTTCTATCAACTTTAAACCTTTTTGCCCGCTCTTTTCTGGGTGGAATTGGAAGCCGAGAAAATTGTTGCTCGTGGTTATTGCAGCTAGTTCGTATCCGCCATACCTAGTAACAGCAATTACATCATGTTCGCGGGACGCAATTGCATGCAAAGAATGAACAAAATAAAACTCTTCTTTTTTGTTTGATTGGGAATTTAGTTCGTTGTGAAAATAGTCAGGCTTATAGATTAATGAGTTCCAACCAACATGGGGTACTTTTAGGACTTTACCCCCTGTATCAACATTTTTAATTGGATGCACTTCACCCTTAATCAGTCCTAATCCTTCAGTTTTAGTAAATTCGTGGCTATATTCAAAAAGCAGTTGCATTCCCAGACAAATTCCTATAATCGATTTTCCTTCTTTCCCTATGGTTTTGATTGGATCTATTAGATCTTTCTGAATTAAATTTGTCATTGCGCTTGGAAAAGCACCAACGCCTGGTATGACCAGAGCTTGACACCTTAATACATCTCTAGGGGTCGAAATTAGATCTACGGGATGCCCTACTTTCTCAAATGCTCTGAGGACACTCAGAACATTTCCCGAACCGTAATCTAATACTGAGATCTTAATCTTTTTCATATTCCCGCATTTTAAATCCTTGACTCGCTGCCACTTCCTTAAATTCAGAGATGGCAAACCTTTTGTAATGAAGACAGTCAGCCACGGCCACCGCATCCGCACCTACTTGTAAAGCCTCTACAATATGTGAAGGGTTGCCAACCCCGCCACTCGCGATGATAGGAATTGAAACATTCGTTGTTAGGGACGAGAGTAGATCTAAATCCATCCCTTTTCGGGTACCTTCTTGGTCAATTGAAGTCAGCAATATCTCTCCAGCTCCGAATTCTTCTGCCTTAACGGCCCATTCAGCCACATCAATTCCTGTGGGTTGTCGGCCATTTTCGATATAGGCTTGCCACCCGCCTTTAGAGTTCTTTTTGGCCTCTATTGAGACCACCACACATTGGCTTCCAAATTTTTCAGCCAATTCTAAGATGATTGATGGTGCGTTGATAGCGGCGGTATTCAATGCCACTTTATCGGCACCTGCCCGCAAAACAGATCGAGCATCTTCAATTGTTCGAATCCCTCCGCCAACAGTTAGAGGTACAAAAATATCTC
>JACCED011437245.1_pt1 | contig 10788 bp, 8 predicted proteins | sample 7455021 | NCBI WGS metagenome assembly JACCED01 (sample SAMN15323456, study PRJNA562643) | freshwater metagenome | isolation source: river surface water | place: USA:Blue River Watershed | collected 2017-08-19 | reverse complement strand
TGGTCAATTCGCCCAGCGTTTCGAGTTCGGCGAATTGCGCCGCATCATTAGCGTCGGCGTTGCAGCCCGGACGCAGGCCGTCGCCGAGCGAGAACGACACGTCATAGCGCCGCATGATGTCGCAGATTTCGTCAAAGCGCTCGTAGAGGAAGCTATCCCTGTGCTTGGAGAGACACCAGCGCGCCATGATCGAACCACCACGCGAAACAATGCCGGTGACGCGCTTGGCGGTGAGCGGGACATAAGCCAGACGCACGCCAGCATGGATGGTGAAGTAATCAACACCCTGCTCGGCCTGTTCAATCAGCGTATCGCGGAAGATTTCCCAAGTGAGCTTGATGGGGTCGCCGCCGACCTTCTCAAGCGCCTGATACATCGGCACCGTGCCAATCGGCACGGGCGAGTTACGCAAAATCCAGTCGCGGATATTGTGGATGTTGCGACCGGTGGAGAGATCCATCACCGTGTCCGCCCCCCATCGTGTGGACCAGACCATCTTCTCAACTTCTTCCGCGACCGATGAGGTCACTGCGGAATTGCCGATATTGGCATTGACCTTCACCAGGAAGTTGCGGCCGATGATCATCGGCTCAAGCTCCGGGTGATTGATATTGGAGGGGATGATCGCGCGCCCGCGTGCGATTTCATCGCGCACAAATTCAGGTGTCACGAATGCCGGGATTGATGCGCCGAAGCTTTCGCCATCAGCGATCTTGGCTTCCGCATTCTCCAGCATCTTCTCGCGGCCGAGATTTTCGCGATGCGCGACATAAATCATCTCTTCGGTGATGATGCCCGCGCGCGCGAATTCATATTGCGTGACAAGCTTGCCGTTCTGGCCGCGCAGAGGTTGCCGATTGGCCGGGCAGGGCTGCACAAGCTTGTCGCCCGTGGCGTCGCCATTGTCTTCCGGCTTCACGGGGCGGCCTTCATAAGCCTCAAGCCCTTCGCGCCGGGCGAGCCATGAGCGCACGATGGGCAGGCCCTTTGACAGATCAATGCGGGCATCCACCTCTGTATAGGGGCCAGACGCATCATAGACGCGCACCGGCGGCTCGTTCGGGTCGGTCAGCGTAATCTCGCGGAACGGGACGCGCAGCTCAGGATGGCTCGCAGGGGAGTAATAGACCTTGCGGGAGCCGGTGAGCGGCCCGGTGGTAACGGTTTCCGGGATCAGTGCACTGCGCTTGGGCTGCACATTCATGGTCTTGTCCTCCTCAAGCCTCGGCGCGGCTGCGCTGGCTGGTTCTGTGGCGTGGAGGATTTTGAGATGCGCCAAGGCAAGCTTGGCCTGATCGCCTCCCTACGCTGGCGCTAACCAGATCAGGTTCGACGGGTATGATCTCAGCCATCCACTTGGATGGCACCCCACGGCTATGGCGAAAACCTAGACCTGTTTGCGCCGACGCGCAAGCGCTCTCAGGCGGGGTCAGCCGGTCCCGCCATCCTTGCCGCCACAGGTCGCATCAGGTTGTTGATGGCTTTGGCGCCGCGCTTCTCTCAGCTCTGCCACTGACGCTGCGCCTGACTTTCAACCACCCGCAGGTTGGTTTGTTGTTGCTCGCGCGTGAGGGCATGGCTGGCACGCACGGGCTTGGCACCCAACTCGTCAAGTGCGCAGGCAAGGCGGATGTGACGATCAGAGGGGCACAGGCCTGAGGCTGGATCAAAGCCGATCCAGCCCAGTCCCTCGACATAGGCCTCTGCCCACATATGCAGGGATTGCGGCCCCACCGGCTCGCTACGCAGCAGGTAGCCCGAAATGCAGCGCGCTGGTGTGCCAAGACTGCGGCAGCCCGCTATGAACAGATGCGCAAGGCTTGCCGCATTGGCGCTGCGGGCGTCGAGGCTCTCCTGCGCGCTCAGCGTGTTGGCATTCGGGTCGAAGCTGACCTTCTCATGACAGGCTGCGAGCCATGCATGAAGTCTGCCGAGTTGGTCGGTAGCCTTGGCGGTCGTTTTGGCAAGATAGGCGGTGATGGCTTCATTGGGATGTGTGAGTTCGGTCGAGCGCAGAAACAGTTCAGGAGGAAAATTCTCGCGCGCGCCGCGCACGACGCCTGCCATGTCGGATGTTTCGACCTCACCCTCGACGATGATCTTGAACTGCGTCACTGGCCCTTCCGCGCTGAATTCATGGATGATGTTGCCAAAGGCATCTTCGGCGCTGGTCAGCCGGCAATCCATATCGACATCTATGCGCCAATTGGCGGCATGTTGACCTTCAAAATTGCGCGGTGTCATGCGCAGTACCTGCAGCAGGCCCCGCACAGCTGTTTCGAAGCGATAGGAGGTCTCGTGATATACCCGGATTCGCATGGCTTCCTCAATCAAGCAGATATTGTTCTGCGATGGCGCCGCCAATCTGATTGTTGTCTTCGATGAAGGCTGTCAGAAACTCGTGCAACCCGGTGCTGAAAACTTGCTTCATCGTGGCATTTTCCAGCTGTGTGAAAATCTGCCTTGCCTTGCGCTGGGCCGGTCCCTGCCGTCCATAGGATTGCGCAATCGCATCGAGAAAGCGCACGATCTCACCATAGCAGGCAATCAGTGAACGTGGCATTTCCGGGCGCAGGATCAGGAGATCCGCAATCAGCCAGGGCTTCACACCTTCGCGATAGATCCAGTGATAAGAGGTCACGGCTGAAACGGCGCGCAGGATGGCATTCCACTGGAAATAATCGAGCGAACCGCCGACCGCCTCTGTCTCTGGCAGCAGGATATTATATTTCACATCGAGAATACGCGCAGTGTTGTCGGCGCGTTCCACATAAAGCCCCAAACGCGAAAACCAATAGGCGTCATTGCGCAGCATGGTGCGATAGGCGGAGCCGTCAACGTCAAGCGCAAGCTTCATCGACATATCGAGAAATGCGACGAGTTCTTCGGTGTTCAATCTGCTTTTGTCGTGCTGGCGCTGGACCTTCTTCATCTCTTGCCAGCCCGCATTGATGGTTTCCCATGTTTCAATAGTCAGTGCAGTGCGCACCGCACGCGCATTGATACGGCCGTATTCAATGCAATTGGCGATTGATGAGGGGTTGCGTGTATCAAACAGCAAGAAGTCGATTGCCTTGTCAGGCTCGACAGTCTTGTGAATATCTTCGTAAGGTTCGAGGGCACCTGCTGCGGACAAGGCAGCTTCCCACTCATTGGCAGCTCCGCCATCGCCTGATGGCAAGGCCGCAAGTCGGCGCGTTGTGTTGACGATGCGCGCGACAAAATCAGCGCGCTCCATATAGCGGGCAAACCAGAAGAGGTTATCTGCTGTGCGTGAAAGCATGATCGCCTCAAGCCGATTGCGGGTCGTCGATGACCCATGTGTCTTTGGTGCCGCCGCCTTGACTTGAATTGACGACGAGAGAGCCTTCTTTCAATGCAACGCGCGTCAAGCCGCCGGGCACGACACGCACGCCATCGGCGCCAGAGAGCACGAAGGGACGCAGATCGACATGGCGTGGCGCAATTCCGTTCGCCAGCGATGTCGGGCAAGTGGACAGAGACAGCGTCGGTTGTGCAATGAAATTGGCGGGGTCGGCTGCGAGTTTTCTGGCGAAGGCCTCGATCTCTGCCTTGCTTGCATGTGGTCCCACCAACATGCCATAGCCGCCAGAGCCATTGACTTCCTTCACCACAAGCTTCGACAGGTTGTCGAGTACATAGGCCAGCGCATCGGGCTCCCGGCAGCGCCATGTTGGTACATTTTTCAGGATTGGCTCTTCACCCGTATAAAAGCGGATGATCTCTGGCATATAGGTGTATACCGCCTTGTCATCGGCAACGCCCGTGCCGACCGCATTGGCGAGTGTCACATTGCCAGCCTGATAGGCGCTCATGAGCCCCGGCACCCCCAGCGCGCTGTCTGGGCGGAAGGCGAGTGGATCGAGAAAATCATCATCGAGCCGACGATAGATCACATCGACCCGCTTACGCCCCTGTGTCGTGCGCATGTAAACAAATCCATCGCGCACCAGAAGATCTCGACCTTCAACGAGTTCCACGCCGAGCTTGTCAGCGAGAAAGGAATGCTCGTAATAGGCGGAATTATATTGCCCCGGTGTCAGCACCACCAAGGTTGGATCACCACCCGCACTTTTAGGGGCAACCGAGCGCAGGCAAGCGCGCAAATGTTCTGGATAATTTTCGACAGGCGCGACACGGCAGGCCGCGAAGAGATCGGGCACAAGTCGCATCATCACTTCGCGGTTCTCAAGCATGTAGGAAACGCCAGAGGGCGTGCGTGCATTATCCTCCAGAACATAGAAGTCTTGTTCATCGACGCGCACGACATCAATGCCGGCGATATGGACATAGATATTGTGCGGCACGGGCCTGCCCGCCATTTCGGGGCGATAGGCGGGGTTGCGATAGATGATGTCAGAGGGCACGACACCAGCCTGCAAGATGTCGCCCTTGCCATAGATGTCAGCGAGAAAGGCATTGAGTGCCTTCACTCGTTGCACGAGCCCTTTCTCAAGCCGCGTCCATTCACTGCGCGACAAAGCACGCGGAATGATATCGAAGGGGATAAGGCGTTCAGTCGATTCCTTGTCGCCATAGACTGCGAAAGTAATGCCGATACGCCGAAACATAAGCTCTGCTTGGTGGCGGCGAGAGGCCAGCAATTCAGGCGGAGACTCATCGAGCCATTGCGCAATGCGGCGATAGACAGCGCGAATATCGCCATCGGCGCTCGTCATCTCATCGAAATAGGCCTGCTGTACCACGCCCCTCACTCCTGCCGCCCAAGTCCGCAAGGACAGGCTAGAAGCAAAGCAAGGCGCGTACCACCGAGACTTAGGTGATAGAGGGCCCAAACGGCGCGCCCATAAGCGCGCTATGCCTGTGTTGTTGGCAATTGCCTAAATTCTAGTCGTCAGTCCTCGGCTTGAATGCGCAGAAAGCCGAGTTTTTCATGCACCGGGAGATCGGATACGCAAAAGAGCAGTGCATCTTCCCGCGCCTCGTGGCGCAGCATATTCCATGTCGGTACAACAAAAGTATCGCCCCTTTGCCACTCGAAATGCTCGCTGCCCGCTTGCGTCACGCCGCTGCCGCTGACGACGGAGAAGATCTGGTTTTCGGTCGAGCGCAAGTTGCGCGTCGATGAGCCAGCTTTCATCTCCTGCATGTAAAGGGCAGTCGTGGGCATGGAGGGCGCATCAAGGCGAATGCGCGTGCGGTTATATTCGTCTGCAGTGGCGCTCTTCAGTTGCTCTTTCATTGAAGCCAGCGTGAAGACAAAGGGTGAGTTGCGGGTCGTTTCTTCGACCGGCTGCAGGCCATCCCACATGTCGAAGAACATTGGCTCCAGAAGATGCACGAGCGGCACGTCGAGATAGTCGATCCAGTAGCCGGGGCGCGAGCCTTCATTGCCATGACCATGCCAGCACATGCCGGGAGTCAACAAGATGTCGCCCGGCTCCATGTCAATGCGCACGCCATCGACAATGGTGTAGCAGTGATCAGCGACATCCATCACGAGACGCAATGCATTGGGCGAGTGGCGATGCGTGCGGGCTGTCTCGCCGGGGAGAATCATCTGATAGGCGGTGACGAGAGTTCGAAGGCTCGCATAGTGATTGCCCTCAATAGGGTTCACCATGAACAAATTGCGCCGCTCGGCCTGTTCTGCATTGATCAGGCGACCTGCAGCATCAAGCCCGGCCTTGGCATCTGCGTAGCGCCACATGAAGGGGCGGAACTGGCTGCGTGGCTCTTTCCACAAAGAGGGCTCATGCTTGTTCCAGCCGGCCATGAATTCCAGCGGGTTTAACAGCGCGCGCAGCTCTTCGAGATTGCTGGCATTGGCGAGAGCGGTGCGGTCGGTCATGGCCGGGGCGATCCTCACTGGATTTGATCTTTGGCGCCATCATAAAGGGCAGAAGGGCGAGGTCAAAGACTTGTGAATCTCGCGCTTTCGACAGAGAATGGGGTCATAAGGGCAGGAAGCCTTCGGGGAGGAACAGATGGCGTTCAACAGACGCATGACTTTGCAGATGATGGCAGCAGTGGGTTGCTCGGCCATGATGGTGGGCGCAGCGCAGGCGCAATCGGTCGCTGAGTTTTATCGCGGCAAGACCGTCAGCCTCATCATCGGCACCTCTGCAGGCAATGATTATGATTATCGCGGTCGTTTGCTGGCGCGATACATGGGCAAATATATTCCCGGCGAACCAACCATCGTGCCGCGCAACATGCCCGGCGGGGGTGGCATTCAGGCCGCGAACTGGGTTGCCAATATCGCGCCGCGCGATGGCACCGTTGTACATATGATCATGCAGAATATGATGGCAGCGCAGGCTGTGCAGATGCCCGGTGTCGAGTTTGACACCCGCAAACTCATCTGGCTTGGCAATACGACAAGTGCGCCCAATGTCATCAATTCGTGGCATACATCCGGTATTACATCTATCGAGCAGGTGAAGACGAAAGAGCTTGTGGTCGGTGCGCCCATGGGCACTGCGGGCGCGCTCTATCCTGCTTTGCTCAATGCTGTTGCAGGTATGAAATTCAAGGTTGTGACGGGTTACCCCGGAGGTAATGAAGTCAATCTCGCCATGGAACGTGGTGAAGTGAATGGTCGCGGCTCGAATTCATGGGCCTCCTGGAAATCGACCAAGCCGGACTGGCTGCGCGACAAGAAGATCAACATCCTTGTGCAGGTCGGTTTGAAGCGCCATGCAGATTTGCCTGATGTGCCCTTGCTGCTGGAGCTTGCGACCAATGATGCAGACCGCAGGCTGCTTGAATTTTTCTCGGCAGATACTGAACTCTCTCGTTCGCTCGTGACGACACCTGGTGTGCCAGCTGATCGGGTTGAGGCGCTGCGCCGGGCTTTTGATGCTGTCGTCAAAGATCCTGACTTTTTGGCGGAAGCGGCGAAGTCTTCGATGGATATCAGTCCTGCCACTGGCGAGGCATCGCAGAAGATCGCGGAAGCCATCGTCACCGCGCCGCCGGATGTGATCGCCCGCGCCAAGCAGCTCATGACCCCCTGAAAAGGGCGGTCGTAAAATTGCCGCCTCGCTCTGCCAATGGGAGAGCGTCGATTTCGTGCGCGAAGCGCTTCGCGCTAGTGTCGGCGCTCAAGCTTGGAGCAGCTGGCTTTGGGTCATCAGGTGACGAGGCGTGCAATTGCTGCCGCACGAGCGGCAGGGCTGGCGGCGGGCGTTTTGGCCGCGCTGTCTGCCTGCGTGCCCGCACCGCTGGAAGACGGATCTTTGCCTGTTATTCCAAGCACTTACATGACGGGCTCAGGGCAGGCCGCCCGCCCGCCCCTGTATTGGCCGCAGCAATTTGGCTCCCCCGAACTCGCCGCCTTGTTGCAAGAGGTCGCGTCCGAAAATCTCGATGTGGCGGCAGCAACGGCTCGAATCATTCAGGCGGAGGGGGCAGCGCGCAGTGCGGGCTCTGCGCTTTATCCCCAGCTTGGCTTTGAGCAGGGGGCGAGCCGAAGCGTTACGCCCGGCACATTGCGGGCAAATAACCCGCCTTTCCATTCGACCACCAGCGATCGGTTCAGCCTTGGTCTCAATGCCAGCTATGTGCTTGATCTCTTCGGTCGCAACCGCGCACTGACGCGCTCGGCAGAAGAGGCTGCGAGCGCTGCGCGCTATGATCGGGATGCGGTGATTGTCGCGAGCCTTGCCTCGACCGCCAACAGCTACTTCCTGATGCTGGCCGCGCAAGATCGGTTGCGCATTGCGCGCGACAATATCCGTACCGCTGAACGTGTGCTGCAAGCGATCCGTGCGCGTGTGGAAGTTGGCACGGGGACAGCCCTTGATCTGGCGCAGCAGGAGAGCGTGCTGGCCAATCAGCGGGCCAATGTGCCAGCTCTTGAGCAAAGCCTGCAGCAAACACGCAATCTTCTCGCTGTGCTGGCCGGCCACACGCCTGAAAGTTTGCGCGTGAAGGGTGGCTCTCTGCGCTCGCTCAAGGTTCCCCAGGTGCAGGCCGGGCTTCCCTCAGCCTTGCTTCTGCAGCGGCCCGACATTGCCGCAGCTGAACGGCGTCTGGCAGCGCAACGTGCCAATGTAAAGGCCGCGCGTGCCGCCTTTTTCCCCACGATCAGCTTGACGGCATCGGCGGGGTTCGAAAGCGGGCAGCTGAAAAATCTTCTGCGCCCGGAGGCGCTCGCATCTTCTCTTGCACAAGGGCTGACCGCGCCGATCTTCACGGGGGGTAATCTGGAAGGGCAGTTGCAACAGGCTGAGGGTCGGCAAGTCGAGGCGCTGGAGATTTATCGCAAAAACATCATTCAGGCGCTGACGGATGTTGAAAATGCGCTGATCGCAGTGGAGCAGACACGCGCGCGCGAGCGCTTGCAGGAAGCCGTTGTGGAAGCCTCACGCCGCGCTTACATGATCACTGAGGAGCGGATGCGCGAAGGCACTGTGGATGTCATCACGCTGCTCAATACCCAGCTCACTTTCTTTCAGGCGCAGGACACCTTGATCCAGATCCGTCTGCAACGCTTTCAGGCTGTGGTTTCTCTCTTTCAGGCGCTGGGGGGCGGCTGGACGCGGGAGGAGGTTGCAGTCTTGCCACAGACCTTCGCTCCGCCCCAGACTGCAGCTCCATGAAACGCGCCCTTTTCATCACACTCGCCATTCTCATCGCGCTCGGCGCGGCGCATTGGCTGAAAATGATCCAGCTTCCGTTCCTGCCTGCCGGTGTTGAACAAGCACGCGCGCCGCAGTCTGGATTTGGCGGTCGCCGGGCGGCCGCTCGCGCAGAGGTCGTGCCTGTCTTGACAGCACAAGTGGCGCGTGAAGATGTGCCTGTGACGCTGGATGCCGTGGGGACCGTTCAGGCCTTGAATACGGTGGTCGTGCGCGCGCAGGTGGAAGGCCGGCTCATCGAATTGAAATTCCGCGATGGGCAGGATGTGAAGAAGGGGGATGTTCTCGCCCGGCTCGATGCACGCAGCTATCAGGCGCAATATGATCAGGCAGTCGCCAAGAAAGCGCAGGACGAAGCGCAGCTGGAAAATGCGCGCATGGATCTTGAGCGCTATACACGTCTGGCGCAGGGCAATTTTGGCTCACGTCAGCAGGCCGACACGCAGCGTGCGCTGGTTGCCCAACTGGAAGCACAAGTGCGAGTCGATCAGGCGGCGATTGATAATGCGCGCACCATGCTGGATCACACAACCATTGTAGCGCCTATTGACGGGCGCACAGGACTACGCGCAGTGGATGTGGGTAATCTCATCCGTGCGAGCGATCCATCGGGCATCGTCACCATCACGCAGGTGCGTCCTGTTGCGGCCCTGTTCAATCTGCCCCAGCAACATTTGCGCGCCGTCACGGCCGGTCAGTCGCGTGGACGTTTGAAGGTGGATGTGCTGGAGCCAGACAATTCAACCATCATCGAAACAGGCGAGATCGAGGTCATCGACAATCAGGTTGATGTCGCAACTGGGACGATCCGCGTGCGCGCGGTCTTTCCCAATCGCGATCTTGTTTTGTGGCCGGGTCAATTCGTCAATGTGCGCGTCTATGTTGATACGCTTCGGCAGGTCCTGACCGTGCCTGCGAGCGCCGTGCAGCGGGGCCCGAAGGGACCGTTCCTCTATGAGGTGACGGCGGAAAGCAAGGCCGCCATGCGGCCGGTGACGGTCATGCGACAGGATGAGCGTCTGGCTGTTGTGACCGGCCTTGGCGAGGGCGCGCGTGTGGTGACCACTGGCTTTGGGCAGCTCACGGAAGGCAGCACTGTGAGTGTGCAGAATGAGGCCGGTGAGGGGGCGCCCGCGCCTGCCCAGCGCCCGCAAGGACAGCGCGGTCAGCGTCCGCAAAACCAAGGAGCAGGCGGCAGCGCCGGAAGCCGATGAGCGTCTCGACGCCTTTCATTCTTCGTCCTGTCGCGACCTCTCTTCTCGCGGTCGCTGTGCTGCTATGTGGTTTGCTTGGTTATTGGCGTTTGCCCGTATCATCCCTTCCGCAAGTTGATTTTCCAACCATACAGGTCATGACCCGTCTGCCCGGTGCCAATCCGGACACGATTGCAGCCATTGTCACTGCGCCTCTGGAGCGGCAATTGGGGCAAATCCCGGCGCTGGTCTCCCTGTCATCGCAATCCTCATTCGGGTTAAGCCAGATCACGCTGCAATTCGAGCTTGATCGCGATATTGATGCGGCCTCGCAGGATGTGCAGTCCGCGATCAATGCAGCCTCATCCACATTGCCGCGCAATTTGCCCTATCCGCCGGTCTATTCGAAAGTGAACCCGGCTGATGCGCCCATCATCACGCTCGCAGTTGTGTCAGAAACACTGCCATTGCGCAGCTTGAGCGATTATACGGACACGCTGGTGGGGCCGCGCTTGTCTGAGATCAGCGGTGTTGGGCGCGTCTCCATTCAAGGGGGTATTCGCCCTGCCATCCGTATTCAGGCTGATCTTGCGCGTCTGGCAGCCTATCGTTTGGGCCTTGAAGATCTGCGTGTTGCCATTGTGGGCGCCAATGTGGCGGGGGCAAAAGGCGCGCTGGATGGGCCGCAGCAATCCTACACAATTGCGGCCAATGACCAGATCAATGCCGCTGAAGCCTATCGCAACGTCATTGTCGCCTATCGCAACAATGCACCAGTGATGTTGCGTGACGTTGCTGATGTGATCGAGGGCCTGGAAAATTCGCGCGTCGGTGGTTGGTATCATGGCCGACCGGCTGTCGTGCTTGATGTGCAGAAACAGCCCGGCGCCAATATTATCGACACGGTCGATCGGCTGAAGCGGGAATTACCCCGTCTGCAGCGTTCCCTTCCGGCGGGCGCGATGATT
>JACCED010576489.1_pt1 | contig 10788 bp, 6 predicted proteins | sample 7455021 | NCBI WGS metagenome assembly JACCED01 (sample SAMN15323456, study PRJNA562643) | freshwater metagenome | isolation source: river surface water | place: USA:Blue River Watershed | collected 2017-08-19 | reverse complement strand
ATTATGAATTAGGTGAAGAAAGTTTATATCTAACTCAACAACAAAAAGAAAAAGAAATTATTAAAATGATAAAATCATATTATCAATTTTTTGGTTATACTCAATTTGCCAATTATATTGTAAATCATACAGGTGGTTGGGATGGTAGTGAAGAACAAATTTCTGAACAGATAAAAAAATATATTTCGAAAGAATTTGATGACAGAGTCATTATTATTGATGAGATTCAAAACATTAAAACAGACAAGAAAAAAGAATACACCCGTATGGTCCAACCTATTCTTGAAGCAATTGTTAAATATGCTAAAAATGTAAAACTAGTTTTGATGAGTGCAACACCAATGTATGATAGACCTGATGAAATTATTTTCTATATTAACCTTTTACTAGCAAATGATGGACGACCAAAACTTGATAAAAATAAAATTTTTAATCCAAAAAATGGAAACCTTTTGCCTGGTGCTGAAGATACTCTGAGAGAATTATTTAGAGGATATGTTAGTTTTGTTCGAGGAGAAAAACCTTTTGTGTTTCCATTCCGCTTCTATCCACCAAATGCCATTGTTCCCAAAATGAATTTTACAATGAGTGGTTTAAGAATTGAAGATAATAAGAAGATGAAATATACTCCTATTGTTCCTTGTCCAATGAAGTCTGTCCAAGAAAATACTTATATATATTATTTTAATAAAAAAGTAAAAGAGGGTAAAGTGAAAAAAGAGTATGATGATAGGAATTTAGCGGCAGAAGAGGAAGAAGAAATTGAAAATCTTGAATCTTTTACTGATAATGAAGGAGTGGAAGATGAAAATAACAAAAAAGAAAAAAATAATAGAACAAACAATGAAACAAACAAAAAACAACCAAAAGGTAAAAAAGAAAAAAAATTGATGGTCGGAAAAAAGAAGGTTTTCAATAACTCTGAATTAATTGTAAAACCACTCAACAAAGTTCAGAATTTTCATTTAAATGAGAATGAACTTAAAGGAATGAGTGTACTCAACGATTTGATTAAAATTTCCAATATTGTTTTTCCAGTTGCTGATTATAACAATAAAAATGAAAATGTTATTAGTCCAATTGGTAGTTTTGCAAAATCAGCAATTGACACAGAGGTAGACAATGGGATGGGTGGATATTATAGAACAACAAAATTAATTGGTGGAAGAAAAAAGATAAAATACTGCTATCAATCTCACGCAATATTTAATAAAGACACTGCTAAAGAATGTCCATTTGCAGATGAACAGTATTTGGGTGACTTTTCAACGAAGTTCAATGATGTTTTACAGACGATAAAAAAATCGAAAGGGCTTATCTTTGTATATTCTCAGTTTATTGAATGGGGTGCTCTTCCATTTGCTTTAATGTTGGAACAAAACGGTTTTGATAGAGAATGCACAGATGGTGAAGAAGACCTTTTAGATTATCACGCGAATAAACTAAAAAAAGGTGGTAAAAGAAGACAAATATGTTATTGGTGTAGCCAAGAGGCTAGCGCTGCTGTTCATCATGACGAACATTTAAAAGATTTTCACACTTTCCGTCGTGCAAAGTATATTTTATATTTTGGTGAAACAAAAGATATTATTAAGATTACTAGAGACAAAGCGGTTGATAAGTTTTGCAGTCCAAACAACATGCGAGGGGAAGAGATAAAAGTTTTTATTGGTACAAAAGCAGTTAGTGAAGGTTTGGATTTCAGCAGAGTTCGTCAAATTCATATTTTAGATCCTTGGTATAATTTATCTAGACACGAACAAATTATTGGACGTGGAATAAGATTTAAAAGTCATATTGAATTGAAAAAAGAAGAGAGAAATGTTGAAATTTTTCAGTATGCGGCTATTTTAGACCTATCTTCTAAATCAAGAAAAGGACCTGTTCTTAGACTAGGAAAATTAAATATTGAAGATAACAGTAAAGCAAAAAAGAAGGACCAAGACGATTCTAAAAAAAAAGTTGTTAAAAGGAAATCTAAAAAGAAGTTGCTTGAAGAAGGAAAACAGATTGATATGTTTATCAGGGAAACAGTCGATTTGAAAAACTACAGAATAGCCGAAAACAAAGATGTTATCATTAAAAAAATAAATCGTGTTTTAAAAGAAGCAGCAGTAGATTGTATTTTATTCAAGAATAGTAATATTATAGATGACAATATGAAAGTAAAACAAATTACTGCATCTGGAAGGGAAATTATGACACCAATTGGTGACAAAAATTTTACTTCAATGTGTGATTATCAAGATTGTAATTTTAAGTGTGCGTGGGAACCAAATCCTCGAGATAAATATCCTATTAATACTGATACTTATAATATTAGATTTGCAGCAAGTGACATTGATAATGCGAAGGCACATATTAAAAATTTGTTTAGACAAAATCCAGTTTATCACTTACAGTTTATTGAACAATCGGTTAAAAAAGAGTATCCCACAATCGATTCTATTTTCATTTTTACCGCTTTAGAACAGATGTTAGAGAACAAAAACGAAATTATTTTGGATAAGTTTAGTAGGAAAGGTTATATTATTTATAGAGGTGATTATTATGTTTATCAGCCGTTTGATGTTGAAAGAGAAGATTTACCAATAATTTATAGAGAAGACCCATTAGATAACAAACCTAAATATATTGACTTAGAAAATATTGAGGTAGATTATAAAAATGAATCTGAAAAAAGCAGGTATAAAAAGGATGATAAGTCAGAAAAGACAACAAAAGAGAAGGATAACAAAAATGAAAGAAACATTTTCGAATATTTTATGAGAACAGTTGATGCTAATTGGAATACTCATAAAAATATTTTATATGGAACATCTCAAAAAGAACCGGATATAGAACATAAAAAGTTTTATTTTATGGCGTTGATTGGAATGAATTACCGCAAATTAAATCATGAACAAGAGGTTAATATTCTAAAAAGCATTTTAAAATTATATAACAATTATGAAAAAACGGATATTATAACTGAACAACACCTAAAATGGTTTGTTGATTACATTAATAACAAAAATATGTTAATTGATTATTACAAAGACATCCAACACAGTAAAAGTTCTAAAAAACATTTATTTGTAGGATTTATTGTTAATAAACATTATTTTATTAGTTCAGAACTGAATACTGGAGAAAACATTAGCACAATTAATACTAAATCAATGCGATTTGTTCCTTGTTCAAGAGAACTTATTGCACGAATAAAATCGATAAAACATGAAAAACATCACGGTTCTCATAAATCTGAAAAATTTAATAATATTTATGGATTTGTTGAAAATGATGTTATGAAAGACAAAAAGAAATTTAAGATAGTGAATAAATCGGATGAAGAAGAAGTATATACGAAGGTTGGTAAAAAATCAAAGAGTTCAATTTATACTGGACGAGAATGTAAGACAATGCAATTCCAAAAATTGATTCAGATTAGAGATGAATTGAAAATGATTCGATTTGAAGGACAACCCAAAATAGATTTTGTATGTCAAGATATTGAAATATTTTTACGATACAAAAACTATTTAGCCGACGGAAAATTAATTTATTTCAAAAATCCTTAGACAGAAGAATAATAAATATAAAAATGATTATTTGTTTTTTATTTTTATTGACAAGACCCGATAAAAATAAAGTTTGTTAAATGTTAGATATTTTGATATTTTGTATTATTTACATATTCTTGTTTTTATTATTGTTTTTATTTTTATTAGAAATATTCTTCAATAAATTGTTAATATTCTTTTCTAATTCCTTCATTTCTTTCATGTTTAGTTTATTTCCCATATTATTTGTTTTTGGAAGGTTATTTTTTTTTGAAACAACTCTAGAAACAGGTTTTGAAAGAACTTTAGAAACTTTTTTTGAAACAACTTTAGAAACCGCTTTCTTTGATGTAATGTTCTTTTTTGATGCTGATTTATACATATTTGGATGTTCGTTTCTCCATTTTTGTAATCCTTTAATATCAGCACTAACCTTTTTAGCAATACTTGGGTTAGATTTTTTTGAAAGAGTCTTCAATGCAACCAGTTTTTCAATTACTTTACTATAACTGTAGTTTTTAGCAGCCTTCAATAAAGCATTATGTCTTTTTGAAGTAGTTTCTTTAGTTGAATAACCATACTTTTTTAAACTTCCTTCGTGAGTAAGTTTGATTACTCTAGATGATTTAGAAGTTTTACCTGGGAGACCAGTGTTTTTAACACAAACTGGGTCAACATATGATTTTGGGACTTTTGTTCCATTCTTCTTGGTAAATGATTTCTTAACATAACCCTTTCTTAACTCAGAACCTTTTGGACAGGCTCCTGAACGCCAAGTATTTTTAGTTGGATGATAGAAAGTACCAACTTTTTTTGACATCGCTTGCTTTTCAGTAAGAACCTTGCGGCTTCTTCCATTGTTTGATTTAACACCAGTATTAACCATATTTATAATCTAAACGTATATTTTTTCTTTTATTGAAAAAATAATAAAAAATGAAAATAAAAATGAAAATAAAAAAAATATTGTATGACACGAAATTTGAATATTATACCTAAAACTGATAAAACATTTTTTTAAAAAATAAACTATTTGAAGACATTAAAATAATAATATATATAAACAGAAATTAATAAAATGAATAACAAGAATAATTTTAAAAACAATCAAGTAAATCTTTTTTGTGGAAAGCCAGAAATACCTATTACTAATCCGAACATTCGTGAAGCAATTAAATCAAAGATGCTTGGTATTGGTGTATTTTCTTTTACAGCCAAATATTATGATTTTTTGAATGTTAAAAAAATCAATTGTATCAAAGAAGGTGATTTTAAGGTTGCCTTATCAACCTTTGGGAAAAAGATGATTCTCTTTTTAACCCGTTATAATGAAAAAAAATATTGTATATTTATCAATAAAAAAAGTGAGTCTATGAATATTGCACAGTTCTGTTTTAGTGATGACTTATTTGATGGAACATTGATAATTGGTGAATTAAATAAAACAAACTCTCAAAATTGGGTTTTCAACATTTTTGATTTGGCTTTCTATAAAGGGACCAACTTAATTACAAAAGGTTTTGAAGATAGACAACAACTTATTGATGATATGTTAAAATATGAATACAGTTATTCATCTTCACAACCTTGTTATTTGGCGAAAAAAAAATATTTTCCATTGAATAATATTCAAGACTTGGTTGAAAACATGCAACATGCATATGATTATATTAGCGCTGGATTATATTTTAAAAGTACAACCAATTTTAGTGATAATTACCTGTTTATTTTCCCTGAACACAGAACTGATTCGAAGATTCTAAACAATGGATATACTGTAGATAATCAACAGATTGTTGTTAAAGATGCAGTTATTGGTGGAAGTTTGAAAAAGGTATCAGCAGTTAATAGTGGTTTCACAAACAATATTAATTCAACAAGTCATAATCTTCCAAAGAAAATGCCTACACCTGTTTCAAGTATTTTTGGGGATGTTGATGTTCAAATTCAATCAGATGACGATGAATCAAGTTCAGATGATGTTTTCAAAAATGATGATTCTGATTGGGAATCAGACGATGACGAAGAAGAAATGCAAAACACTTGTCATTTTATGATTCATCCATCAGGTTTGCCTGATGTTTATGAACTTTATTGTAAAAGTAATACAAATACTCCTGAAAAACATTCCGTCGCATCTGTTCCTGGATTAGGAGTAAGTCAAATGTTGAAAGATTGGATGAAAGACCAAGTGAATATGACAGAAGACGCAATTACGAAGATTAATATTGGGAAGGCAATCTATACAGAATGCAAATATCATAGAATCTTTAAAAAATGGATACCAATCAAAAAATCGAATAGAATGGATTCATTGCAAAAAATTAATCAAGTCCAAATTTTATTGGATGCTTCCAATTAGATTTGTTACAAAAACAAACAAAAATAATCTAAAAAATAAGTAAATTTATAAAAATTCTTTTTAGAATATCGTAATAATTGTTGTTATTGATAAGAATTATCAATAAAATAATATAAAAATATGATAACTATAGGCTAAACTATATGCTAATCTACACGCTAAACTATATATGCTAATCTAAAAATCATATGATTTTTCGTCTAATTTTCTTTTTTTAGTGTTAAATAAATTCTTCTCTTTGTAGAGGTTCATTTTTTTCTCATAATACTCTTCTATTTTTTTCTCAAAATGTTGTTTGGTAGGAGAATCTTCCAAGTTTTTGATCAATTGCTCAATCTTTTCAACAGGAATTATCTCTTTTGACAATCGAATATTAACTAGTTTATCAAAAATAGGATATTTAATTCTCTCCAAAATAGGTATTATCAAATCTTGATAATCAAACCAAAGATGTTCAATAGATTTTCTGAAACTTTCTTCAAGTATTGTGCAATCTGGAATAGATTTTACATTTGTATCAGAAAGTTTATCAATGTATTTGATGTTATTATATTCCTTTATGGTGTTTAATATTAGTTTCCTATTTTCTCCTTTCAATATATCAAATTCAATTTGATACAATTTGAATATATTTAGTTCATCCATTCTAATTGGATAACTGTTGAAATAATAAACTACCGGTTCATTGTCATCATACCAGTATATAGGTAGTGTTCTTTTGATAGCCGTTGATGATTTATCATTAAAATCATCTGAAGTAAGAATAGTAAGTTCATTGATAAGTCTATTGGACATTATGATGTAAAACGATTATTGAAATAAATGGAATAAATAAGAAACTATATTCAATACTATTAGATTTTACTTTAAATTTTCATTTTATTGAAGAAATATATTTCATTTTTTTTGAATATTCACGGGACGTGTTTTTATAATTTTTTTTTGCCACTCTACAACTATTATGTTATAGAGTGGCTTTTTTGTTTTTTTTGTTTTATATTTTTTTATATTTTTTGTGTTTTTGTGTTATTTTTTCAGTTATTTTCTGAATCTCTTCAAACAATGTTCATCATTTGAATCTTCTGACTCAGATATAGGTTGAAACATTTCAGAAACAGCACATAACATTAAAAGATTACTAGGAGAGACTGATGACCTATCTTGGACACGTGGTTCAGATAATTCATTTTTCTTAGGTAATTCTATTACTTTATTTTGCTCTACAATAGTATTTCTCAATGATAGTGCACGAGCGTACATCATATTATTTTTGATAAAAGAACAGACCTTATCAAATTTTTCAATAGTAAAGTTTGTATAATTTTTTACAATATTATTTAGAATTTTAAGGATTGAAGAATCACCGTAATAAGTTTTACCGTATACGCCAGGGAAAGTTAGGTCTTCTTCAGGAATCAATGTTTTTTCAGAAATACTTTTCATGACAGATTTAAATTTTTCATTGTTTCTGACATATTCTTCTGCAGAATTTTTTTTAATTTCTTGAATTTCCTTCTCGTGAGTAGGTAAATCAGCAGCCAAATCATCATTCAGAATTGAAACCCATTTTCTATGGAAAAATTTTTCAATCTCTCTTTTTTCATGATTGTCTAGATTATTTTCACGACCAATCTGTATCATATACAAATAATTGTACATATACTTAGTCACTGGATATCCATTGAAGGTATAAGTGAAAAGTTTGTTTTCCTCCTTGTCGGGGTAAACCTCAAATTTTCTAGAAACCTTAAAATTGTTTTTTGAATTTGGTTTCAGATAGTAATTGCACACATAGGTGAGTTCAAAAATTAGTTCTTGTTTCATCATTGTTAAAAGTAGTGTAGTTAAGAGCGTTAAAAAGTTTTGGTTTTTGTTAAAGGTATAAAATAAATTTTATTGCTTTAGAATATTCTTACTAGGAAGATTTGTGTTTCAGTTTTTTTTGAGAACCAACTAAAAAGAATATTGATATGAGAGTTTATATGAGATTTGATATGAGATTTGATATGAGATATGTATTTTAAATTTTTAGAAAACCAATTAAAAAAAGAATATTGAGTAAATATAGAACATGGTTAAAAAATCAGTTAGTAAAAGAACAGTTAAAAGAAGAAAATCAATCAAAAAAGGCGGAGACGGGTATTCTGTCAGTTTAGATGACCCTATCGTGCATGCACCAGCCATTAATCGTTATTCTGAAGAAACAACACCTGTTTTTCCTGGTCCATTGACCGGTGGAGACGGATATTCAGTTAATTTTTCCCATCCTATCTCTGGAATGCCTTCCTACAATCGTTATTCAAACAATTATAGACCTATCTTTGATGGACCACTTTTATCTGATAATGCATCAGCAACTATGGCAGGAGGAGGGGATTGTGGATGTGATGCTGGAATGGATTCTAACAGTCCTTTATTGATGTCTGGAGGCGGTAATTGTGGATGTGATGCTAATTCAACTGCTCAAACAGCAGATAAAAGTATGTTTAACCTCATTAAACAAGGAGGTGGTAGTGCTGTTGTACCTTCTCAATTCCAAGCCATCAATATGGTATCAAGGGAATTGGCTCCTCTCGGGATTGGTGCATTATGTTCTGTTATAATACTGGTATTCCTTCATCACTTTGTTGCTGAAAAGCCAAGAAAAGCCGCACAAATGGGTGGTTATGTACAACAATTAAGTGAAACTTTAATGCCATTAGGTAAAAACAATCTTATTACTTTAGCCGCATTAATGCTTCTTCATCACTTTGCTATTGCTGAAAGATATAAGAAAGGATTAGAAGTTAGGGCAAAGGGTAAAACAGGCTCTAAGTCTAAATCAGGTAAGAAAACATCCAAAAGAGGAGGTGCTCCAGATGTTCGTTCAACACTTTCTCAAATCCTTGCTCCTCTAGGAATTAATGCTTTAGGTGCTGCTCTTCTCCTAGTTGCCATTGAAGAAGCATTTATTAACTCCAATAAAAAATCAAATGGTAAATCAAAGTCCAAACAACACGGTGGTGCTTCAATGTTAAAAGACTTAATTGCTCCTCTTGGAACAAACGCTTTTATTGCAACTGGTTTGTTGGTTATTTTACAAAGAGTGTTCGAAAACTCAATGCGTCAATCAAAAGCAACAACTGCTGATGCCAAAAAGAAAATTGGTGGATCTCTTTTTGCTTCTAAAAAAAAGTTATTCCATTTATTGAGTCCAATTACATTTTCTTCAATGAATAGTGAAAGTGTTTATCAAAGAATTTCTGCAAACAAAAACCTACAAAAAATCCTCCAGACCCAAAAAATGATTTAGAACAATAATTTATTGATTCTTTTATTTATTCTATTATTTATTCTCTTTTACCTTTTATTGGAATCTATGAAAACAGTTTCCAAATAACGAAACCAATAGTAGTATATGAACGTAGTTTCATTGATTCAGGAATTTCAGTTGGAAATATTTTTTTCATACCATAAAAAATCATTATGTGAAGTGGTATCATTAAAAATTTGTCGTATCCATCCCCCAAAAGACTGATTACTCCTGAATTCAATGAAAGTTGAGTAGCACAGGTTAGAGCCTGTGGTCCTACAATGTCTCGAATACGATTTTTAAAATAGGGATGTCTAAAAAAAGATAATACCTCTAATCCAAAAAAATTCCTTCCAGCCATATAAGCCAAAATCTGGTATAAAAAAGCCTTTGAAAAAGGTTGTTGAGATATAAATCTATAAAAAACACTATAGCCATAAACCTTCGCTACAAATGAATATAATTCCAATAAATCAATTTTTATTTGTTCTTGCATTGGATGTTATTACCTAATATAACATCTGATAATTTATTTTATACCAATTTTTATATAAAAATTCATATTCATTCATATTCCATCTAAATACTTTTTCGCTAAACATAGTTTTTAACTAACTAAAAAACCCAATTTCTGGAAAAGTGCTAGACAGAGTCTGTTTTCGACCAATTTCAGTGAAAAACTATGTTTTGCTCCAAAAACTCCTAAAAAGGGTAGGTCAAACAGTTTTTAAAAAATTGTTTAAAAACAGTGTTTGTGTAGTTTTATCATATAAACACTTTAAAAATATATTTTTTATGTTATAAATATGGATGCCAATTTTAAGCATTTCTAGTTTAGCGACTGAATTTTGCTCAGAAATGAGCAAAATTTCTCATAAATGAGAAACACCGACTGAATTTTTTGCTAGAAACAGCAAAAACGAAACTTTCATCCTAATATGTAAAAAAATACATTAAATATTCTAAAATAAAAATATTTTGCTGCAATTGTTAGCCCGGAATTTTTGAGAAAAATCTTAAAAAAAACGTTCGGCGGTCAATTCACCGGCTGAACGTTTTTTGAAATTTTCGAAAAAAGTTCCTACCGCCGGACGTTTTTTGAAAAAAAAATCAGAGAAATTTTAGAAATTTTGAAAATTTTTATTTTTTATTTAAAAATTTATTGAGTAAAGTACAATATTTTTTACTCAAAAAAAGTAGTCGGAATTCACTATGAATTTACTCATTTTTGTGAGTAAATTTGCTAGACTGATCCTGGCTTTTTCGCTAGGATGAGTTTACAATTTCGTTAAAAAGGTTCAGCCGGTCCTCAAAAAAAATTCAGCGCCTCTTTCCTCTTTTTTCAGATTTTTTGGTATCAATGATTTTTTAAAACTGAATTTTTTATTGTTTCAATATTGTTTAAAAGTAATAGTAGAAGAAAAATCAAAAAATGAAAACCTGAAAAATTTGCTCATTTCGGAGAAATGACGACTGAATTTTGGGGTCAAAATTCAGTCGGGGCCTTCTCATTTTACAATTTCGCGAAATTGTAAAGTTGCATTTTTATTAATATAATTTACCTAGAAAAATATATTTTAAATAAATCTACT
>JACCED011028164.1_pt1 | contig 10790 bp, 8 predicted proteins | sample 7455021 | NCBI WGS metagenome assembly JACCED01 (sample SAMN15323456, study PRJNA562643) | freshwater metagenome | isolation source: river surface water | place: USA:Blue River Watershed | collected 2017-08-19 | reverse complement strand
GTTCCGGGGGTGCGGAAAAGTCCCGCCTATATAGTGGATAGGTCATTTCGGCCACCGTCGTGGCCATCAACCGGGGAGTTGTCCACACATGTCGTTTCCATCCGATCTTGAAATCGCACGCGCTGGCAAGCCGAAGCCGCTGAAGGAAATCGCCGCCATGATGGGCATCGGCGAGCAGTTCCTCGAGCCGTACGGCACGCAGCTCGCCAAGATCAGCCTGGATGCGATCGACTCGCTGCAAGGCCGACCGAAGGCCAAGTACGTCGTCGTCACCGCGATCACCCCGACGCCGCTCGGCGAAGGCAAGACCACCACCACCGTCGGTCTCGGTCAGGCGATGAAGCACATCGGCAAGAACGCCGTCATCAGCCTCCGCCAGCCGAGCATGGGTCCGACCTTCGGCATCAAGGGTGGAGCAGCGGGTGGTGGCTACAGCCAGGTCATCCCGATGGAACTCCTCAACTTGCACCTCACCGGTGACTTCCACGCCGTCACCGCAGCGCACAACCTGCTCTCGGCGATGGTCGACAACCACCTGCACCAGGGCAACGAGTTGGATCTCGATCTCGACAACATCACGTGGCGTCGCGTGCTCGACGTGAACGACCGTTCGCTGCGCAACATCATCGTCGGCCTCGGCACCAAGGAAGACGGTGTCGTGCGTCAGACGGGCTTCGACATCACGGCGGCCTCCGAAGTGATGGCGATCCTCGCATTGTCGACCTCGATGGCCGACATGCGCAAGCGTTTCGCTCGCATCGTCGTCGGTTACAACACCAAGGGTCAGCCCGTCACCGCCGAGCAGCTGAGTGCCGCCGGTTCGATGGCCGTCATCATGAAGGACGCGATCAAGCCGAACCTTCTGCAGACCCTCGAGAACACCCCGGTCATCGTGCACGCGGGACCGTTCGGCAACATCGCACACGGCAACTCATCCATCATCGGTGACTTGGTCGGCATCCACGGTGGTGACTACCTCATCACCGAGGCCGGCTTCGGTGCAGACATGGGTGCGGAGCGCTTCTTCAACATCAAGTGCCGCGCCTCGGGTCTCGTTCCCGATGCCGCTGTGCTCGTCACCACCGTGCGCGCGCTGAAGGCGCACTCGGGTAAGTACAAGATCGTGGCCGGTAAGGCGCTCCCACCGGAGCTTCTCGCTGACAACCCAGCCGACGTCGAAGCCGGTGGCGAGAACCTGCGCCAGCAGATCGAGAACGTGAAGGCTCACGGTGTCACGCCGGTCGTGGCGATCAACAGCTTCCCGACCGACCACAAGAGCGAGCACGACGCGATCCGCAAGATCGCCGAGTCCGCTGGCGCCCGCGTCGCGGTGTGCACGCACTTCGCCGACGGTGGCAAGGGTGCGATCGAACTCGCTCGCGCGGTCGAAGAGGCGTGCAACGAGAAGAACAACTTCCACTTCCTGTACAAGTCGGAGGCCTCGCTGAAGGAAAAGATCGAGGCCGTGGCCACCACCATCTACGGTGCGGCAAAGGTCGAGTACTCGGCGACGGCGAACAAGCAGTTGAAGAACTACACCGACAACGGCTTTGCCGACCTGCCGGTGTGCATCGCCAAGACGCACTTGTCGATCTCTGGAGACGCCTCGCTGAAGGGTGCGCCGAAGGGTCACACGCTCACCGTGCGCGAGGTTCGCGCGTCGGTCGGTGCGGGATTCGTCTATCCGATCTGCGGTGAGATGCGCACGTTGCCGGGTCTCGGCACCAAGCCGGCCGCTGCCATCATCGACTTCGACGAAAACGGCGAAATCGTCGGCTTGTCATGACCGTGGAGTTCAAGCGCACACCGGGTGGGGCAATCCTGCTCGACGGCAACGCGCTGCGTGACGAGACGGTCGCCAAGATTCGTCGCGAGATCGATGCGGCGGGCAATCCGTCGGTGTGTCTCGCAACGGTGCTCGTCGGTGACGATCGCCCGAGTCATATCTATGTCGCCAACAAGCACAAGAAGGCCGGCGAAGCGGGCATGCTCTCGCATGGCGTCGCGCTGAACGGCAAGGCCTCGCAGGCGCAGGTCGAAGACGAAGTCGGCAAGCTCGCCCAGGATCCCTCGATCCACGGGATCCTCGTGCAGCTTCCATTGCCGTCACACCTCGATCCCGAGCCGGTGCTCGCACTCCTTCCACCCGAGAAGGACGTCGACGGTCTCACCGATCGCAGCCTCGGTCGTCTCGTGCGTGGTCTCCCTGGACACGCACCATGTACTCCGCTCGGCGTGATGCGCCTGATCGAGAAGTACAACATCCAGACCAAGGGCAAGCGCGCCGTCGTGATTGGTCGCTCGACCTTGACCGGCATGCCACAGACGATCCTGCTCATCCGCAAGGGTGGGGATGCGACGACGACGTGTGCACACTCCGCCACGCCGCCGAGCGATTTGATCGAGATCTGCCGTGAAGCAGACATCATCGTGTCGGCCGTCGGTGTTGCGCGCCTGATCACCAAGGATCACGTGAAGCCGGGTGCGACCGTGATCGACGTCGGCGTGTCGCGCATCGAATCGAAGATCGTCGGCGACGTCGATTTCGACGAAGTGCAGAAGGTTGCCGGTGCGATCACACCGATGCCTGGCGGCACCGGACCGATGACGATCGGCTGTCTGCTCGAGAACACGCTGTCCGCGGCAAAGATGCTCGGAGCGTTTCCCGCTTAAGCAGCTGGGTTCGTCACCTCGACGCTGCAGCCACCGCTGCGACAGTCGAGGATCTTGAAACTCACGCCACTTTCGGTGACGGTGTCGCCGACCTTCGGATTGACCTTGAAGGTCGTTGCGTCATTGGTGATGATCGGCCCCGATCCTCCCCAGACGTCCATGAGCACTCGGTAGATCACCACTCGTTCGGTGCGCACCTCGGCGACGATCGCCGTGGTCGCGTTCTTGCGCACCACGACCATCTTGTTGAGTGAATTGGCCGTATCGAGGTCGTCCAGGTAGTGGACGGTCGTACCGGCCTTGGTCACGCAGTCGACTTGCGGATCGTCAAACCAGCCGGAGATCCACTTGTGCCAGGCGAAGAAGGAGTCGGATTGCTGTCCGGTCGAACCGGTTCCCATGATGTCCCAGCCCTTGGTGAAGTCACGTGCCGGGGCGCTGAAGTCGTAGAGGTCGATGAACCCGAGGAGTGAGTGGCCCATCTCATGTGGGATGAGTGATGGCGTCGTGATCATCGAGGAGTAGACAAGTCCCGAGGGGGAGGGGATCGGCTTGTTCCATGCTCCGCTCACGTTCGGATATTCGGCGGCAGCGCGGAATGCGACGCCGACCACGCTGATACGCCGGTCGTCGAGCATGGCGATGATTGTTTCGTAGCTCGAGAGATCCCACGACACCGGAGTGTGCGACAGGATTCGCGTCATCAATTCGGTGCGATCGCACTTGTCGCAGATTCCGACGAGACCTTCGTCAACAGCCGAATAGGGCACTTTCAAAATCGTCGGCTTCTTGGTGGCAGCATCCGTCGGCGTCCAGACGAAACTCAAGTTGAGTCGACCGAGTGACTGCGCGCGATAGAAGTCGCTTTGCTTCTTCATCATGTCGACCATCTCTTGATAGTTGCGACCGTTCGATCCAGTGTCCGAGAACTGAACGGGAATCACGAGTGCCCGTGGGTTGGTCCAGGAGCCACGGAAGCTTGGTCGAGGAAAGCCGAGCGTGTTCGGGGTTTCGAAGGACTTCAACTTGCATTCGCTCGTGGAGGCAAACGCGGTGTCGGGAGAGACCGTTGGTGCGGGGCCCTTCGGGACCGTCGTGGACGTTGTTGACTTGCCCGCTGCCACCTTCACCCACACGCGCTTCTTGGAGACGAGACGGCAGGTGAACTTCGTGCCACTCACGGTCTTCGTCGAACCGACTTTCGAGCACGAACTCGTCGCTGCACTTGCCGAGTTGGTTGGTGCAACAAGTGGGAGGGAAAGTGCGACGAGAGCGGATACGAGCAGACGTTTCATGGCAGAGAGAATAATCGCTGAGTTCGAAGAGGTGTGCTTAATGTGCCGCAGGAGCTTGCATGCGACGCGCGGCCGATTGGGTGAGTCGGTCGAGGATCGTTGCCATGATGACGACCGCGAGCCCGACTTCGATGCCGAGTCCTGCGCCGTTCGCTCCGGTGAGTGCCTCGATCGAGCGGTAACCGAGGCCGCCGCCTCCCACCATGCCGGCGATGATCGCCATGGCGAGCACCATCATCACCATCTGATTCACGGCGAGGATGATCGACGGCATCGCAAGCGGAATGCGCACGCCCCACAACACTTGGCGCTGTGACGCACCGAAGGTGGTCGCCGCCTCGATCGATTCGGGATTCACCTGACGAATTCCGAGGGCGGTGAGTCGAATGCCCGGTGGGATTGCGTAGACGACCGCGGCGACGACTCCCGGCACGGGGCCGACGGTGAAGATCATCACGAACGGAATCGCATAGATGAGCGGTGGGATCGTCTGGAGTGAATCGAGGATGGGCGAGAACGCTGCTTCGACCTTCGGCCGACGTCCGAGCCACACGCCGATCGGCACTGCGATGACGATCGACAGCACGACGGCGACGATGGTCTGTGCGAGTGTCTCGCTCGCGTCGTACCACATGCCGGACAGTCCGATGACGACGAGGCCGACCATGGTCGTGGTCGCCATCTTCCAGCCCGCGGCGAACCATGCGAATGCGCCGGCGGCGATGACGACGAGTTGCCACGAGAGCGTGGTGTTGAACAGTGACCTGGTGCGGAGCAACACGTCGCGCACGATGAAGTCGTTGAACGGTCGCGTGATGAAGCTGAAGGTGTCGCGGAACCACAGCACGAAGTCGTCGATGGGTTCGGCGAAGAACTTGCCCCAGGAGAAGGGGAACTCGACCCAGCCGAAGAGGCGGCCGAGGATGGTGGCGACGACGAGAGCTGCGATGATGCCGAGCAGTTGGCGACGCGTGAGCGTGGTGTTCTTCGATCCAGGTGAATTGACGAGTGCAAGGCTGACTCGGTCGAGGACGAAGGCGACCGCAACGACGGCGAGGCTCACGACGAGTCCCTTGCCGGGAGAGAGCGCCCGCACGGTTTGATTGATTTCCTGTCCGAGCCCGCCAGCACCGACGAGGGTTGCGATGACGACGATGCCGAGGGCCATCATCACGGTCTGATTGATGCCGGTGACGATCGAGGGAATCGCGAGTGGCATTTCGACTCGAGTGAGCGTCTGGCGTCGGGTCGCACCGAACATGCGCGAGGCCTCCACCGCGGAGCGAGGGACCTGCTGGATGCCGAGCGCGGTGAGGCGAATCATCGGAGGGAGCGCGTAGATCACCGTGGCGATCGCCGCTGGCACCTTGCCGATGCCGAACAGCAACACGATGGGAATGAGGTACACCGTCGCCGGAACCGTTTGCATGGCGTCGAGGATCGGGCGCAGGATCGACTCGGCGCGCTTGTTCAACGCGGTCCAGATGCCGAGGGGAATGCCGACGAGGACGCTGATCGCAACCGACACGGCCATCAGGGCGATCGTTTCGATGCTCTGCTCCCACACGCCGACGACGCCGGGATAGATGACGGCGAGTGCCGCACACGTCGCCATCACCCATCGCTTGCGTCGAGCGATGATGAGGAACACGACGATCGGTGGGATGAACCACGGCAGCCACGTGAAGAAGTCCTCGATCAGGGTGAGGAAGAAGTCGACGAGGTCGGTGAGCGGGTTGATGAACACGGTGAACGACCAGTGCGTCGAGCGATTCGTGCGCAACCATCCCTGCCAGTCATTGATCGGATCTGCGAGCCGGGCGTACCAATTGCTCGGAAACGACGGTGAGCCGACGACTTGGGCGATGACGAGGAGCGCGACGACGCCGCCCGCAATGGCGAGAGCTTTCGTCGTCTTGCTCTGCGGTGTTGCGACGGCGACGGTGTTCATCGCTGTTCGGCGCTGAGGATGGCAGCGATGCTCGAGCGGTCGACGATGCCGAGGTGTGATCCGTCGTCGTTGACGACCGCAATCGGTTCGTCTCGCTCGAGGAGCATGGGGATGACGGTCTCGATCTTGCTCGACGCTTGCACGCTGCGTGCACCACTCGGGGCGGCGGTCTTGATTGCGACGCTGCGCACGCTCAACACTTTCGCGCGTGGCACGTCGTTGACGAACTCACGCACGTAGGGGGTGGCGGGCTGGGAGACGATCTCTTCTGGTGTGCCGACTTGATCGAACGCGCCGTCTTTCATGATCGCGATGCGATCGCCGAGTCGAAGTGCCTCGGCGAAGTCGTGCGTGATGAAGATGATCGTGCGCTGCATCGACTTCTGCAGGCGGATGAGTTCGTCTTGCATCTCCTTGCGAATCAATGGGTCGAGTGCGGAGAACGGTTCGTCGAAGAGCAGGATCTGCGGGTCGACGGCAAGTGCGCGGGCGAGACCGACGCGCTGTTGCATGCCACCCGAGAGTTGCTGGGGGAAGTGGTTCGCCCAGCCGTCGAGACCGACGATGCCGAGGACTTCGGTCGCACGCGCACGGCGGGTCTCCTTGTCGACACCCTGGACTTCGAGTCCGTACGCGATGTTGTCGATCACCTTGCGGTGGGGAAACAGACCGAAGTGTTGGAACACCATCGACATCTGGCCGCGGCGCACCGTGCGCAGGTCGTCGTCGCCCATCGCGAGGAGGTCGGTGCCGTTCAGGCGAACCTCGCCACGGGTCGGTTCGATCAGCCGCGACAGGCAGCGGATCAACGTGCTCTTGCCGGAACCTGACAACCCCATGACGACGAAGGTTTCGCCCGACCCGACATGGAACGACACGTCGCGCACGGCAACCGTTTGTCCCGACGACGACAAGATGTCGGCGCGTGATTCACCAGCCTGGGCCCGAGCGATCGCGTCATCGGGGGAGCCCGCACCGAATACCTTCCAGAGGTTGCGGACGTCGATGACGCGTGTGTTTTCCCCCGACACAAGGCTCACACTAGTGCCCCTTTTCCAGCACTAGACGTGGGGTTATGCTTGTTCGTGACGCACCGTGCGTCGCAAGTTCAAGGGGGATACATGCTTTCACGCAAGAAACTGTTGTCCGTCGGTCTCATCGCGGTCGCCTCGCTCATCGGCGCGGCCTGTGGTGGTGGCGACGACGCGGCAACCGACACGACCGCCGCAGCGGGTGGCGTCGAGTGCAACGGCACCGAGACCATCAAGATTGCCCGCAACAACTGGTCGGCATCGGCTGTCGAAGTAGAAATCTTCAAGCAGTTGGTCGAGGCCAACTTGTGCAACCCAGTCGAGATCCTCGACATCGATGAGAACGCCATGTTCGCCGGTATGTCGACCGGTGACGTCGACGTCAACCTCGAAGTCTGGCCGTCGGGCGTCGTTCCCGAGGAGCAGGCATTCATCGATGACGGTTCGGTCGCCAACATGGGCAACCTCGGCGCTGAGGGCAAGATCGGCTGGTTCGTCTCCGATTACGCACTCGAGCAGTTCCCGCAGCTGTCCTCGTGGGAAGGTCTGAAGGATCCGGCAGTCGCCAAGGCATTCGCCACGGCAGCAACCGGAGACAAGGGTCGCTTCCTCGGTATGGACCCGTCGTTCTCGCAGTACGACGAGGCCATCATCAAGAACCTGGGCATCCCGTTCACGGTGCAGTTCTCCGGTTCTGAAGCGGCAACCCAGGCTGAAATCTCTGCTCTGTCAGCCGAGAAGAAGCCGATCATCTTGTACTACTGGTCGCCCTCTGGTGCGGTCGGCAAGTACAACCTGAAGAACCTCGCACTGCCAGCTCCGACCGTGGATTGCGCGGCCGAGGGTGACAAGTGCGACGGCGACTACCCGGTCGACGTGCTCTTCAAGATCGCTTCTGCCAAGTTGGAGGCCAAGGACGCACGAGTGTTCAACTTCGTGAAGAACTTCGTCCTCACCACCGATGACCAGCTGTCCTTCCTCGGACCAGTGGACATCGACGGTGTCGAGCCTGCACAGGCTGCAGCCGATTGGATCGCCGCGAACGAGGCCGTCTGGTCGACCTGGTTCAACTGATCCAGTAACACAGCAAGTCGTGAAAGTGGCGGGGTGCAAACCCCGCCACTTTTGTTTGTCACCTGTAAGAATGTCTCCGTGAAATCGCTGAAGAAGCAGTACGACTACGTCATCGTCGGCGGCGGTTCGGCGGGGAGTGCGCTCGCCAATCGCTTGAGCGCGGATCCGAAGAACTCCGTGCTGGTGCTCGAGGCGGGGCGTCCCGACTACTGGTTCGACGTGTTCATCCACATGCCGGCGGCGTTGATGTTCCCGATCGGCAGCAAGTTCTACGACTGGATGTATTCCTCACAGCCCGAGCCGCACATGAACGGCCGTCGTGTCTCGCATGGTCGCGGCAAGATCCTCGGCGGTTCCTCGAGCATCAACGGCATGATCTTCCAGCGCGGCAATCCGCTCGACTACGAGCGCTGGGCGGCCGATCCCGGGATGGAGTCCTGGTCGTATGCGCACTGTCTGCCGTACTTCAAGAAGATGGAGTCGTGTCTCGCTGCCGAGCCGACGGATCGGTTCCGTGGCAAGTCCGGCCCGTTGCATCTCGAGCGCGGCAAGGTGCGCAACCCGCTGTTCGGCGCGTTCTTCGAAGCGGTGCAGCAGGCTGGTCACGCACTCACGACCGACGTGAACGGCGTGAAGCAGGAGGGATTCGCCGCCTTCGACCGCAACGTGAAGCGCGGTCGTCGTTACAGCGCGGCGCGCGCCTATCTGCACCCGGTGAAGCGCCGCAAGAATTTGACCATCCAGTGTCGAGCACTCGTCACCAAGGTCGTCACCGAGGGGAAACGTGCAACCGGCGTCGAGTTCAGGTTGCCGTTCGGGCGCACGAAGTCCGTCGCCGCGCGCGAGGTCATCTTGTGTGGAGGCGCGTTCAACTCTCCGCAGCTGTTGCAGGTGTCGGGAATCGGGAACGAAGAACATCTGCGCAGTGTCGGGATTACGCCAGTGCATCATCTGCCTGGAGTGGGTGAGAACCTGCAGGACCACCTCGAGGTATACGTGCAACACGGTTGCAAGCAGCCCGTGTCGTTGAATCCACTCATGAAGTTCTGGAAGCGTCCGTTCATCGGATTCGCGTGGTTGTTCCGCAAGGGACCGGGAGCATCGAATCATTTCGAAGCAGGCGGATTCATTCGCAGCAACGACACGGTGAAGTATCCGAACCTGATGTTCCACTTCTTGCCGATCGCGGTTCGCTACGACGGCACCGCCCCAGCTGGCGGGCACGGTTATCAGGTGCACATCGGTCCGATGTATTCGAATTCGCGTGGGTCGCTGAAGGTGACCTCGGGCGACGTCCGCGACAAGCCGGCGTTCACCTTCAACTATCTCTCGACGCCGGAAGACCTGCAGGAATGGGTGGAGGCGATCGCGGCGGCTCGCAAGATCTTGAACCAGCCAGCCTTCGCCGAGTTCTCGAGTGGAGAAATCTCACCGGGGCCACAAGTGGCGACCGATGAGCAGGTCCTCGAGTGGGTGCGCAAGGACGGGGAGACCGCATATCACCCGTCGTGCACGTGTCGCATGGGTGTCGATGAGATGTCAGTGGTCGATCCGACCTCGATGCGCGTGCGGGGCATGGAGGGCTTGCGCGTCGTCGATGCCTCGGTGATGCCGTACGTCACGAACGGCAACATCTACGCGCCGGTGATGATGCTCGCCGAGAAGGCCGCCGACCTCATCTTGGGGGCAACGCCGCTCGCTCCAGAGCCCGTCGAGTTCTATCGCCACGAGACGAGATAGCTCGGCGAATCTTCAGGTGAAATGGGCGGCCGCAAGGACGCCCTGCTAGCCTTTCTCCTTCGTGATATATCTCGCGGTACACCCCGCGAGGCACGACAACTAGGGGAGCATTCATGAGCGATTTCGACGACATCGACCTGGCGGGACTTTCTGACGAGGACCTCGTTGCCCAGATGCACGACGACCTCTACGACGGTCTCGGGGAAGAAATCGTCGAGGGCACCACGATCCTCCTCGACCGTGGTTGGGGCCCGGACAAGGTGCTCCAGGACGCGCTCGTCGAGGGCATGCGCATCGTCGGCGTCGACTTCCGCGACGGCATTCTGTTCGTTCCGGAGGTGTTGCTCGCCGCGAATGCGATGAAGGCAGGCATGGCGATCTTGCGCCCGCTGCTCGCAGAGACCGGCGCAGAGTCCGTCGGCAAGGTCGTCATTGGCACCGTGAAGGGCGACATCCACGACATCGGCAAGAACCTCGTCGCGATGATGCTCGAGGGTGCAGGCTTCGAGGTCGTCGACCTCGGCATCAACACGGATGCGGACAAGTTCATCGCCGCACTCGAGGAGCACCAGCCAGACATCCTCGGTATGTCGGCACTCCTCACCACCACGATGCCGTACATGAAGGTCGTCGTCGACACGATGAAGGAGCGCGGTCTGCGCGACAAGTACATCATCTTGGTCGGTGGAGCTCCACTGAACGAAGAGTTCGGTGTCGCCGTCGGTGCTGATGCATATTGTCGTGACGCTGCAGTCGCAGCCGAGACCGCAAAGCAGCTCGTCAGCGCTCGTCGCACCCGCACCGCCGAGCCTCCTGGCCCGTCGGTCGCTTAGTTCGAACGAGGAGTTGGTGGGCCAATGTCCAGCAACTCACGTCCGCTGATCGTCGCCTGCGGCGCACTGGTGTCCGAACTGCGTGCCGTGCTCGATCGCAACGGTCTCACCGCGGCGATCGAGGTGAAGTATCTGCCAGCCAACCTGCACAACCGACCCGATGGGATCGTTCCCGCACTCGATGAAGTAGTTG
>JACCED011878300.1_pt1 | contig 10792 bp, 15 predicted proteins | sample 7455021 | NCBI WGS metagenome assembly JACCED01 (sample SAMN15323456, study PRJNA562643) | freshwater metagenome | isolation source: river surface water | place: USA:Blue River Watershed | collected 2017-08-19 | reverse complement strand
TCAAAGGTGATCCTGTAGTACGTCCAGCATACTGGTGCGCTAAGTGGGAGCTATACAAAGAAGAAGTCACTGAAGCACACGGTAACAGTAAAATCTACGATAAGTGTTGGGACGGTTATAAAAAAGTTCCAGGCAAGAAGCGTGGCGAAAAAGGTAGCTGTAAGAAAATTGGCGAGGATGTAGGGTTGTCTGAAGAGTTTGATTTAATTGAAAATGTAATTGAACAAATTGCAATTCAAAACAATGTTGACTCCGACGCTGTGTGGGAAGATTTAGAAACACTTAGTGATGACGAATTGTATGTGTTTGCAGTTACACAACCAGTATTAGAAGATTGGCAAAAAGTCAATAAGAAAGATAAGACTGACGGTATGAGTAAGAAGGCCGTTAATGCTTATCGTCGTGAAAATCCAGGTAGCAAGTTAAAGACCGCAGTTACAACTAAGCCAAGCAAGTTGAAGAAAGGTAGCAAGGCCAGCAAGCGCCGTAAGAGTTACTGTTCTAGATCGGCGGGTCAAAAGAAAATGCACAACATCGATTGCACTAAAACTCCAGACAAGGCAATTTGTAAAGCACGTAAACGTTGGAATTGCTAATATGAGAGCTAACGAATTTATAATAGAAGCATCGTATCCTGGCAATATTGGTGCAATGGAAGTTGCTAAATTTTATATGATGGCAACTTCTGATCAAAAGGCTGAATTAAAAAAACTAATTGCTTTAAAAAATACAAAAGAAGCGTGGGCGTTAATTCAACAAGTAACTAATGTAAAACTTCATGGTAAGGAGTTTTCATTAGAACATCTTGATCTATACGAAAAATGGCAGGACTGGATTGCAGGAGCCGCTATCGGTGCCGCAACATTAGGCGGCGCAGGCGATGCCGATGCCGCAGTGAAGAAACAACTGTCGCCGCCTAGCATTACACAACAAGTTAGTAAAAAAGAATTATCTAAAACAGTTACAGGTAACCCGCACGAAGTTATCTTAAAGAAAGCCGCAGAAAAAGCAGGCATTGTAGGTAACGAACTTGCGGCATTCTTAAGTCAATGTGCTCACGAAACATTAGACTTTAAACATATGAAAGAGATTGGCGGTAGCTTAGACTTCCGTAAGTATGATCCTAAATATGCTCCAAAGAAAGCAAAAGTATTAGGTAACAAGCAAGTAGGTGATGGCGCAAAATATAAAGGGCGCGGCTATATTCAATTAACTGGTCGCGACAATTATAAAAAAGCAGGACAAGCATTAGGATTGCCACTAGAGCAAAAACCGGAACTAGTTGAAAAACCAGAAGTTGCCGCAAAGGTAGCAGTATGGTACTGGAAGAACCGCGTTGCTCCTAAAGTTGCTAGTTTTAAAGACACAAAGTCTGTAACTAAAACAATTAACCCAGGTTTAAAGCATCTTGATCAACGCAAAGAAAAGCATCAAGCCTTCCAAGTTGCAATGCGATAAATACAGTATAGAGAGATTATATTATGAGAATGCGTGAATTATACGAATCTAAAAAGATAGAACCTTCAAAGCCTCGTAACTTTGTTGCTAAGAACGCTAGAGCTACTACTAGCGGCGCTGGCGCACACAAAGATAAAAAGAAAGCAATGAAGCAAGGCGATGTTAAGCACAAAGGCAAAGAAATGGCCGAAGCCCGTGCTAACACAGCCAGCGCACGAGCTAGTCTAGCAAAACGCAACTCAAAAGCTCCACTAAGTCCAGAAGAACAAAGAGCTAAAGATAAAGCTAAAAGCGACAAGTGGTTAGAAAAAGAAAGAGCAAAGCAACAAAGCAAAGTAAAAGAAGGAACAGATATTGTTCCGTCACAGAATCCTACAGATACTGTTGAAATGGACGTTCCATTAATGATCCGTTTATTTGAATATGCTCGTGAAGATGCAAAAACAGATATGGATTTACACGATGTAGCTGAACGCTTAATTCAATTAAGCGCAGAAGGAAGAACACTAACAATGAGCGACTACAATGCAATCGTAGGTAGTTCTAAAGAATCAATGGGCGAATCAGCAACCGCAGGTGCTACAAGTGCCGCAAACGTAAGTGTCGGTGCTGTATATCCTAACAAACCGCCTAAACAGCCTAAAACAAAGAATGGTACTGCTAAAAATGCACTAGACATGAAGGGTACTAACTTACTAACAGGCGGAAGTATTAAGCGATAAATATATTATCGGAGATTTGTAATGCAAAATAAACCAAAAATTGAAGCGACTTTAAACGTACCACAACAACAGCATCCAGACCCAGAAGGTCGTATGGCTAAATCAGAGCTATACAGAGCTGCCAAGATGAGCATGAAGCTATTCCAAATGATTCAAGATGGACAACAACTTGAAGCATGGGTACAGGCAAAGATTACTAAGTCTGCAGATTACTTAGATAGCATTTATCACTACATGGAATACCAAGCTAAGTTTGGTGCAGGTGCAAGTGCCGCAACAGTTGACGACATTACTAACGATCTTCCATCACAAACACAAGAGCCAGAAGAAGCAGTTGAAATTGACGAATCTTGGACATACGAACAAAAATTACAAGCTCTATTAGAAGCAAAAGTTAAAGAAGCTACAAAGACCGATAAGCCATGGACAGACATGAGCGGTAAGAAGCATCCAGGTACTGCTGTTAAAGGCGACAAGTACACTGGCAAAGAAGCCGAGAAAGATGAAAAGTCAAAGAAGGTTAAAGAAGCATCTGACACAGTTGAAAAAGATGCCGAAGGTAACGTTAAGTCTTGGAAGCACGAAGGTGACTGGGTTAAATCTAAAAATAAAGATGGTCGTGGCAAAGTAACTAACCTAAGCGACAAAGCTCGTCGTAAAACAGAAAAGATGGGCAAGAAATAAGGATCGCTTATTATGGATATGAAAAAGATTTTACAAGCATTTGACGGCGCGGCTTCTAAGAAGCCTGTAGCAGGTGCTAATGATATGAAGCGTTTTCTTTCTGTTGTTTTAGAAGGTAGCAGTAATGCACCAGTTGAAGAACGTGTAATTACAGGATTTGAAGAAGGCTCAGTTGGCGGTGATGCTAACAGCTTCTTATTATCAGCTGACAGAATTAACGACTTAGTAATGTCAGAAATTGATAAAGTTAAAATTAATGCTGATCAACACTTGTTAAAAGATCTAATGAGTAAGTTTAACGCATTTATGACTGCCTATCACGCAGTTGGCAAGGAGATACTCCAACCTGACTTGTTCGATGATACAATGGGCGAGTCTGCATTACGTGACAAAGAAGATTTAGAAGCAAAGCGCAAAGCACTTCAAGATCTTTCTGTAAACAAAGATGTAGATCAAAAAGCTGTACAGCAACGTAAATTAGATTTAGAAAAAGAGGCTAGAGCTAAAGGCTTTGCTGAAAGCATTGAAAAATTAGATGAAGCAGGATACGGACATCGCGATGCTTATCAACGTGATTACGATTCAAGCGTAAGCGGTATGGGACATAAAGACAGTCTAGCATATCGTATGGACGGTGGTGCTAATGACGAAGGCGAACCAGATGAACCTCGTCGTCCAGCGGCACCTAGAAAGAAAGCCATGTATTTTTATAATGTTAAGCCTGGTCAAGAAGACAAAGCATACGAATTCGGCTTATCTCAAACAAGAAGCGGCAAGTGGTATAGTACATTTGATAGTCCACGTGCTAACGCATTCTTTGGACAAGGTAAAGTTTGGATTCCAAAAGAAAGTTTATCTTTTACAGACTACTTTAATCTAGTTGAAGCTAAAAAGGGCTTAGAATGAAAAGAGTACTAGCACTTATTACAGCGATCATGTTGACTGGATGTGCTAGTATTAAGGGAATGGTCCCAAGTTTTTGGGACGACAACCAAAGCGCAAAAGCAGTCGACATTAGATTTAGTGTAGAAACACTAGATTGTTCTAAACCACATCTCCCTCAAGCTGAAAAAATCGAAATGGAAATCTTATGGTTCCAGCTCTATGGCGAAAGCAAAGGATGGAGACAGCAAGACGTTTTAAAACTAGTAACACCGTTACAAGAAACTGTTACAGATTTCGTGAAGCGCAGTAAGTCAGGCGAAGGTTCTGAAACATACTGTAACATTAAAAAGAAGATCATGCAAGCACAAGCTAAACGTGCCGCTGAAGCAGTCTTAGGGAGATTTTAATGAGCGCATTACACGAAATTCTTAATTCAGGAAAAGGCTGGGCTGTTGAACGTGCTAGTATTGCACTTCAAATTCAAGAAGGCCTACAACAAGGTGCAATAAATCCAAGCGAAGCAAAAGAACTATTAGAAGACCTTGTTCGTGCAGATAAATTAGATGCAGAAGCAGACGACATCGAACTTAAAACTATGTTAGTCACAGGCATCTATGCAATTATTCAAGTTTGTTAATTATGAACAATCCAAAGATACTTACATTGGCTGATCTCATCAAGCACGAATTATCTAAAGATAAAGAAGAATATCAACTGCCTCCTGTATCAGAACCAAACGATTACGAAGTTTATCCAGAGGAAGACACTTATGACCGTCCGAGAAATCCTTACAGTCGTGTATAACGACATGATCGAAGGTCTAGCTCGCTTCGGATGCGGACTAGCCGGAATCGAATATCCAGATAACAAGAACACACCTTAGGACCGTTACCGTTTATCGGTAAATCTAAGGCGTCAGGTGCCCACTACCTTTAAGACCGGATTCGCTACCCTGTGTTTTATAAAGTGTGGGACTTTTTTTCGAGAAAATTATGTTAGAACTAATATACACCCTAGTAATGACACACATTACAATTTTATGCGTTACACTTTATCTACATAGAGGACAAACACATAAGGCAGTTACATTCCATCCAGCTATTAATCACTTTATGAGATTCTGGTTATGGTTAACTACAGGAATGGTTACTAAGCAATGGGTAGCAATACATCGCAAGCATCATCAAGCAAGCGACACAGATGCAGATCCGCATAGCCCACAAGTGTACGGTATATGGCGTGTATTATTTGGTGGCGCATTTTTATATCACAAAGCAAGCAAAGATACAGCAATGGTTGATAAGTTAGGTGTTGGCACTCCTAACGACTGGCTTGAGAATCATTTGTACACCCCACATAGCCGCCTTGGTATTCTATTGATGTTGGTTATAAACCTTGTTCTTTTTGGACCTTGGGGCTTTATCGTGTGGGGTGTACAAATGATATGGATTCCATTTTGGGCGGCTGGTGTTATTAACGGCCTAGCACATTGGATCGGATATCGCAATACTGACACTAAAGATACTAGTCGCAATATTGTTCCTTTTGGATTTATTATTGGCGGGGAAGAGCTACATAATAACCATCACGCAGACGGTGCCAATGCAAAGTTCAAACAACGCTGGTTTGAATTTGACGAAGGTTGGTGCGTAATCAAACTATTAAGTTTTTTCAAATTAGCTACTATCCGATAAATTTCTACCATAAGTGTTGACTTTGCTAAATTAATAGCATATAATTACAACTTACAAAGGAGATCTTTTAATGGGCGATAGAACCTATGGACCAGAAGAAAAAGCAAAACTTGAGCGTCTTGTTAATGAAGGCGTACAAATTCAGTATGAAATTGAGAGCTTACAAGAAGGCTTAAAAGAAACAGTTAAGGCTGTAGCAGAAGAACTACAAATCAAACCAGGCTTAATTACTAAAGCAATTAAGATCGCACATAAAGGCAACTGGAATGAAGTGTTTAGTGACTTTGATGACTTAGAAACCTTAATTGTAACAGTCGGTAAGGACAAATAAGTTTGGATCAAATTACTAACGCATTTGCGAACACGTGGCTTTGGATCAAAGAGGACTGGGCTTCTAGCCCTTTCCGATTTGTTGTTGAAGTACTAGCGTGGGCAATTAGCATTGGCTGTAGTATCACTATGGCCCTTACTGTCCCTAATCCTCCACTAATCATTCTGTATCCTATTTGGATTGCAGGTTGTGCTATGTATGCTTGGGCCGCTTATACTAGAAAAAGTTTTGGCATGATTGCTAACTACTTACTATTAGTCACTATTGACACAATCGGCCTAATTAGGATGCTAACTAATTAATATAGATGGTATAGTCAGCCATAAATGACGTGTTTGGTATTTGTGAGCCGGAAATCACATAGGAGAAAAATTAGAATATGAGCTATGTTGACGCATTGTTCGACCGCGATAATGATATTATCAAAGTTGTCGAACGCAACGAAAAAGGCGAACGTGTTTACAAAGAACACCCTGTTCGTTACACATTTTATTACCCGGACCAACGGGGTAAGTTTACAAGCATTTATGGCGAGCCATTAACTCGTGTAGTTTGTAAAAATTCAAAAGACTTCCGCAAAGAACTTAGTATTAACAATAGTAAAGAACTTTACGAAAGCGACATCAATCCAATCTTTGTGCATTTAAGTGAAAACTACTTAAATCAAGATGCACCAAAACTAAACATCTGCTTCTTCGACATTGAGGTGGACTTTGATCCAGAACGTGGCTATAGCACTCCAGAAGATGCGTTTATGCCAATTACTGCGATTACTGTTCACCTAAAATGGATCGATAAGTTAATTACACTTGCATTGCCACCTAAGACATTAACCTTAGCACAAGCAACAGAGTTAGTTAAAGACATTCCAGATGTACATCTGTTTTCAAACGAAGCAGATATGTTAGAAACATTCCTAGACTTAATCCAAGACGCTGATATTATTAGCGGTTGGAACAGTGAAGGTTATGATATTCCGTACACCGTTAATCGTGTTACTCAAGTATTATCTAAAGAAGACACTCGCAGATTTTGTCTGTGGAATCAATTTCCTAAGAAAAGAGAGTATGAAAAATATGGTAAGGCTGCAACGACTTATGACTTGGTTGGTAGAGTTCACCTCGACTCACTTGAACTATATCGAAAGTACACATACGAAGAGCGACACACATACCGATTGGACGCGATCGGCGAAATGGAAGTAGGCGAAAACAAAACAGTCTACGAAGGTACACTAGATCAACTTTACAACAACGATTTTAAAAAGTTCATTGTCTATAACAGACAAGATACTGCGTTGTTGAACAAGCTAGATGAAAAGCTCAAGTTTATTGACCTTGCTAATAAACTAGCACACGAATGTACTGTATTGCTACAAACTACAATGGGTGCTGTTGCTGTTACTGAGCAAGCTATTATTAACGAAGCTCATCGTAGAGGTTTCCAAGTTCCTAATCGTCCTAAGCGAGATGAAAACGCAGACAATAGTGCCGCAGGTGCTTATGTTGCGTATCCTAAAGAAGGACTACAAGATTGGGTTGGATCACTGGATATTAACTCACTGTATCCATCCGCAATTCGTGCGCTTAATATGGGTCCGGAAACTATTATCGGTCAATTACGTCCGACATTCACTGAAGCATACATTCATGAGCAAATGACGCTTAAGAAGAAATCATTTGCGGCTTCTTGGGAAGGTAAGTTCGGTACTGACGAATATACTGCCGTAATGGAACAGCGTAGAGATACCGAAATTACAATTGACTGGGAAGATGGCGAGTCAACTGTACATAGTGCCGCAGAAGTTTACAAGTTAATCTTTGACAGTAACCAGCCTTGGATGATGTCAGCAAACGGAACTATCTTTACTTACGAGAAAGAAGGTATCATTCCTGGACTGTTGAAGCGTTGGTATGCTGAACGTAAAGAGATGCAGGCTAAGTTAAAAGACTGTATCAAAGCAGGTAACAAAGTTGAAGAAGAGTACTGGGACAAACGCCAGCTAGTTAAGAAGATTAACTTGAACAGTTTGTATGGTGCTATTCTTAACCCAGGTTGTAGATTCTTTGATAAGCGCATCGGACAGTCTACTACACTAACAGGTCGTCAAATTGCCAAGCACATGGCGGCTAAAGTTAATGAGATTATTACCGGAACTTATGATCACGTTGGTAAAGCTGTTATCTACGGCGATACTGACTCGTGTTATTTCTCTGCATACACTACTCTTAAGAAAGATATCGAAGCAGGTAGCATTCCTTGGACTAAAGAAAATGTTACTATGTTATACGATCAAATTGCAGACGAAGTAAACGGTACATTCGTTGGCTTTATGGAAAAGGCTTTCCACTGTCCTCCAAGTCGTGGCGAAGTTATTAAAGCAGGACGTGAAATTGTTGGATCAAAGGCATTGTTTATTACTAAGAAACGTTATGCGGTTCTTGTATATGACAAAGAAGGTAAGCGTAAAGATGTAGACGGCAAGCCTGGCGAAATTAAAGCTATGGGTCTTGACCTTAAGCGTTCAGATACTCCTGCATTTATTCAAGACTTCTTAAGTGATGTTTTGAAGAAAGTGCTAACTGGTGCAACTGAACAAGACGTACTAGACTTTATTACTGCATTTAGAACTGAATTCAAATCTAGACCAGGTTGGGAGAAAGGTTCACCGAAACGTGCTAACAATATTACTGAATACCAAGCTAAAGAACAAAAGCAAGGTAAAGCTAATATGCCAGGACACGTTCGTGCAAGTATTAATTGGAATACACTAAAGCGTATGAACGGAGACAAATACTCAATGGGTATTGTTGACGGTGCTAAAGTTATTGTTTGTAAACTAAAACAAAACCCAATTGGCTTTACTAGCGTTGCGTATCCAGTTGACGAATTGCGTTTACCTAAATGGTTTATGGAATTACCATTTGATGACGCAGAAATGGAAGCAACCATTATCGACAATAAACTTGAGAACCTAATCGGTGTTCTAGATTGGGATATTAAGAGCACAGAAGAAAAGAACACATTTAATAAACTATTTGAGTTTTAAAGGCTTGACTTTTACTAAAAACCTAAATATAATCACACTAAGGAGAACTATAAATGATTAAAGACATTCTAACAGACATCGTAGCACATACACATAGCCTAGGATTCTTGCCGCTAGTTAAGATTACTGGCGCAAAAGATAGCACAACTATCGAATCAATGGCTGAAGACCGTCGCGTTATTGTTACTGCTACTGCACACAAGCCAGTAGTAGAATTTGATGGCACATTTGGTATGCCAAACTTGGACAAGTTAAATCTTCACTTGAAGAATCCAGAGTATAAAGAAAATGCTAAAGTAGATGTTACTACAGCAGACCGTAACGGTGTTACTGTTCCAACAGGCTTACACTTTGAGAACGCCGCAGGCGACTTCCAGAACGATTATCGTTTCATGAACGCTGAAATTATTAACGAGAAACTTAAGACAGTTAAGTTCAAAGGTGCGGCATGGGATGTTGAGTTTGAGCCATCTATGGCGGCTATCGGTCGTTTGAAATTGCAAGCCGCGGCACATACAGAAGAAACTGTATTCCAAGTTCGTACAGAAGATAATAACTTAGTGTTGTTCTTTGGTGATGCTAGCACACACGCAGGTTCATTTACTTTCCAACCAAATGTTAATGGCAAATTAAAGCACACATGGGCATGGCCAGTTAGCCAAGTACAAAGTATTCTTAACTTAGATGGTAAGATTACTATGAAGATTAGTGATGCAGGTGCTATGCAGATCACAGTCGATTCTGGTGTTGCAGAATACAACTACATTTTACCAGCGCAGAGCAAATAATGGAAACACATAAAAGAACTGTTGCACGAATGATCAGCTATCGCATTACTGCATGGCTGTTTACAATTCTTTGGACTTACTTGTTTACCGGTGACATTGGTAGTGCTACCGGATTTGCTACAGCATTACATATTTTATTAAGTGTTGACTATTACATACACGAAAGAATATGGTTAAAGATTAAATGGGGAAGGACTGAATGACACTTGAACAAATAGTATGGGCAACTACTGCCGCAATTATTTTAGTTGCGTTCACGTACCACCAAACAGGATGGGGTAAAATACGTGAATGCTACAATATGTGGTTTACAAAAGAATATTGGTCACATTTTTATAATAAAGTAGAAGCGGCTAGTTGGACTGCAAAGGCGCTAATTATTATTCCTGGACTAATATTTGGTATTAGTATTTGGCAATTCTATTGGTTAACGTTATTAACAAGTCTTACACTTATTTGGGCAAGCAACAAAAAGCTATTACCAACATTAGTAGCTTTTAACACTATGTGGGCTTGGCTAAGTTGTATGGTATTAGCACAGCATTTACTAAAATGAAAATAGCACAACTGTTAAAAAGAATTATATTTGGAGACCCGTCATTCGACCATATCATCGAAGGACTTTATGCCCATCAATATACTGACGAAGAATGCAGAAGAATAATAACAGAGAAATATAAGGAACGTCATACACCTGTAGTTAATCCATTAACTGCACCGGAAAAATATGATCCATTAAATCCCCCATCTGGATGGGTGTACGATCCTTATTACGAAATTTGGATGGAAATTAATGAATAAAAATTTAACAGCGGCACAAAATGATTACGCTTACTTCTTGCCAGCAACAAGTGGCTTTTACGCCACTTTTATTGGCAAGCAACGTTATGGTAATTATGTAGACCCTGCCCGTGTTCCACAAGCGTGGAAGAATGGTGTAGAAAGTCTAAACTACTTAGAGCCAGACAAAGGACTATTTTACTACGACCATTGTTTATATTCCGCAGGACACGCTAACTTAGACTTGAATAAACAAGACGAAGGTGAAGATATGTTTCGCAATCGTGATAGAAGTACAAGTTGGGTGCTAGGTGACTCGGGCGGTTTCCAAATTGGTAAAGGTGTGTGGGAAGGCGACTGGAAGAATCCTAACTGTCCTAAAGCACAAAAGAAACGTGAAC
>JACCED012508995.1_pt1 | contig 10793 bp, 9 predicted proteins | sample 7455021 | NCBI WGS metagenome assembly JACCED01 (sample SAMN15323456, study PRJNA562643) | freshwater metagenome | isolation source: river surface water | place: USA:Blue River Watershed | collected 2017-08-19 | reverse complement strand
GTACGGCTTCGCCCGCGAGGCGAAGTACTACAAGTGGACCACCACCATGGAACACCAGCTGTTCTCCGCGTCAAAATCCGCGCCTGATGTGGCGGTTCAAGAGAATGACGGACCAAAGAAAAAAGCAGGAGCCGACACCGCCTCCACCCCGAACGTGCGGTTCAGTTCTGACCGTCTCCCCATCGGCAATACCGCTCTCGCCATCGAGATGTGGATCCTTCCCGACGGACGCGACGGGACACTCGCGCAGCACGGGGGCGGTCGCATGGGATACCTCCTCGCGCTTCAAGATGGCCGACCCGGCTTCTCGGTGCGCACTAAGCCCGAAACCGTTTTCACGGCGGAAGCCCAGAAACCCTTGGATGAAGGCTGGCACCACCTCGCAGCCGTGCTCACAGAGGGTGGAGTCATCCGCTTGTTCGTGGATGGACAACCTGCTGCAGAACAGAAGATTCAGGGACTGATCAGCGGACAACCCGCGCTTGGCCTTCAACTCGGCGCGGCGAATAACTCTCAAGTGTCCACGTTCGGAAAAGCCGCTCCCTACACCGGTTTGATTGACCAGTTCGCGGTCTTCAACCGGGCATTGAGTGAGTCGGAAATTGCCGAACACGCAACCAGCGCAAATGCGATCAAAACCGCTAAAGGCGCGCTCCTCGTGGCATCCTTCGACAACGGAAACGCGCGTGACGAATCCGGCAACGGAAACGACGGCGTGCTCAGCGGCGTTGAAACAGGCAAAGGAAAAGTTGCCGCGGCCCTGTGGTTCCAGCGCGCAGGAGGTAAAGAGTCGGCGCTTGCACGCGGAAAACGCAAACCCGGAGCGCCCAGCGTTTCCGCAAACGCTCCAGCACCAGACGCAAAGCCAGCCGCACCCAACAAAGGCTCCTTCGTGCAACACAACTGGGCGCACCCAGTTCCCGTGCTTTTGCGCGCCATGGCAATGGGCGGGAAATCCGTCTTCGTCTCCGGCCCGCCCGACATGATCGACGAGGAATACGCCTTCGAAAAAATGGCGCAAAAAGACGCATCCGTTCTCGAACAACTCAAAGACCAAGACGAAGCGCTCGATGGAAAACGCGGCGCCAGCCTGTTCGCGGTTTCCACCGAAACCGGACGAATGGGTTCGGAAATCCGCCTCAAGAGCCCGCCCGTTTGGGACGGAATGGCGGTGGCTCAAGGCCGTCTCTACCTTGCGACCGTTGATGGAAAAGTCATCTGCTACGGGAAACCATAAACCACCACTTGTGAACGTATTCCGAATCGCATGTTGCTTGTTGTGGTTCCCCCTGTTCCTACTCAACGCGGCAACGTGCATCGGATGCACGATTCCCGTCTTTCGCTTCGCGCTGGATCGATGGCACGCCGACCCATACCGACTCGAACTCCGGACTAACGATGCCTCAGATCCCGCAGTCGCGGCGTTCGTGCGCAATCTCGACGCCGCAAGCGGGATCAATCTGGAGGTCGCTCGATCCGAAAGCACGGACTCGATCCTTCGGATGCCTACAACCAACGGGATCGGCACCGAAGTTTGGAAAGGCGCGCTTGATCGTGACGTGTTGGAAAAACTGATCGATTCGCCAGCACGGGCCGTGATCGCCTCAAAAATCCTCGCAGGCGATGCCGCCGTCTGGGTGCTCGTCGAGAATGGGGACCCCGACCGCGCCGACCGCGCGGAAGTCGCGATCAAAAAACGGCTCCGATACCTCGAAACCGTCATCCAGTTACCCAAAATCGATCCCAACGACCCCTCAAGTCGTCTCGGGCCCGGTCCCCATTTGCGAACCTCATTCTCGGTCGTGCGCATCCCCACCAACCACAACGAAGCCCCCCTGTTATCCATGCTGTCCGCACAGGAACGCGAGCTCACCCGTCAGGGTAAACCATGGACAAGCGTGGTATTCGGCCGTGGCCGCGTGCTCGGTGCCTGGCCCATCGATAGCATGGAAGACGCACAAATTGAGGAACTCGCGCTTTTCCTCACCGGAGCTTGTTCCTGTCAGGTGAAGCGTCAAAACCCAGGCTGGGACCTCCTGCTCCGCTTCGACTGGGAATCCAAACTCCAGACGATGGGGATCCCTCCACTTCCAAGTCCCGATTCCGAGCCCCTTGCCCCCAGTCCTGCAAAACAAAATCCCGAACGCGTTCACATCGCCCCCTCACCGGAGGAAACCAGTCCGAAAAAGATTCGCCGTCTGCCCATCGCGTGGTTCGCGCTCGCAGTCGTGCTCGCATGGTCGCTGCTGCGCCGTAAGCTGCCTCCGTCATGAGTCTGACTCGTCGCTCCCTCCTCCGCTCCCTCGCGTCACTTGCGCCGCTGCCGCTCCTCACAAGCTGCACAGATCACAAGCGGTCCTCTCAACCCGCATCACTCTCCGTTTTCTGCGCGGCGGGCCTCCGCAAACCCCTCGAGCAGGCAGCCACAGATTTTCAGACGGCCACTTCCACCCAAGTCAGCTTTCAGTTCGGCGGATCGGGGACCCTGCTGAGTCAGCTCAAGATCGCTCAAACCGGCGACCTCTTCGTAGCCGCTGACGAGGAAACCCTTACGCTTGCCCGAAAACTTGATGTCATCCGTGAGATCATCCCGCTCGCGGTCCAAACCCCAGTGATCGCCGTGCAAAGCGGCAATCCGAAAGGGATCAAAGGAGTTGATGATCTCCTCCGTGCCGACATTCGCGTCGCGCTCGCGAACCCCGAATCTGCGAGCATCAGTAAGGTGGTCAAAAAAGCCCTCGGCCCGCAGTGGGATCCGCTCGTTACAAAAGCGACCGTCATGAAGCCCACGGTGACCGAAATCGCCGCAGATCTCACCCTCGGCGCTGTGGACGCCGCAATCCTTTGGGATTCAACCATTCCACAGTTCAAAGGACTCGAAGCCGTACAAACCCCCACACTTTCCGAGAGTCGCGAGCAAGCATCCATCGCCGTGCTCGCTTCCTGCCAACAATCTCAGGAAGCCCTCCGCTTCGCACGCTTCCTCGCTGCTGAATCCAAGGGCGGCGCCGCTTTCGCAGCACACGGGTTCCAACACATCCCCGGTGATGCATGGTCGGACCACCCAGAACTCATCCTCTACAGCGGCGGAGTCAATCGCCCCGCCGTCGAGACCGTGCTTCGAAAGTTCTCCGATCGCGAAGGCATTTCACTGACCACCGTTTTCAACGGGTGCGGTGTGCTGTGCGCCTCCATGAAAGCCATGGAAGACGCCTCAAATCCGAAGTTCCCAGATGTGTATTACGCCTGTGATCTCTGCTTCGTTCCGCCCGTTGCGGAGCAGTTCCCGGAGGCCATTCTCCTGACCGAAACGGAGATCGGAATCGTCGTGAAACCAGAGAATCCCAAAGGCATCAAAACCCTGTCCGATCTCGCGGCAGAAAACCTGCGGATCGGGATCTGCAACGCCGAACAAAGCACGCTGGGATTCATGACGAAAGGCATCCTGAAATCGTCAGGCCTCTTGGACAGCATCCGAAAAAATGTGGTCGTCGAAGTGCCCACAGCGGACTTTCTCGTGAACCAGTTGCGAGCCAGCTCTCTCGACGCTGCCATCGTCTACAAAGTGAACGCGCTCGCCGGCAGTTCCGACCTCCATTTCATCCCGCTCAAACATCCCGGAGCCAAGGCAGTCCAACCCTTCGCAGTCCGCAAAGACTCGCCAAACCGACAAAGCGCACTTCGCTTACTAGACTTTTTGAAGGCCAACCGATCGGAGTTTGAAAGCGCAGGGTTCCTTTGGCGGGGCAACGAGAACGCCATCAAAAGCAAAGAGATAGAGCTTCCTGGGTGGCTCAAGGAAAAGTAGCCGCCAACGCTCAGCCCATCCCCTCTGTGAGCCGATCCCATACGCTTTTCTGGTCCTCTCTCAGCGCCGTTACCGGAGCGTACGCTCTGTTCATTGTCGCGATGATCACCGCGACCGCCAGTTACGCTGCGCCCGCTGACTTGCTCAAGGCGCTCCAACATCCTGAGATCCGGCACTCCATCGAACTGAGCCTGGTGACCTGCACCCTCACTGCCGTGCTCTCCGTCGTGGTAGCCGTCCCCACAGGGTACCTTCTCGCTCGGAAGGATTTCCTCGGAAAAGCGTTCCTCGAGGCCATTCTCGATATTCCGATCGTGTTGCCTCCCATGGTGATAGGACTTGCATTGCTCATCCTGTTCCAAACTCCCTTCGGCCACTTCATAGAACAGTTCACCCGCATCACTTACACCGTGAAAGGCGTCGTCCTCGCGCAGTTTGTCATCGGATGCGCGTTTGCTGTGCGCACCATGCGCGGCACGTTCGAAAATCTTTCTCCCCGCCCGGAAGACGTCGCGATGACACTCGGCTGTTCTCGTCTCCAAGCCATCACCAAAGTCACCTTGCCTGCCGCGCGCCGAGGGATTTTCGCGGCGGGAAGTGTCGCCTGGGCGCGCAGTCTCGGAGAGTTCGGTCCCATCCTCGTATTCGCCGGAGCAACGCGCGGCAAAACCGAGGTCCTTCCAACCACCGTCTGGCTCGAACTCAGCGTCGGCAATCTGGAAGCCGCCGTCGCCGTCAGCATCCTCATGGTGCTCCTCGCCATCGTCGTCCTCGTCATCATCCGCCGCGCCGGCGAACGCGTCTGACCTATGATCCGCTTTCACCAGATCTGCTGGGCAACAAACACATTCGCCCTCAACAAGATCTCGTTCACCATCAAGACGGGGTGCTACGGGGTGTTGATGGGCAAAACGGGATCCGGGAAAACGTCGCTGCTCGAAATCCTATGCGGACTTCGTCACCCCGAATCCGGTTCCGTGTTCATCGGCGAACGTGACGTCACCCTCCTCGAACCGGGCAGGCGTCGCATCGGCTACGTGCCCCAGGACGGCGCACTCTTCCCCACCCTCACCGTCGAGGAGCACCTCGCTTTTGCCCCTCGTGTCGCCAAGGTCGCAAAGGACCAATGCGACCACATTGTCCGCCGCATCGCCGAACAGCTCTCCATCAAACACCTCCTGAACCGTCGTCCACACGGCCTGTCCGGTGGGGAACGTCAGCGCGTTGCACTTGGGCGCGCCCTCGCCGCGCATCCCGAAGCCCTCGTGCTCGATGAACCCCTCTCCGCTTTGGATGATGAGACGCGGGACAGCCTATTGCCCGTCCTTAAGTCTCTCAGCCAGAAGGACGGAATCACAGTGCTCCATATCACCCATCACCGAGAGGAAGCCCGATGCCTGGCCGACCAACTGCTCACCCTAAGGGACGGTCAGGTGCTTCCCGCACCAACCGCGTCCCCCGATGAATCCCGCTGAACTTTCGTCTGAAGATCTGGCCGCTGCGGAGTGGCAACTGGACCTGCCCGGCTTCTCCGAAGAATCGCAACGCCGCCTCAAAAATGCCTGCGTCCTCATCTCTCGCGTGGGCGGGGTCGGTGGCGTCGTGGCGCTTCAACTCGCTGCCGCTGGAGTCGGACATCTCATCCTCGCTCACGGCGGAAACGTGAAAGCCTCCGACCTCAACCGGCAGTTGCTACAGACCCACGCGAATATTGGTAAACCCCGGATGTCGGCGATGCTCCAACGCCTCCATGACCTCAACCCACGCATCACGCTCACCGGGGTAAGCGAGAATATTTCGTCCGACAATGCAGAACGCCTTGTCGCATCCGCCGACATCGTCGTCGACGCCGCACCCCTTTTCGAAGAACGACTGGCCCTCAACCGAGCAGCGATGCAGGCGCGTAAACCGATGGTTGAATGCGCCATGTACGCGATGCACGCACAAGTGACCACCTTCCTCCCGGGTTCCTCCCCGTGCCTTGAATGCCTCGTCGCAGAAAAGCCGCCCGACTGGAAACGACGATTCCCCGTGCTCGGTGCCGTCTCGGGAACGGCCGGATGCATCGGAGCCGTTGAAGTGGTGAAACTCATCACGGGCGTCGGAACCCCACTCGCTGGACGCCTCCTCTGCATGGATCTCGATACCATGGCGTTCCGAACGCTTCGTATCGCCCGACGCAGGGATTGTCCCGCCTGTGGACACCTTCACCCATGACGAAAACGACTTCATCTGAGCAGCCGTGTCAGCCCCCAGCTAGAGGGAGTTGGTTGCCGCAAATGGCACGCCTCGCGGTCGCCATGGCGACGCGTCCCCTCGGCCTGCTATGCCTGCTTTCAAGTGCGGACGAAGTGGATGACGCGACGCGACGCGGCGTTGCGTTCCTCGTGAAAGAGCAGGACAAATCCGGCGCTATCCGAGAGTTCGGAATGCACGACACGGCCATGACCTCCCTGTCGCTACTCGCGATGGCTGCGGTCGGTCATCTTCCGGGCGATCCCACACCCGAGGGGGAGGCCGCCCAGCGTGCATTGGATTTCGTTCTGTCCAAAGGGGTTCAAGACGCGGACGGCTATTTCGGTGCGCGCGATAATTCCCGCATGTACGGACACGGGATCGCCACGCTCGCGCTCTCGGAACTGCTCGGGATGTCAAACAAGGGGACCCGCAGGGAGCGTCTCCGCGAAGCCTGCAAGCGGGGGATTGAACTGATTCTCCGAGCCCAGCAGGTTCAGAAAAATCGGAAGCAGGACGAGGGCGGGTGGCGCTACACCCCTAAGGCGAGCGATTCCGACTTGTCCGTTTCTATCTGGCAACTGATGGCGCTGCGTTCGGCAAAAAATGCGGGCCTGGAAGTTCCGTCCGATTCGATCGACCGCGCGGTCGCCTACATCCGGCACTCGTTCCGAAAACCGCCCAATCCGGCATCGCCGACGGGATTCAGTTACACGCCCGGATCGGTGGCCGAATGGTCCACAGCGGCGGAAGGCCTGCTCGCCCTGCAGGTCTGCGGTGAGTACGAGGCGATGGAAGTGAAAGAGACCGCGGATTGGTTGCTCAAGAATCCGCCTAAAGGTAGCGGCACCCGTCAACGGTGGTTCTACTACGGGACCTACTACTACGCGCAAGGGATGCACCAACGCGGAGGCCAGCACGCTGCCGAATCCGCGAAGTCGGTGCGCGAGGCGCTCCTCCCAATGCAAGAGCAAGACGGCAACTGGAAAGCCGCATCCGACTCGGAAAAGAACCGCATTTATTGCACCGCCATGGCGCTCCTCAGTCTCAGCGTGAAATACCACTTCCTCCCCATCTACCAGCGCTGACCGCGAATCCCCGCCGCCAAAAACTTGCGGCGCCCCACAAAAAAGGGCTCCAACCCAGAAGGTCGGAGCCCGCTTTGAAACGTTGAAGACGCTTACAGACCGCTTCGCGCTTCAAGCGCCTGCTTGCCTTGATAGATGACGTCTTTGTACGTCGCGCCACTCGGGATCATCGGAAGCACGTGCTCCGTGTAAGGCACCATCACATCAAGCACATAGACGCCTTCCGCGTCCAACATGCGCTGCATCGCAGCACGAAGATCCTTCTTGTGAATCACTCGCTCACACGGCACCCCAAACCCTTCACACATCTTCACGTAGTCCGGGTAGATCCGATTCAGGTCCGACGGATCACCGAGGAACGTGTGACCGCGGTTGGAGTTGTAGAAGCGGTCTTCCCATTGCACCACCATGCCCAAATACTGATTATTCAGGATCAACACTTTAGCCCCAATCTTTTCGATGTGGGCCAGCGCCAACTCCTGGACATTCATCAAGAACGAGCCGTCTCCATCGATGTCGACCACTTGCTTGTCGGGGAACGCCACCTTGGCCCCAATGGCCGCTGGATACCCGAATCCCATCGAACCAAGCCCTGCTGATGTGATGAACGAGCGCGGGGTGTTGTACTTGTAAAACTGCCCCGCCCACATCTGATGCTGGCCAACCCCCGTCGTGATAATCGCCTCGCCTTTCGTCAGTTCGTAAAGCACTTCAATCGCATGCTGCGGCTGGATGACGTCAGGCGTGTCCTCGTAGTGGAACGGATAAGCCGAACGCCACTCCGCGATCTGACGATACCATTCCGGAAACGCCGTGTAGTGCGTCAGTTCCGTTCCCTTCACCTGATCCTTACCTGCTCGGGCCAACAACTCATTCAACCGAGCCAGCGCGTACTTCACGTCACTCAAGATCGGCAGTTTGACCGGCTTGTTCTTGTTGATTTCCGAGTCATCGATGTCGATGTGAACGATCGTGCCATGCTTGGCAAACTCGCTGAGCTTGCCCGTCACACGGTCATCAAACCGAACGCCCACCGCGAGGAGCAGATCCGCCTCGTTCACCGCATTATTGGCGTAAACCGTTCCGTGCATCCCCAACCAACGCAACGACAACGGATGGGTCTCAGGGAAACATCCGATTCCCATCAGCGTCGACGCCACAGGGATCTGGGTACGCTCGGCAAACTCCAGAAGCTCCTTGGAAGCCTCGCCGCTGATCACCCCGCCCCCCACGTAAAGCATCGGTTTCCGAGCCTGCCCGATGAGGCCCATCAACTCGTTCAACGCGACATCGTCAGCTTTGTAATCAAACTTGTACCCGCGCAGGTTCACTTCGTTCGGGAAAACCGGTTGGGTCGAGGCCTGCTGAATGTTCTTCGGGATGTCGATCAGCACAGGGCCCGGACGCCCCGTTTGCGCGATGTGGAACGCCTCCTTCACGATCCGTGGGATGTCGTTTACATCCATCACGAGGTAGTTGTGCTTCACAATCTGGGCCGTTACCGAAAACACGTCCGTTTCCTGAAACGCACCCTTCCCGATCATGTGCTGCGGGACTTGGCCCGTGATCGCCACCAACGGAATGGAATCGAGGTAAGCGTCTGCCACGCAAGTGACAAGATTCGTCGCACCCGGACCGGATGTCGCCATCACCACACCCGCCCTGCCGGTTGCACGTGCATAACCTTCGGCTGCAAACCCACCCCCCTGCTCATGTCGGGGAAGCAGCGTGCGAATTTGTTTGGATCGCGTCAGCGCTTGGTGCATGTGCATCGAGGCACCGCCTGGGTACGCGAAAATCGTGTCGACTCCCTCACGCTCAAGGCACGCCACCAGGATCTCCGCACCGCTCATCGTCTCGCCCCGCTGCACGGCGGCTTTTGATGTAGCTTTCTCTGTCGAGGAAGAATTCTTGCTCATAAACTAGCCTGCGAAGATACCGACCACGCTCCACTGCCGCAAGTCGTCACCCCAGAAATAAAGCACCCTCCATCTCCCTCAACGACTGACCTGTCACGTGGCTTCAGCCGTGAGGACCATTTTGCGCGTGCGCATCGCAGACTCCAGAGGTAACCTTCCCGCCGGTTTGGAGAGATGGCAGAGCGGTCGAATGCACTGGTCTTGAAAACCGGCAGGCTGAAAGGCCTCGTGGGTTCGAATCCCACTCTCTCCGCCACCCCCTCTTCCCCACCTCGCTGAAACCACCACAGGGTCAGGTGTCTCCGTCGCGTCTCCTTTTAGCGCCGCGCTCTCAGGTTCCCTCTAGGCCCTCTGATGCTCCTCTTGGCGCTCACTGCATCGAATCCACGCTTCGGTAGCGCACTTCGGTCCGTCCGCTTCGGCCGCCGGCATCACACCGCTAGGCGTCCCGCTTCAGCCGCTTCAACTTTCCGCTCATCGCCGCTTTTGCGGCTGCGGAGCAACGATCGATGAAAAGCACTCCGTTGAGGTGATCCACCTCGTGCTGCAACGCCCTCGCGAGCAGACCGGTGGAGATGAAATCTAAACGCTGACCGTCGAGCCCCATTGCCTGACACCGAACCTTCGCCGAACGAACGATGTCCGCCGTCAACCGTGGAAACGATAAACAGCCCTCAACTCCCACGACGCGATCCTGACTCAGCTCGAGAACAGGATTGATCAGCACCAGCGGCATATTCTCCGCCACACTCACCTCGCGGCCATCCACCTGCATCGTGCTCGGTCGATCATCAACCCCTGCCACATCCACCACAGCCAGTTGCAGCGCCACCCCAACCTGCTGAGCCGCAAGACCTACCCCCTCCGCCGCCACCATTGTCTCCAACATGTCCTCCGCGAGACGCCGGACGTCAGCCGTGATTTCAGATACCTCACGCCCCTTCTGCCGGAGAACCGGATGCCCGTATTTTACAATCGTCCTAATCATTTTTTCGCCTTCTCCATGAATGCCGTCAGGCTGGTTTTTACACCAGCCTCCTTCAAACTATCCATCACCCGCATCACCGCCCCGAACGGGGCGTCCTTATCCGCGTTCAACGCTAGCGCTGTCTCAGGATCTCGCGTCACTAACTCCTTCAGAAGCGGCGTCAAACGCTCCATCTCCACCTTGCGGTTCAAAAAAAAGACCTCGGAATCCTTGGAAATGGAGAGCACCAGTGGCTCGTTCTTCGGTGTCGACGAAACAGCCGATTTCGACTCAGGAAGTTTGATCCGGATGTAGGGTTGCTGCTTCTTGAAGGTCGTCGAAACAATGACGAAAATGAGCAGGATCGCGAAGATGTCGATGAGCGACACAATCATGATCTGAGGCACACGACGCCTTTTCGGATAGAAGTTCATACCTCGCTACTCGTTCTCCTTCCGCACGTTGCCCGTGTCCGGACCTGAAATCCGAGCGGACAATCTTCGGGGCCGGTTCTGGTAGATTCGTGCAATAAACTGCCCCACAAGACCTTCCATATCCGAAGCCAGAGTCTCGACCGTCCGCGTGAAAAAGCTATGGGCGATCAGACAAGGAATCGCAATCGCCAACCCAACAATCGTGGTGCTCAACGCCTCCGAAATGCCTGCCGCAATAATGTGGGGATCAGCGCCTTCCTCGCTCTTTCCAAACGCACCAAAAACCTGGACCAACCCGGAAACCGCTCCCAACAGCCCCAAAAGCGGCGCGATTCCCACAAT
>JACCED011198222.1_pt1 | contig 10793 bp, 13 predicted proteins | sample 7455021 | NCBI WGS metagenome assembly JACCED01 (sample SAMN15323456, study PRJNA562643) | freshwater metagenome | isolation source: river surface water | place: USA:Blue River Watershed | collected 2017-08-19 | reverse complement strand
TTTGGGAAGGGCTAAAAGCCAGTGTCACAGACCGTGCTGTGTTTAAAGGCGACCTAATGGCAGTGAATCCTAACGGACAACCATTGCAGCCAGTTAAAGGCGCCTATGAATTTACTGGCCCTACAGTACACTATAGAATACCAGCAAATGATTCTAATCCAATGGGCAAAGTAGTTAAGGGCAAAATTGCTATCATTGTAGTACACCAAAAGGATGGGGTGCCATGGGACGGAAAGTCCGGACTAGCAAACAAGTCTAACATAGCTATTTTTAGTCCTAGTGCTGGCGTTAAGTTTAAATTAAAAGATCCCGTACAGGCATCAAAGGCTGTTACTGCCGCCGAAGCACTAATACCTGCCGCAGAACAATTTCTAGCAGGTATGGACAAAACTTCGCAGGCTTCTATTAAAACATACTTTAATAAAAAGATTACAGCACAGACCAATGACGATCTTTATACTTGGATAGCTTCCAACGGCAGTCCTGCACAGCAGAGAAAGTTACTAGGTGATAATCAAGACGGTTACCTATACCAAAATGCCGACGGATATGAAGCACTACGTGCAGTATGGAACGCAGTATATCAGCTAAAAACTAATCTAGCCGGGCAACTTGAACAGCAAGTTGCTGGATTTGAGCAAACAGTTGCTGGCCAACCCGGCGGCGAAGGCTTTGTGTTTAATGCTCCTACAGGACTAGTTAAACTAGTAAATCGCGGACAATTTGGCGCGGCGCATTTTAACAAGTAAAAGCCCATATTTTTAGCAAAAAGATAAATATTTACATGAGGCGTAAGCCCATCCATTTAAGGAGAATATAAAATGGCAATCGGACAAGTAAGAACAAACGGCGGCCCAGTAGCTGGCGCATTTTATGGTTATCAACCAACATTCTTGTTAGTAACTGGTACTAACATCGGTACAGCTGACACTGGCGGCGCTGGTTCAGCTATCACTGAAGGTAACTGGAGCAAGGCCCTACGTGCTATCGCTACAGTAGGTTCTATCGTTTTTGTTGGCCCACGTGCAGCCGACGGTTTCGTAGTTGCAGTTGATGCAGCTACCGCCAGCGACAATGGCGAAGCCAGCGTTGCAACTCGTGTTGACACAGTTGTTTCAGCAGCTACTGGTGTTTCTACAACAGTTGCAGTTAAGACACTAACACTAGCAGACTTTGCTTAATTAGTTGTTAAACTAAACAAAAAGGCTCTTAGGAGCCTTTTTTGTTGGCCAGCTAAATATAGTATATTGGAGATTTATCATGGCAGTTACAAGAGTTAATGGCGATGCAACAGCAGTTGTATGGACCGACGTAGATGGAAACACAGATGGTTCCGCAAGAACAGCAACAGGCATTATTGCACCTGGTCTAACAGGCCGCCCAACAGCATATAAGATTGCAGCATTCGAAGGTTATGGCGCAAGCAACATGACACTAGAAAGCGGCATTAATCGTAGCAGTGGTAACGTAGGTGTAGTATCGCAGGTACTAAACGTTATTCAGCAACGCAATACTGTTACAATGTATCAAGTTGAAAGCAGCAGCGGTCAGATCAGCGTACTAGTTGAACGCAGTGCCTGGACAGACACAGAACTACGTAATTACATTCGTGCTAACATTACACAACTTGGTGTATATGGTAATACCATTGTTGCCAACGTTACAGTAAGTAGCAGCAACGGATTTAAGTTAGCTTAATAGTTAACAACTCCGCAACAAGGCAGTTTTATACTGCCTTTTTTGTTGGCGGTAAATATCTACATGAACAGAGAGTTACAGTTTTTCACAGGATATACACTAGTTGATATAACTGCAACCGGTGTGACACGACACAGGGCTGATCAAGAGTTCGAAAGAAATCAACAACGCAATTGGGAAACTGTATTGCAAGCTTTGGGTTTAAAAACACAGCCAATGATGATCAAAGGCCCAATTTATACAGACAGTAATCTTGACATTGGTTGGGAGTTTGGGGAATTTTACCAAGGACAACATCGAATTTGGATATGGACTTTTGGTATTGAACACGAAGACGTTTACGGTACCTACGATGATCCCACTGCGGGCCTGCTTAAAGACTTCGAGCAAGTGCCTGTAATTACTGGACTTAACGAAACTGCACGTTTTATGCTGCCAATTTTCTATCCGCACGGTGCAATAAAAAACATATACTTTAAGAATCTGGCAATAGACTTAAATAATATTTAATTACGGCACCATCCTGGCACACTTTAGGCATAATTTGGACACACCATCGTTTGATAACGCAGACAGCGATTAATAAGAAAGAGTCGAGACATTATGTCTACAGAAATAGAAAGAAAGAGCCTCGAGGCGCACGTAGAACTGTGTGCTGAAAGGTATAAAAACTTGGACGACAGACTAGAAAGTCTCGATCGTAGAATGAGCAGAATAGAGCATTTAATTGTTGAAATTAAAGAATCCGTTGCGGCTACACCAGACAAATCTAATAAAGTTATCATTGGTATTGGTACCACAATATTTGGTGCCCTTGTTGGCGCGATAATTACACTTATTATACATCTAAGATGAAAATTGTAGAACTAATCAACAAAATAAGTATTCCAATTACCAATGAGGAATCCGACATATTGGGTCGATTCCACGAGCACGACACCATAGATCGTGCCGAACTCAATGAACGAGAAATTGTAATAGCAAATCAACTAGTCAACAAAGATATTTTGTTGAGAAAGAATCAAGATGGCAAAATCACGTACAAAAAGAAAAGCCAGCACTAAAGACATAGAAGAAATCAACCGAGTAACTGACGCATTCACAGACTATGTGCGTCAGTGGACCAAAAAAGAAGCACGTAAACTAGCATTTAGCGAAATAGTAATTATACCTGCAACTTGGGGTTTTCAAGTTGGTAAGTTTTCTGTTAAGTCCAGTGATCATGTTTGGCAAGTATATAACAGCTTTAACGAATTACAACATTCATTTGGCGACCGAAGATCAGCAATTACCTGGTGCATTTTTGACCAAATCAACAAGTTCAAACTACGTGATAGATTGTGGGCTGAAGATACCAAGCTAAGTAACTTAGTACAAGATCAAAAACACTATACCTACTCTAAGCAGAAAGCCTTAAAGAAAAAAGACTTGTTTTCTGTAGATGTGTTTAATGCCAGGCTCGCAGAAGTAGAATCACAACTAGAGCCAGCAAAACAAGATCTTGAAAAAACTTTAAAATCGGCTAAATATTTGAAAGGTATTTGGGAAAAACCACTATGAGATTAAATGAAATGGCTGCAAAGCCCACAACCAAGCAAATGAACAAAGTAATGGAAAGCCGCTTTGGCTTTTCCGTTGATTATGCTAATTTAGACTTTAAAAAAGCATATAAGATGGCTCGTGCTATCGGTGAAAGCCTAGACAAGATCAAGGCTACACATGGTATCCACGTAGCAGAAAAAAATCCTAAGTATATGGAAATGCTTATGGTTCGTGAAAGCCTACACAGCTGGATGGTTGAGAACCGTCAACAGCTAATCACCGAAAGTGAAATGGCCAAGAGCGAAGCTATCCTTGCCGCTAAAGACATGGTTGATAGCATTCAAGATATGCTAGAGAAGATTGGTAAGATGCAGAACGAGCAACTACCAGCTCTACTAGACACAATCCGTGATCAACTTGGTGTTGAGCAAGCAGAATCATTTAAGGGTGCAGTTGCTCCTTTACTAAGCGATCTAGCCAGCACACTACAACAAGGTCGTGAAACTGCCGACAGCGCAGCACGTGGCCTAGCTGGTGAAGAAACTGGTATGACAGGTGACATGGGTATGGGCGGTAGTGACCTAGGTGGTGCTCCTGCAGACCTAGGCCCTGGTATGGGCGGTGAAACCAGCGACCTAGACACAGACTTTGCCGCAGCAGATGCAGCAGCAGGTGGAACAGCCGATCTAGGCAGAGAGACACGCTAATGCGTTATACAGAGTTTGTAGTTGAATCCAGCGGCATCGGCGAGATGATCGAAGATGAAGCCGATGCACGTGGTGACAGCGTATTACTCACAGCACTAGACGAGCTACGTAATCGTGCTCATGGACACATGGTTCCTAGAGTACGAGCAGATTCTCTTATTAATCTTATCAAGAGATTGCCCGGCGGAGAAATGTTCAACGCCGAAGCACTTGAAAATGCACGTAAGAGCAATGAAGCCGTTAAAAACTTAATCACTGACATCAAGGATGATGAAAACGGTGTTAAGTATGTTTACCTAAAAACATTTGACGATGATGGTTTCAGTGACACTGGCGAAATTGGTGACACCACAGGCAAAACTGCACCCGAAAAGACAGTTAGCCAAATGGCAGGCCGCGCACTAGGAAATCGCAGTTAAAAGTGTTATAGTATCCAACAGGATACATTATGATTACACAACGATATAATTATGCACCCCTTAATCGTACTACGGTTGAGGGCAAGCGCCATTACTCTTTACCCGACGGTTCCAAAGTACCCAGCGTTACTACTATCCTAGACCGCACTAAACCAGAAGAAAGTCGTATAGCACTGGCCAATTGGCGCAAGGCCATTGGCGAAGAACGGGCACAACAAATTACCACAGAAGCTGCTAATCGTGGCACACGTATGCACGCCTACCTTGAGCATTATATACTGCAAGAGGACATGAAACCACTGCCCACTAACCCGTATGCACATCCAAGTTGGTTCATGGCTGCAGAAGTTATACTCAAAGGACTTGTTAATGTAGATGAGTTTTGGGGCACAGAAGTTCCTGTTTACTACAGCGGTTTATATGCTGGCACCACAGACTGCCTGGGCGTATGGAAAGGCCGTCCCGCTATCATGGACTTTAAGCAAAGCAACAAAGTCAAGAAGCGTGAATACATCGGGGACTACTTTTTACAGTTAGCAGCCTATGCACAAGCACACAATCACACACATGGTACCAATATACGTGACGGTGTAATTTTGATGGCTGTACAGCCTAAATTACTAGAAGATCAAACGTATACCACGCCAGAATACTTGGAATTTGAAGTCTCTGGCGACGAATTTGACCACTGGAGCAATGAGTGGAATAAACGAGTAGAACTGTATTATTTGACCAGCTAAATACTACATTATACGGATTAGGCAATGGCTGTATTACAGATTAGTAAGGTCCAGGTACGCAGAGGACTTCAACAAGATTTACCACAATTATCAGGCGGCGAGTTTGGCTGGAGTGTTGACACTCGCCAGCTTTACATTGGTAATGGTTTAATTTCTGAAGGTGCTCCATCAGAAGGCGTCACTGAGATTTTATCTACGCAGTCAGATCTACTAGGGCAACTTAACAATTATGTTTACCGTGGACACGAAGCAGGGTACGAAGCAGGTTACGAACCACAAACTGGTACAGACCTTTCCCATCCCAGTGCTAGACTATTTCAGAACAAACTTGATGACGTCATAAACATAAGAGACTTTGGCGCAGTTGGCGATAACAGCACTGACGATACCGCTGCTATAAACAGAGCCATCACCGAAGTTTATTACAGTTCACGAATTGCAGGTTACGCACGTATACGTAGAGCAATAATTTTTCCAGCTGGCGAGTATCTTATCACTGGCAACATTATTAAAATTCCTGCTTGGTGTAGGCTCATTGGCGATGGCATCAACAGCACTATAATTAAGCAACAAGACAGCTCACAAGAGTGCTTGTTTAAATTTGCTGACAGTGCTTACCAAGTAGACGGCAGTCTAGGATCCGGTGGTGCTACATTACCAAGCAACACTAGAATAGAAAACATGACGCTGTGGAACAACACAGACAAAGATGGCGTAGTTGTTGACAGCGCCAACAACATTGTTTTTTCAAATGTTTATTTCAAAGGCAGTTTAAGTTCACCTACCGGCACAGGAAGCTATGCTGGTGTAAGAATTAAAAGTAGTACAGCTACAAGTTACAATATTTCATTCTTGAATTGTCGTTGGACCAATCAACGACATGCTGTTGTCAGCGACAGTGCGAGCTACGGAGTTTACTTTGACTCTTGCTATTTTAGCAATATGTACAAAGGAATTAAACTTGGCGAAAGCAGTTCTAGTACAGCAACAGCACCACGTGGTTATAGAATAACAAATTGTGTATTTGACAGCATTGCTAATCGTGCCATTGACTGTTACAACTATGTAATTGGTATTAATAGTTTTGGAAATCATTTCGTTGATGTTGGCACAAACTTTACTGGCACACCAGTAAGCACAGTTATTAATTTTGTCAGCGGCACTGTCAACAGCATTGGCGACTTGTTCGACCGAACCGCAGCTCAACTACTAACATATCCTAACATTGGTTTTACTTCAAGTACTCCTGTTGCTATCCTTACTGCCAACGTTGGATTAACAGTAGGAACAGCGACCATTGGCACTGGCGGTCAAGTTACATTACTTGACAACCAAGCAGTGGCAACTAGTACCGGAATAACTTTACCAACCGCATGTGTGGTAAATTATTCAATCACTAGAGGTGTACACAAAGCCTACGGAACTTTACACTATACCAACAATGGTTCAGGTCCGCAGTGGACCGATAACTATAACTCCTCGGATAATCTTGTAGGAGTAGTGCTGTCGGTAAATAGTTCTAGTATACTAACGTATATCACAAGTGGATCTGGCGTAGCAGCCACATTTAAGTACAACATCAATTCATTTAGTTAATGTTCAAATTAAATCCCAGTGAGAGATTACTTCGCTGGCGTGAGTTTCGAAAAGATCTTGATTCCCAAGACTTGCCAACTGCATGTCAGTCTGTTATAGACTTTTGGTCTAACTGTCCATTCAGCCCCTACTACCTAGATTATGATCAGCCCGAATTATGGCCAGATCCGTGGACATTGATTGAAGAAAATTACTACTGCGATCTTGCTAAAGCGTTGGGTATGTTGTATACTATTAAGTTCACTGCACACGATCCTGATGTAGAAATAAGGGTATATTATGATACAGAATCTCGATACAATTATAATTTAGTATGGATTGCCCAAGGGAAATATGTACTTAATTTGATTGAGGGCGAGGTAGTAAATAAAACACAAGTTTCAAAAAATCTAAAACTTAAAATCAAGTACAACGAAGAACTAAAATTGAATAGTTATTAAGAGGAATCAATGAGTCAAATACAAGTTATAAAAAGAGACGGACGTCGAGAGCCGCTAGATCTAGAAAAACTACACAAAGTTGCGTTTTGGGCCACAGAAGGCATCACAGGTGTAAGCGCAAGCGAAGTTGAAATTAAAAGTCACATACAGTTTTACAACGGAATTAAGACCACCGACATACAAGAAACTCTGATCAAGTCTGCCGCGGATTTAATCAGTGAAGAAACTCCTAATTACCAGTATGTCGCAGGTCGCCTATTAACATACCATATTTACAAACAGGTCTATGATACATATAAGCCTTGGGGTCTCTACGATCTAGTCAAGCGTAATACCGAAATTGGTTATTACACCAAAGACATTCTAGACAACTATACCGAAGACGAAATTAATCAGTTAGACTCTTTTGTTAGTCACAAGCGTGATGAGAACTTTACCTACGTTGCCATGGAGCAATGGCGCGGCAAGTATCTTGTTCAGAACCGCGTGACCGGCCAGCTATACGAAACTCCACAAGTAGCCTACATGATGATTGCGGCTACATTGTTTATGTCTTATCCAAAGGAAACCCGACTACAATGGGTTAGAGAATATTATGATGCTATTAGCTTACACGACATTAGTTTGCCTACTCCTGTTATGGCTGGCGTTCGGACTCCGCAAAAACAGTTCAGTTCGTGTGTTCTTATCGAGACTGATGATAGTCTTGATAGTATTAATGCTACCGCCAGTTCAATTGTTAAGTACGTCAGCCAAAAAGCAGGTATTGGAATTGGAGGTGGACGAATTAGGGCGTTGGGTTCGCCTATTAGGAACGGGGATGCGTATCACACGGGTGTAACTCCTTTCTTCAAACTATTCCAGGCTGCTACACGTAGTTGCAGTCAAGGTGGTGTGCGTAATGGTGCCGCTACAATCTATTACCCACTGTGGCATTATGAAGTTGAAGACCTTCTTGTATTAAAGAACAACAAAGGTACAGAGGATAATCGTGTACGTCAGATGGATTACGGTGTACAATTCAACAAATTAATGTACGAAAGACTTATTCAAGGTGGTGATATTACCTTGTTTTCGCCCCATGATTTGCCGGAAATGTACGAAGCTTTCTTTAACGACCAAGAGCGTTTTAAAGAGTTGTATGAGCGTGCTGAACGCAATACCAAGCTACGTAAGAAAACACTCAAGGCTGTTGACCTATTTGCTCGCTTCATGGAAGAACGCAAGAACACTGGTCGTATCTACTTGATGAATGTGGACCACGCAAATACACACAGTCCTTTCAAAGAAAAGATTGCTCCTATTAAAATGAGCAACCTGTGTACAGAAATTGACCTGCCCACAGTACCACTGATGGATGTCAACGACGAAAATGGTCGTATTGCATTGTGTACTCTAAGCGCACAGAACTGGGGCAACGTTAAGAGCCCGCACGACTTTGAGCGTATTTGTCGCCTAAGCGTTCGTGGACTAGATGCATTGTTAAGCTATCAGAATTACCCAGTTAAGGCTGCTGAACTTGCAACCAAGGAATATCGTCCATTGGGCAATGGTATCATTAACTTTGCCTACTTCTTGGCCAAGCACGATGTAAGCTACAGTGATCCAAAGGCCCTGGCACTAGTAGATGAATATGCTGAAGCATGGAGCTACTACTTGATCAAGGCATCAGCAGACTTGGCCAAGGAGCAAGGTCCTTGTGAAGCATGGCAAAACCTTAAGTATGCTGATGGCATCCTGCCTATTGACACACGCAAGAAAGAAGTTGACGAACTAGTTGAGCATCAAGAGCGTATGCCTTGGCGTGCTCTGCGTGAGCAGATTCTAGACACTGGCATTCGTAATGCCACACTAATGGCACTAATGCCAGCAGAAACTTCTGCACAAATTAGCAACGCTACCAATGGCATTGAGCCACCACGTAGCTATGTCAGCGTTAAACAAAGTAAGCATGGCGTATTAAAACAGGTAGTACCTGAATATCGTAGACTAAAGAACAAGTACGAATTGTTATGGGATCAAAAATCACCCGAAGGGTATTTAAAACTATGTGCAGTATTGCAGAAATATATTGATCAAGGCATTAGTGTCAACACCTCGTACAATCCAAAATTCTACGAGGACGAAAAGATTCCGATGAGTGAGATGCTCAAGCACCTGATCATGTGCTACAAGTATGGAACCAAACAACTTTATTATTTCAATACGAACGACGGGCAAGGAGAAATTGACGTAGACAAAATGTCTGCTAAGATTGAAGAGAGCCAAGAAGCCGAATATCAAGACCAAGAAGATTGCGATAGTTGCGTAATTTAACAGAGAACAAAAAATGAGCGTATTTAATTTAAACGATAAGAAAAAACACACAGAAAAACTAGCATTCTTAGATGACTCTGGGCCCACGGCCTTGCAGCGTTATGAAACTGTAAAATATAGACAATTTGATAAACTAACAGATAAACAACTAGGCTTCTTTTGGCGCCCCGAGGAAATTGATGTTCTTCGGGATGCCAAAGACTTTAAGGAGTTAACAGACTTTGAACAGCATATTTTTACTAGCAATCTTAAGCGACAAATTCTATTGGACAGCGTCCAAGGTCGTAGTCCCAATCTTGCTTTCCTACCTTTATGCAGTTTACCTGAACTTGAAACATGGATTCAGACTTGGAGTTTCAACGAAACCATCCACAGTCGCAGTTACACTCATATTATTCGTAATGTCTACAGCGATCCTAGCCGAGTATTTGATGAACTAATGCAAATCGAAGAGATTGCTAATTGTGCAAAAGACATTAGCCGATACTACGACGAAGTAATTGAATATGGTACCTACCACCGACTACTTGGTGCAGGTGATCACGTAGTCAATGGCAAGTCGGTCAATATCAATGAATACGAACTCAAGAAGAAACTATGGCTAGCTATTAACAGCGTAAACGCACTAGAAGGAATTCGCTTTTATGTTTCGTTTGCCTGCTCTTGGGCCTTTGCTGAGCTTAAGAAGATGGAAGGTAATGCTAAGATTATCAAGCTAATCTGCCGTGACGAAAACGTCCACTTGGGTAGTACTCAAATGTTGATCAAGCTGTTGCCACAAGACGATGCTGACTTTGCCAAGATCAAAGAAGAAACCAAGGCCGAATGTGAAGCCATGTTCCTTGCTGCTGCACAACAAGAAAAGAACTGGGCCGAATACTTGTTTAAAGATGGTAGCATGATTGGACTCAACACACAGTTGCTATGCGACTATGTTGATTGGCTAACCTGCAAGCGTATGACTGCTGTGGGATTGAGCTGCGGTATTAAGACTGGTAGTAATCCATTGCCTTGGACAGCCAAGTGGATTGCTGGCAGCGAAGTACAAGTTGCTCCGCAGGAAACAGAAATCACAACCTATGTTATTGGTGGTACCAAGCAAGACGTTGACTCAAATACTTTTGGTGGCATGAGTTTATAATAAGTATTAGAATAAGAGGAAACTATGCTAACAGTATATTCAAAAAATCATTGCCCGTTTTGTGATCAAGCCAAAGCACTACTAAAAAATAAAAACATTCCCTACGAGGAAGTTAAGATCGACGAAAGCCCTGAAGCTCGTGAATTTATTGTCACAGAAGGGCATCGCACAGTTCCACAAATTTACAAAGATGG
>JACCED010191194.1_pt1 | contig 10794 bp, 12 predicted proteins | sample 7455021 | NCBI WGS metagenome assembly JACCED01 (sample SAMN15323456, study PRJNA562643) | freshwater metagenome | isolation source: river surface water | place: USA:Blue River Watershed | collected 2017-08-19 | reverse complement strand
TCCGGCACGATGTTCACTTTACTGCCCCCAGAAATCGTCCCGACACTCAGTGTTGACGCTCCCAATCGGGGATCCACCAACGACTCCACCCACGGCTGCACATCCGTCCGAATCCGTTCCAGCACCGATCCCATCTTCACAATCGCGTTCTCCCCCAACCCCGGATTCGCAGCGTGCACCGCGCGCCCAAACGTCTTCAGCCGCAAATGCGCGCACCCCTTGTGATAGCACACCGCGTCCAGTCGCGTAGGTTCCGCCGCAATGACCAAATCAAACCGCTGCTCCGCAGCCAAAGCGCGCGACCCATGCTGACCCGCCTCCTCCCCCGCCAACCCCGCAAACCAAACCTCAAAATCCAACTGCTCCAGAACATCGCGCGCCGCAAATAACCCCGACAGCATCGCCGCCATCGGCCCCTTCGTATCGCTCGCCCCTCTCCCCCAAACCCGACCATCCCTCACCTCACCGCCAAACGGGTCTATCGTCATCCCCACCACACTCACCGTATCCGTGTGCGGAGCGAACAACACTCGGCGCCCCCCAAGCCGCTCCCCGTTCAACCGCGCCACCACGTTCGGCCGCCCAGGCAATAACTCGTCCACCCGAACCAAACCTCCCGGAAAACGAGCGCGCACCCACTCGCCAATCCAACGCGCACAACGCTCCTCCCCGACTTGGTCCGTCCCCGGATGATCTGCCGGATTCACACTCGGAATCCGCACCAACGCCGAACACAACTCCACCACATCCACCGGAAACCCCGCAACACCCCGCGCACTCACGCTTTCACCTCCCCCGCCACCGACAAAAACCATTCCGCAAACCGAGGAATCCCGCGCTCCACACACACCGACGGACGGTACCCCAACGACTGCCTCGCTTTCGAAATATCCGCATACGTCAAAGGCACATCCCCCGGTTGCTCCGGCAACACCTCAATCACTGCCTTTTTACCCAACGCCTTCTCGATCAATCCAATCAACTCGCTCAGCGTCGTCGTCTGACTCTCCCCGAGGTTGAACACGTCGCACATCTCCCCCTCGTACGAAATCGCCCCGTTCACCCCCTGAATAATGTCGTCAATGTAAGTGTAATCCCGGCGCGTCGAACCATCCCCAAACTGCTGAATCGGACGCCCCTCCCAAATCCGTCGACTAAACCCGTGAATCGCCAGATCCGGACGTTGCCTCGGTCCGTACACCGTAAAAAACCGAAGACTCACCGTTCGAATCCCATACAAGTGCGAATAATTCGAACAAAGCTGCTCGCCCGCCAACTTGGTGGCGGCATACGGGGAAATCGTCCGCGTCAACGCCATATCTTCGCAAAACGGAGCCGTCCGCAACACCCCGTAAACCGACGAACTCGAAGCGTTCACCACCCGTCCAACCCCCGTCTTCCGAGCTGCTTCCAGCACATTCAACGTCCCAACAATATTCGTATCCACATAGAGACGCGGATCCTTGAGCGACGGACGAACCCCCGCCCGCGCTGCCAGATGAACCACCACATCGAATCGCCCCTCCTCGAACACCCGATCCACCAACCCCGTGTCCCGAATATCGCCTCGAATCACGCGTATGTCGGCCCCCACCCCCGCTAGGTTGCGATCCTTAATCTCAGGCGAATAAAAGTCGTTAAAATCGTCGAGAACCGTCACCTCATCACCCAACGCCAACCGCGACTCCACCAAATGCGATCCGATGAAACCGGCCCCGCCTGTTACTAAAACTCTCATAACCGCAAGCTAACCCGCCCCCCCGACCCCCCGCAAGCCGCCCCTGTTTCTGTGACACAGAAGCCGACTCTCTCTTACAACCCCGCTCTCTCTCGGCAAAAGCGGTAGAGCGCCTGAGTTCCGCATTCGGCAAATCCGCCCCCCTCCAAGGCTCGGTAAAGGCGGCCCGCGGTTTCTAGTCCAGCCATCTGCAAGCCGCGCCCCGCCGCGTACTCGAGGGCAATTCCAATGTCCTTCACCAAATGCTTCACAAAAAAGCCCGGTGCAAAATCCCCCGATAACGCCCGAGGTGCCAACTGCGAAAAAGCCCAACTCCCCGCCGCCCCACCCGCAAGTAATCCCTGCACCTTCGCAGGTTCCAGCCCCCCAACCTCGGCCAACACCAACGCCTCCACCCAGGCCACCATCCCAACCGCCACCGCCACCTGATTCGCCATCTTGCACCGTTGCCCCGATCCCGGCCCGCCCAAATGCTCAATCGTCCTTCCCATCCGCTGAAAGAGCGGGAGCGCCGCCCCAAAACCCGAAACATCACCCCCCGCCATAATCACCAAACGCGCTTCGCGAGCCCCCAAATCCCCGCCAGACACCGGGGCGTCCAACACCCGAATCCCTCGGCGACTCCCCGCCTCAGCAACCCGCTCCGCAAGGGACGGACAAGAAGTCGTCATATCCACCAAAACCGTCCCCTCCGCCGCATGTTGCACCAATCCGCCCTCGCCCAGATACGTAGACTCCACATCCGAAGGATAACCCACCATGGTGATCACCGCAGATGCCCCAGCGGAAACCTCCGCCAAATCCCCACACCAGACCGCGCCCCGCTCCTCCAACATCCGGGCCTTCTCCCGAGTCCGCGTGTGAATCCTGACTCGATATCCCGCGTCCATCAGATGCCCCGCCATGCTCCGCCCCATCACCCCAATTCTCACGAACCCCACCGAACAACCCGGCAAGATGCTACTCACTTCACCCGCTCCAAGTAAAAGGTCCCGCTGTCGTAAGCCGATTCGTAGCGCAACTCGAACCGATCACCGTAAATACCGCCCGAGTAACGATACTCGCCACCGCCCAACCCTGAAAGAACCTGACGCCCTTCCACGTCATAATGATCCCCCGCCGGCGTGAGACTCATCTGAGAATCGTACCCTTTGTGAACGGTCAAAAATAACGTCTGCCACCCGCCAAACCCCGCGTCGAACATCAAGTCCATCTTCGCACCCTGCCGCTTTCGCAACATCCGCTCGTCTTCCGCAGAAACCCGAACCACCGCACGGAGTGGTCCCGAATGTCCGGAAGGCCCCTCACTCCACCACAAACCGCTCCAGTTTCCAGAAATCTGAACCGGCGCATGGATCGCCCGAGGCGACGCCCATTCACGCTGAAATCGCGAGGAAACGCAGGACGTCTCACCCATCACTAACGCGGCAAACAACGGCAGAGATAACTTTACGGAACGCATAATCACAACGCCCACCACTTCACGCCAGACCGCCCGCGCCCGCAACCCGTTTAAAACCTGACCCCCTATCTCAGAATCCGACTCCAAGCCTCATCCACCGAGGGGCGCGCACGCCAGACCACCGTCATCACCCGATCCTCACTCGCCATCCACGCCGCCTTCCAATCCGCGTCCCGAAAGAAATGCCACCCCGTGCCCGCAGGATCCGCCTCAACATCAGCCCCTCGCGGCCTTCGACTCATGAGAACCATCCCCTCCGGCTTCTGAATCGCGAGAATCGCAAACTCCACCCCCGAAGCCGTCGCCTTCCGACGCCCTGCCACCGCAAGCCGATCGTCCCACCCCGCGAACGCGGCCCCATCCAAACCATTCAACAGCAGCCAATCCTCCATCTCCGCGAAACTTCCCGTAACCGGCTCAATCGAAGGAGCCGCCACTCCCCGCGCCACCCGAGCCAACAAAAGAGACTGCTCCTCGTACTCTCGATACGCATCCGTTTTGCGTAACCAAAAAAACAAACCGGTAGCCAGCCCCAACACCAACACCAACAAAACCCCAAGCATCCGATTCTCGCGCCGCCGCCGCCGCTCCAGCAAAGCCGCCAAGTCCGCAACCTCCCCCTCAACCACCACCTCCGGCTCCTCCTCCTCCGGTTCCTCGGGCAAATGAACCCCCTCCAACCATCCTCTCAACTCATTCCGTAATCCCTCAAACGCCTCAACCCACTCACGCCCCCCCTCCATCTCCCCAGCATAACGCAACGCACTGCGAACTCGCCTCGCTGCCACCCCTTCACACCCAGCCACCCCCATCCACACCAAATCCTCATCCGTCTCAGGACACGTCACCCCCTTCCGTTTCAAAAGGGCACGCATCCCTCTCCATACATGACTCAAAAACGTACTCTCCACGAACCCCGTCGCATCCATCCACGCCCCCATCCCCACACGCGGTAACGCGTACACCACCCCCAAAACCGCACGCTCCCTCCTCGGCAAGATAGACAACCAAGAAGCCTCAAAGTCCGGACGCTTACCCTCCTCCGGATCAGAATAATCTTCCCCGGGCTCCTCCCTCCACCCGTCCGAGAGAAACTCGCCGATCAACCCTCGAGCCGCAACCGTCAACCGATGTTCCTGCTTCCGAGCAATCGAAATGGTCGGCTCTAACTGAAGCAACGTCCGACGACAAAGCGACAAGGCCCTCTCCTCGTCGCCAGAAATAAACACCGCGAGACGAAAAAGCCCTTCCAATGCGTCATGCTCAAGAAGGTCCATCTGAGAACCGTACCCATCCCCCGAGCCGATTCAAGCCCACCACCACCCCCCCGCACGCACGGGTCACCCACCGCTCCTCAGCCTCTTCCCGACAAAAACAACCGATCAAACACCAGCACCCCAAAAATTCATGGGTTGCAAGATTCACAACTTCCGCGCACCTTCCCGCCTCTCACCCCCCCGTACGAACCCGAAACGGCCACCGCAGACCATGGCAAAAACCCTCGTCATCGCAGAAAAACCCAGCGTCGCTCAAGATATCGCCAAAGCGCTCGGCAAACTTGAACGCAAAGGCGACTTCTTCGAAAACGATTCGTACGTCGTCTCCTCCGCTGTCGGTCACCTCCTCGAACTCCGACCCCCAGCCGGCTCGGAACCGACTCGTGGAAAGTGGAAAATCGAGAACCTCCCCTTCACTCCCGACGCCTTCGACCTCGAACCCATCGAGAAAAATGCGTCCCGCCTCACCACTCTCAAATCCCTCATCAAACGCAAAGACGTCGGCGATGTCATCAATGCGTGCGACGCCGGTCGAGAAGGTGAACTCATCTTTCGCAACATCATCAGAGCCTCAGGAACGCAGAAACCCCTCCGCCGCCTCTGGCTCCAATCGATGACCCCAGACGCCATCCGAACCGCGTTCGAACGGCTACGCTCAGATCAAGAACTTCAACCCCTCGCCGACGCAGCCCTCAGCCGCGCGGAAGCCGACTGGTTGGTCGGAATCAACAGCACACGCGCCCTCACCGCCTTCAACTCCGCTGAAGGGGGGTTCCACAAAACAACCGCCGGTCGCGTCCAAACCCCCACCCTCGCCATCCTCGTCGAACGGGAAGAGAAAATCCGTGCGTTCAAGGCAAAGCCCTACTTCGAAATCCACGCCACATTCGAGGCAAAGGCCGGAACCTATCCCGGACGTTGGTTTGACGAATCCTTCGCCAAAGGCAAAGGCGAGGAGGACGCAAAAGCGGAGCGACTTTGGGACGCTCAGAAAGCGGAATCCATCCGTGCAACCTGCGAAGGCAAACCCGGATCGGTTGAGGAGGAAAAAAAACCAACCACCCAAATCGCTCCCCTCCTCTACGACTTGACCACTCTCCAGCGCGAAGCAAACCAACGCTTCGGCTTCCCCGCCCGCATGACCCTGCAAATCGCGCAGGCTCTCTACGAAAAGCACAAGGCGCTCACCTACCCCCGAACCGATTCCCGTTACCTTCCCGAAGACCATCTCGCAACGGCGCGACGCGTTTTGGAATCTATCGATAGCCCCCTGCTCGCACCCCATGCCCGCAAGGCGCTGTCCTCCGGATGGGTGCGTCCAAACAAACGCATCTTCAACAACGCTAAGGTCAGCGACCACTTCGCCATCGTCCCCACCGGAACCGCCCCGAAAAACCTCGACGAACGCGAGTTCAAAATCTTCAACCTCGTCTCACAACGTTTCATCGCGGTCTTCTTCCCGCCCGCACAGTTCGAGGTCACCACCCGGATCACTCGCGTTGAAGGCCACGCCTTCAAAACCGACGGCAAAGTCATCGTCGACCCCGGCTGGATGCAAATCTACGGCAAGCAATCCCAAACCGAGCGTGCCGAAGGAGAAGAGGAGTCCGATTCCAACCTTTGCCCCGTCTCGCAAGGCGAACGCGTTCTTACCGATTCCATCGAAGTCCGTTCCCTCGAAACCCGCCCGCCCGCGCGCTACAACGAAGCAACCCTCCTCTCCGCCATGGAAGGTGCCGGAAAACTGGTCGAAGACGAAGATCTCCGTGAGGCCATGAGCGAACGCGGACTCGGCACACCCGCCACCCGAGCCCAAATCATCGAAGGCCTTCTCACCGAAGGCTACATCCTGCGCCAAGGACGCGACCTGTACGCGACCGCGAAAGGTATTTCTCTGATCACTCTCCTCCGCGATATCCACGCCGAAGCACTTTGCAAACCAGAGCTAACCGGCGAATGGGAATTCCGCCTCAAACAGATGGAGCGCGGCCAGCTCTCACGCCCTGCTTTCCTCGGAGAAATCAAGCGCCTCACCTGTGATCTCGTCGAAAAGGTTCGAGCGAACATGGGCAAGGAGGTCTCGGGCCTCTTCACCCCTCTCGATGTCCCCTGCCCACGCTGTCAGGCCACACCGTTCCGAGAAACATTCCGCTTCTTCGAGTGCCAAAGCTGCAAGCTAACCATCTGGAAGACCATGGCTGGACGAGAGATGGAGCGCGATGAAGTCGTGAAGCTCCTCCAGAACGGGAAAGTAGGTCCGATCGAGGGATTCCGCTCCAAACTCGGGAGAGCCTTCGCAGCCAACGTCCTAATCAACGAGGGGTCGGCTTGGAAACAAAAGTTCGACTTCGAAGAGGACGAATCCGCTAACTCCGCCGAAAACCTCGCCTCCCTCCCAACCATTGCGCCCTGCCCCGCTTGTAAACAGGGGCGTGTCGTCGAAAATACGACCAACTATCTCTGCGACCGCTCCCCGTCTAAAGAATGCACCTTCCGAACCGGGAAAGTCATCCTCCAGCAAGCCGTCTCCGCCGAACAATTAAACAAACTTTGCGCCACCGGTAAAACCGACCTCCTCCGCGGCTTCATCTCCAAAAAAGGAAAACGTTTCTCTGCCTTCCTCAAACTCGAGCCCACCGGAAAAGTCGGATTCGAGTTCGAAGAACGAACCCCGAAGTCCGGAGCAGGCGCCAAAGCCAAGCCGAGGGCAACGACCGCTCGCACAAAGCGGACGAAATCGGAGTAGTTCAGCCGCTTTCTCCGCAGCCCCACAGAAACCCCGCCGGCGGAGAGCCTGACACCGACAACACTCCCCGTCGCTGACGGAAAATCCTCGGGAATGTAGGCGGATATCCTCCCGAGAGGTCACCCGCACGCGTCGACACTTACGCCTCGTCGTAAAACTGACACGATCTCTCCACTCGCACGGTGGACACGCCTCAGTGTACTTTTCTCAGTTCACCTTCAGAGAACCCTGCCACCCCGGCGATGACTTCCAACCAACAAAACACTTCGCGCGCCACCATCGGACACCTCCTCCAGCGCATCTCCCTCAGCACGCAAGATCTCGCAGCCGGCAAACCCCTCGAAGACCTCCGCTGTAAACTGCTCCTCGAAGAATGCGCCGTCCTCTCCGCCACTTGCACAGAACCCGCATTCCTCACGCGCATCGAAAACGCACTTCTTGACCTCGATTCACTCTCCGCCGTCGGAAAAGCCGAGTGCCTCGCATCGCTCATCCCCGAGCTCGAAAGCATCCTCCACCAAGGAGAATCGTGTGACGTTACGCCGCCCCCCTCCACCAGCGGACTCGACCTCGGTCCCGACCCAGCCGACCCAGCCCTGCACGTTCCTCTCTCCGACGACAACGAGCTCCTCGCCGAGTTTGCCAAGGAAACCACCCGCCTGCTTCTCGAACTGGAAGCCGAACTCCAAGGCGGTCCCGCCAACGGAACCGAAGACATCATGGAACGGGCGTTCCGCTACTTTCACACCGTCAAAGGAGGCGCCATCTACCTTGGCCTGACCCCCATCAGTGACCTCGCCCGCGAACTCGAGTTCCTGCTTGATGCCGTCAAATCCCAGACCATCGCCTTCTCTGACGAACTGCTTTCCATCACCCTTCGCGGCAGCGGCATCCTCCGCGACTTTGCACGAGAAATCGCCGCGCGCGTAGACGGCTCCACCCCCAACACCCCAGTCACCCTTCCGACTGCTCGGCTCGTCGCCACCATCAAACCCATCCACGGCAGATCCGCTCCCCAGCCCCCACCCGCAGAACCCGCCCTCCAACCACCTCCCCGAGAAGACGATACACTCGGAGAGCATAGCGACGACCCGCTAGACTTCATGCACCGCAAGGGGAATATTCCCGCGCGGGGCTCTGCCGCCGAAGCCGTTCACGACGCAAAAATCCTCGTGGTCGACGACAGCAAAATGATGCGAGTTGGGATCATTCGTTCCCTTAAACAGCTCGGATTCCAAACCATGACCGAAGCCGAAAATGGTCGGGAAGCCCTCGACCGCCTCGGGCAAGCAGACTACGACCTCATGCTACTCGACGTCGAAATGCCAGAGGTCAACGGACTCCAAGTGCTCGACGAAATCCGAAAACATCCCCAGTCCGCCCCGCCCGTCATCGTCATCTCCGGCAGCCAACACACCGGCGATGCCGTCCGCTGCATTGAAATGGGCGCCGAGGATTACCTCCCAAAACCGTTCGATCCCGTCCTCCTCCGCGCCCGCGTCGCCACCTCCATCGAACGCAAACGCCTGCGCGACCTCGAAAAAGAACATCTCTCCCGCATCCGCGAGGAACACGACATGGTCGTCGCCGAAAAGGAGAAGACCGACAAACTCCTTCACAACATTCTCCCGCGCTCCATCGTGCACCGTCTCAAAGGCGGGGAAAAACTCATCGCCGACGCGCATCCCAGCGTCACCGTCCTCTTCGCAGACCTTGTCGGCTTCACCCAACTGTCTCGCACCATGGAGGCAAGTCGCTTGGTCAAAATGCTGAACGCCATTTTCAGCGCGTTTGACATGCTCGTTGAACGCAGCGGCCTCGAAAAAATCAAAACCATCGGTGACAGCTACATGGTCGTCTCTGGCGCACCCGAACACCGCGAACGTCACGCCCAAGCCGCCGCAGAACTCGCGCTCTCAATGATTGAAAGCGTCATCAAAATCAACGAGGTCAACCAAACCGACCTCCAAGTCCGCATCGGCCTCAACTCAGGCCCCGTCGTCGCCGGCGTCATCGGAATGCGCAAGTTCACCTACGACCTCTGGGGCGACACCGTCAACACCGCCTCCCGAATCGAAACAGCCGGAATCCCCGGAAAAGTTCTTTCCTCCAGCGCCACTGCCGAACTCCTCAAAGAAGAGTTCGATCTCGAAGACAACGGCCCCCTCGAACTCAAAGGCATCGGCGCCTCACACACCTTCTTCATTAAAGGACGCAAACCCATGGAGTGGACGTTTTAACGCCACTCCCACCCACGATTGATAGCCTCAGCCTCAGGGGTTCGACCCCGAGGACGTCTCGTACAGTTTGAAGAGCCCAGAGTGATCCAAATCACCCCAACCCCGTTCTTCAACAAAACTCACCCACTGCCGCAAACTGTTGTCGAGCGTCGCTGATTCCAGCCCGACCTCCCGCGCCAACTCCGCAATCAGCCGAACATCTTTCAACTGCAGCGCAGCCCGCCCCCCCGGAGCAAAATCCCGACGGATCATCCGCTCCCCGTGCAGCTCCAATACCCGGCTCGCCGCAAATCCCCCAATCAACGCCTCGCGCACTCGCGCAGGATCCACCCCCGCTAACTCCGCCATGCGCAACGCCTGCGCCACCGCATCAATCGTCTGCGCCACAATCAACTGATTCGCCAGTTTCGTAACCTGACCCGCCCCGACAGGCCCCATGTGCGTCACCCGACTCCCGACCGCACGCAAAACCGGCTCCGCCCGCTGAAAGTTCGCCTCAGAACCACCCGCCATCACCGTCAGCGTCCGCGCCTCCGCACCCACCTGACCCCCAGAAACCGGCGCGTCCACCCAATCCACTCGCGCCGCAAACCGACGCGTCTCGCCCACCCCCGTCGTCCCGAAATCGATCACAAAGCCGCGACCAGAAAACCCCTCCACCAAACCGTCAGCCCCAAACACCACGGATTCAACCGCAGCCGTATCGCTCACATTCACGCAAACAATCCCCCCATCCACCCGCCGCGCCACCTCCGCAGCCCCACCAGCCACACCCATCCCCCGCGCCGCCGCCTCGTCAAGATGCCGCCCGCTCCGAGTCCACACGACCACCTCCGCACCCGCCTCCTGAAGATGCCGCACATTTGCCCAGCCCATGTTTCCTAGCCCGATGAATCCCACCTTGTATCCCGTTAATGGCTTGCTCATGGTGCCGAGCATCCCACCGCAACGCCGGTTTTTCCAACCCTTCCTCTTCGACCTTCTCCCGCATGCGCCCTCCTCCCCGACGACTCGTTCACCTCGTCTGCGCCCTCTCAACGGCAATCCCAGCCCTCGCCGCTGACGAGCTGCCCCCCATCAATGACGCGATCGGGTTCGCCAGCCCATTCACCGGCCTGCTCAACGGCCAACTCGCCGTCGCCGGCGGGGCAAACTTTCCCCAAAAACTCCCGTGGGAAGGCGGAAGCAAAGTCTGGCACGCCAGTGTCCATTTGCTCAACTCCCCGAACGGCACATGGAAAACCGTTGGCCACCTCTCGCGCCCGCTCGCCTACGGCTGTTCATTCCCCGTCAACGAAGGAATCCTCTGCGTCGGCGGTAGCGACTCAACC
>JACCED012465082.1_pt1 | contig 10795 bp, 8 predicted proteins | sample 7455021 | NCBI WGS metagenome assembly JACCED01 (sample SAMN15323456, study PRJNA562643) | freshwater metagenome | isolation source: river surface water | place: USA:Blue River Watershed | collected 2017-08-19 | reverse complement strand
TTTGTTAACATTGACGCATCCCCTCGTTAACCATTACTACGAAGAACCGCGGGGCTCGGTAGCGTCCGCTAGACTAAAATATCCGCCCGCCGCCTTTTTTCCACCACCTCAACGAGCGCCGCCACAACAACCACCTTTGCCACCTTTGAATCAGGGTCTGGGCCCCACCGCATTTCTTGGCCTGTCACAATCTTGTCTTCGGCGAGTCACGGAGAGTACCCGGCGCGGGGCAATTTTATCCGCAAAGCAGCACCCGCAAAAGCACTGTTGGCGCCGACGCATCGAGAGCCTGTCGCGATCACACTGATTCTACGAAACCACTCAACCCTTTATTACCATGTCTCACGCCCACGGCGACAAAGCGCCTTCCCTATTCGCATTGGTACTCGGAGCTCTCGGAGTAGTCTTCGGGGATATTGGCACGAGCCCGCTTTATGCCCTCAAAGAGTGCTTCGACAAAGTGAACAACCACCATGCGGTCGATGCCGCAGTTGGGAACGTGATGGGGGTCACCTCACTGATCGTGTGGGCACTCATTCTGATCGTTACTCTCAAATACTTTGTGTTTGTGCTGAACGCGAATCGGGATGGGGAGGGCGGCGTGCTCGCGCTCCTTTCGCTCGCGATCGAAAAAATCGCTAAAGATGCGCCTCTTCGCGGCCGCCTGATGCTCGCCGCCGTTTTCGGAGCCGCATTGCTGTACGGAGATGGAATGATCACGCCAGCGATTTCTGTGCTCAGCGCGGTCGAAGGACTGCAAAACGCCGTTCATCTCCCGCACTCGTCCATTGTGTGGATCACCGTGGCAATTATCGTCGTGCTTTTTTCATTCCAGCGTTTTGGAACCCATAAGGTTGGCGTTGTATTCGGTCCGATTACAGTGGTCTGGTTCCTAGCAATTGCAGCGCTCGGAGCTGCCGCTGTTTCGAAAGCCCCGCAGATCCTTCAAAGCTTCAACCCCATCCACGGCATCCGATTTCTGACGGAAGGAGGGTGGCACAGCTTCTTCGTGCTGGGATCCGTCTTCCTGTGCGTCACGGGCGCTGAATCACTGTACGCGGACATGGGACACTTCGGGAGCCGCCCGATTCGGATCGGTTGGTATGCGATGGTATTCCCCTCGCTGCTGCTGAACTATCTCGGCCAAGGCGCGCTTCTGCTTCAACGCCCCGAAATCGCCAGCGACCCGGAGTTCCACCCGTTTTTTATGCTGGCGCCTGATTCGCTGATGCTTCCGCTGGTCATCCTTGCGACTGCTGCAACCGTGATCGCCTCGCAAGCCCTCATCACCGGCGTTTACTCACTGACGCTCCAGGCGATCCAACTCGGATACCTGCCGAGGGTGCAAGTGCGGCACACCTCCATCCATACGCGCGGACAGATCTACGTGCCCACAGTGAACTGGTTCCTCATGTTCGCATGCATCGCGCTGGTATGCAGTTTTGGATCTTCATCAAAGCTCGCAGCGGCTTACGGAATCGCGGTGACGCTCACGATGATCATCACAACCATCCAATTCTTTTTCGTAGCCACACGAAACTGGGGCTGGAGCTTGCCGGTAGCGGTGCCCGTGGTTGTCGGATTTTTCGGCTCAGAGATTTGCTTTTTTTCGGCAAACGCGGCGAAGATTTTGGAAGGTGGGTGGTTCCCGCTCGTGGTGGGTGTCATGCTTTTCACGCTGATGACCACCTGGAACACGGGCCGCCAGCTAATTGCAAAGGAACTCAACACTGGAGCGCTCACTCAGGAGGACTTTTTTGAAAGCATCAAGCTCAGTAAGAGCCTGCTCCGCGTTCCCGGCACAGCAGTGTTTTTAAGTGGCACCAAGGGTCTCACGCCCGTTGCGATGCTGCACAATATCAAACACAACAAAGTGGTACATCAACGGGTGATTTTCGTGACGATCACCGTGGACAATGTGCCTTTTGTACGCCGGGAAAATCAGGTGGAAATCGAGGAAGTCTGCGAGAATGTGCACAGGCTGACGGGGCACTACGGATTCATGCAGGAACCAGACGTGCCGCAACTCTTGAGGCGGGCGCGCAACCACAACCACTTTGAATGTGAGAACGCCGATCACGTCACGTTCTTCCTCGGCCGTGAAACGATCGTACCGAGCCAGAAGTTCGGGATGGCGCTCTGGCGCGAGCATCTCTTCAAGTGGCTCGCGCAAAATGCGCAGCCTCCCGCGAACTATTTCAGACTCCCGGAAAACCGGGTGGTTGAGCTCGGGCTACGCGTGAGAATCTAGCCGGGAAATCGCCTGCGTGCCATGGATGCGCGCTTGGGGATTCGTTCTGTTGCCCGCGCGGGCTGCGAGGCGGTCAAATTCCGCCAAGTGGTTTAGGTCTTCTTCCTCTTGAGACCGTCGGGATCGAGTTCGGTCGTATTTTTAAACCAGATTTTCCATCCACCCGATGCGGTCCGCGTGCTTGTTTTGATGGGTCTTAGTTCTGCACGTTTTGGCACTTTATTTCGGTGCCCAATACTGCCCAGAAAACTCGAGATTCGTTCTTTTCGCACTTTCCGCGCCCGCGCTCCAGCCCACGGCGCCGCGATGCGTCCCTTTTCCACAAAAGACGCTTGTCAAAAGGGTTCAGTGCGCGGATTCTTCCCGCCCTCTTACGTCGGGCCGTAGTTCAGCTTGGTAGAACGCTTGAATGGGGTTCAAGAGGTCGTGGGTTCGAATCCCGCCGGCCCGACCACTACCGATTTGCTCCATACTGGGCGAAAGGGGGTAGAGGGGCTAAAAGGGGTAGAGAGCGTGCGCTTCGCGGGAGTCTCCCTCAGAACCGGCCTCATACAACCCGCAAGACATCCCCGTCAGGAAACCGGACCTTTGGCGCAAGTGCGTATTTGTCCTCGGCGGACCGATACCCGAACGCCAGTCCGCAAAGTGCTGTGTATCCATCCTCGGGCAGGCCCAGAAGCTCGTCGTACTTTGCTGTATCAATCCCCTCCAGCGCACAGGTGTCGATCCCCAGCACCGCTGCCGCTGTCATTGCCTGCCCTAGCGCGATGTACACTTGGCGTGCGCTCCAAGCGTTGATCCACCCCTGCTCGGACGCGGTCTTCTGGGCCTTCAACATCACCCCTCGGTAACCCTCAAGAGACTCACGAGCGACTCCGCGAACCTCAGCCATCCGGTCCACAAAACGATCCACATCCCCGGCCGCAAGATTCTTTCGTAGCGCGAACACCACATAGTGCGAGCAATCCACAGGCTGCGTCTGGCCCCACGACATCGCAGGAAGCTTTTCCAGCACCTCCCGGCTCCGCACCCAAACAAAACGCCAAGGCTGCAGCCCGAATGAGGAAGGCGCCAGAATCATCGCCTGCTCCAATACGCGCCACTGCGCCTCTGGGATCCGCTGCGAAGCATCGAATTTTTTGGTTGCATACCTCCACTGCAACGCCTCGAGCAACACGGTTTCAGAAATAGGATTCATGTTTTTCGCAAAATTGAAATTCAATCGACTCGGCGGGTACCCCTACCCCTAGTCCCCGCCCGAGGCTATCCCATAATTCCGCAGACTTTTGAGCACCCCACGCAAGAAGACCCTCCTCAGACCCACACATCAAACTGATCTCGCAGGCTCACACATCCTGAGGCCCGTCCTCCTCGGGCTCACTCTCAGGAGCGGCCGCCTGCTCATTCTCTTCGATCTGCCTGAGCAAGTCCGAGCGATCCTCCACCTCATCCCAAACCTCGCGCGCCACGTAAATTGGCGCCTTTTGGGAGATCGCAAGAGCGATGCAATCGCTTGGGCGGCCGTCCAATTCGATGATCTTTCGCTCAAAAAGCTCGTTCTCGCAGCTCACAATGAGCCGCGCGAAGAATGTTTCGCTCTTCACATCGTTCACCACCACGCGCTCCACCCGCGCCCCCAGCGCCTTCATCATGTGGCACATCAAATCATGCGTGAGTGGCCTCTCCCGCGGCGCCCCCTTGATGTACATTGAAATGGCCCCGCCAACCAACTCGTCCACGTAAATCACAAAGGCCTTCTGCTCATTGCCGAGAAATATCGCCCGCCCCTGATTGAACGGCCACACCGAGCGCACCTCCACTGGAACCACTGACTTATTCATGCATTCAATCTAACCGACGATCCGCGGTTCTCAAGTCCTTCGCCCCCCGTGTTAGCCTGAATTTTGGACGCACCACCCTCACCCGAACCGCAGATTTCTTCGGGCTTTCTCAGAGGCTCAAGGCTTTCTGACAAACTTCTGCACCCGCTTTCCAATAATGTCTCCAACGAAAAGGCTCCCTTCTCGGCCAACCGCCACCGCGTGAAACCAATTTAAATCCCCGGGCTTCTCGTGCTCGTCCTCGCCCTTCGCAAAAGTGTGTAGCTCCAGCATTTTCCCGCTCGTGTTGAACTTCGCGAGAACCTGGTCCTTAGGCGGGCACCCAAGCGGAGCCGTCGGATACTTGGAGTCAACGGTCCATCCCATCGGCGAAGAACCGCACACCCACAATTCGTCCGCGGGCGTCATGTGAAAACCCCACGGCGTGATCAGGTTCGGCCACACCTCCAAGAGCTTGCCGTCCGCATCGAAAACCTGCACCCGGATGTTGTTCCGATCCGCAACGTAGACGCGCCCCTTTGAATCAATCGCAACCGCGTGCGGCAGGCTGAAGTTTCCTGGCTCAACCCCCAAATTGCCCCACGCCTTCTTGTAGTTGCCCTCTCGGTCCAAGCGCACGATCCGGCTGTTGCCATATCCGTCCGCGATAAAAATGTCTCCGTCCGGCGCGAACGCGATCCCGGTCGGTCGGTTAAAATGCCTGTCATCGTTGCCTGCCTCCCCCGTCACACCCAAGGTCAACAGCAGATTCCCATCGGGTGTGTACTTGCGCACGTTGTGCAAGCCGACATCGACCAACCACACATTTCCTTCGGCATCAAAAGCAATCCCATGCGGCACGGCGCGGGAGTCTTCTTCTTTCCAACCACGCAAATACCGACCGTCCGGTGCATACACCTGCACCATGGGATTTGCACGGGTGTGGATCCATACATTCCCGTCTTTGTCCAGAGCGATGGAGGGCACCGCTGCACGGGCGACATCCTTGGGCCGTTCCGGCCAGTTCGCCACTAATTCGTAGGTCGCCGCCAGGTTTACACGCGGGTAATCCGGCAACGGCACAGTCTCAGCAGTTGCAGCGGGCTTTTGAGCCTGTTTTTTTTGGGTCTCTTTTTTATCGGCGGCTTCAAGGGCCGCGCTAAATCCCATCAGTGCGACCAAAGCCGCAAGCGAAAGGCTTCGACGAACGAGACGGCGCGCATCGGACAAAACCGGACAAAGTGCAACCAAGAGGGGGGAGGTGTTCACGACAAAAACCCCTACCGCCAAGGGGTTCATGGGTCAAACCTTATACAGGCAAGCACACCTATCCATCCGCGGCGCCCCCCCGGACACTTCCCGCATCAAGCCCGCGCCTACCCTCGGAGTGCTCCACCCAAACGCTTGAGGGCGGCGGGCACCGCCACGTAGGGATCCTCCTTCGCCTCGTACTCCAGCGCCACAAACCCCTGATAACCCCCCTTCCGCAAGATGGACGCCAATCTCGGAAAATCCGCCGGCTCCGCGTCCCGCACAGCGCCCTTAGACATCTCCACCTTCAGTTGCACATTCACGGCGTAGGGAACGCACTGCTCGAAGTCCGCATAAGGATCATCGGTGCGAAAATTGCCCGAATCCAAATTCACCCCCAGCCACGGACTACGCACCTCCCCGATGAGACGCAGCAGATGCTGTGCGCTGCTGATAGCGTCGTGGTTTTCGATGCCGAGAAAAATCCCGCGCGAACCCGCGTATGCGCAGCATTCCTCGAGCGCCTCCACAACCAGCTTGTCGGCGGCCTCGCGTTCGAGCTCCTTGCTCTGGCCCGCAAACACCCGGATGTGCGGCGCCCCGAGAATCGACGCGCGATCAATCCACTGTTTGCAACGCCCGATTTCCTGATCCCGCTTCTCCCCTTTCGGCAAAGAGAAATTGTTTCCAATCGCCGTCCCGCTGATCGCGACTCCCTTCAAAAACGCGTGCCTGCGCACGTCCGCAAAATACGAGTCCGGCGCATCCTTCGGAAAGTAGTAACTGGTGAGCTCAGCGCCGTCACAGCCATTTTCGGCGCAGTAGTCGATGAAACCGAACATGTCCATCGGGCGCTCCGGAGCCGGAGCGGGTTTCGCATTGGCCCCCGTGTTCGACTGGGTAAACGAATTTCGGAAGGAGTATGCTGCAAGACTGAGCATCAGCCGCGCGGAGCCGTTGCGGGGCATGGGGCTGATCGCACGAGCCCTCGCAGTGAGGCCGATCGAGGCGAGGGCTGCCAACCCCACTATTGAGGAGCTGCTGGATAAAAAATTACGTCGAAGCACAGGAGTAAAGCGGGTTGTAGATCTGGAAAGTGCAAAGCACGGCGGCCATCCGCGAGCGCACGTGCTTAAGTCCACCGTACAGTCACGGTCAAATCCACGGAGCAATCACCAATACACAAAGTTCGTTAGCAAAAGGCGTTCCTCATCGATCAAAGTTTTTTCAGATTGCAGTGTTCCATGAAAACACAAACTTCTTAATCATCGGTTGATGATTATCGACGCGAGCTCTGCAATGTCCGCGCATTGAATTTGAGGCCGCTCCTGTTCGGGTAGCCCCCCCGTGTCCTCGCTGCCAACGAGGACCGACGGGCATCCGGCGCGCCACGCGGCGGTACAGTCGCGTGGATCGTCCCCGATGTACCAAGTGGTTTCCAAGTTCAGCATCCATTCACGCGACGCTTGGATGAGCATTCCTGGCTTGGGCTTTCTGCACCCACACTCCTCGTCCCAGTGGTGGAAGCAGTAGTAGCTTTTAAGAACCTCCACTCCCTGGCTCGCGAGCGCCTCCACCATGCGCCTGTCCAAATCCCACACGGCCTCCGCACTCAAAACCCCACGCCCCACGCCAGCCTGATTCGAGATCACGACAAACCGCCAGCCCGCCTGGGCAAGCCGGCGCATTCCCTCCACGCTTTGAGGAATGAACTCAAACTCCCCCCAGTCACGGACGTACTCGCCGCGCGGTCGCTTGCGGTTGATGGTTCCGTCCCTGTCGATGAGGAGGATTTTTTTCTCCATCAAAAATTCGGACGCCACAGAAAGCCGATCCACGTCCGAGACACTGTAGTAGGGATGCCCCTGGATCAAGCCGCAGAGCTGGTTCTTCAAAGCAAGCCGCGCAAGGACCCGACTGAAACTCTCGTTCTCGCCAGTGAACTGGGAGAAGATTTCAGCTGAGAAAAGCGCGTAGCCGATTTCCACGCCATTGAGTCCGGCCGCCTTCCGGCTCGGATCGTATGCCCCGATGCTGCCGTCGGGAAGCATGGCCACGTTGGTCCGTTCGGCCCGCAGCAGTATGCTCAAACATCCGAGCCGGCCCTTAGCCGCAAATTCCGAGAAAACCGCCTCCAGCTTTGGCCGCTGAAAGTTCGCGTAATTATCCCCGTACAACAGCAGGAAATGCTCTTTCAAAAGCGGTCGCGCATTCTGCAAGCGAAACGCCGTCTGCCATTCCTCCGGTCCCCACTGGTAAACGATGCGCACCCCGAGTGCGCCGCCATCCCCCAGCTCGGCCTCGATCATCTCGCCCAAATACCCGGTCAAGAGCACCACCTCCCGGTAGCCGTTCCGCCTCAACTGCGTGATGAGATGCCACAAAAACGGCCTGCCCGCGGCGGGAGCGAGGGGCTTGGGAAGATTGTCGGTAAGCGGCCTCAACCGCTCACCCCGTCCACCGCACAGAATGACGGCTTGATCCGTGATCATGCGCCAGCTCCGTGTGTGATTCCATCCAAAGTCCGACGCAGCCCCTCCTCGAGCCCAACCCTAGGACTCCAACCCAACGCCCGCATCCGCGACAAATCCGCGTAGAAACCCGAACCCGGCCCGTCCGCAGACCTGTGCGCGGCGAATACATCCTCTTTGCCGGCGAGCCGCAACAAAAGACCAGCCACCTCGTCCGCACGGGTTCCCGTTCCGGACCCGACGTTGAAAACGCCCGAGGCGTTGGTTTCCAAAAGCGTCACCAGCGCTGCAGCGGCGTCGTCTACGTACAGAAAATCGCTCACTGCGGCAGGGGTCCGCAAAGAAGGCGATTCGCCCGCAGCAATCGAGCGGCAAATCACCGGCACAAGCGAGGCGGCCCGCTGGGCGGGACCGAACACAAAGAAGATCCGACTCCACGCAACGCTGGCGCCCGCCCCTTCAAACAAGGCGCGCAACACCGAATGCTGGGCGTTTTTGGACGCGCCAAAAATCCCGGGCGACGCGGCCGGCGCTTCCTCGACAACCATGCCAGCCACCTTCCCGTACTCCCAGCATGACCCGGCGACTACCAAGTGCCTGCATCCAGCTTCGAGCGCTGCGTTTCCGAAAACAACGCCGGCATGAAGATTCGCCATGCATTTTTGCAACGAGAAATCCGGAATCCCCTCCCAAGCGAGGTGCAGCGCAGCCTCCGCTTGGAACTTCGCGAGAGCACCACCGTAGGTCTCCGGCACCCCCAAGTCGCCACGGCACCAATGGACCCCTCTCATGGCAGTAGAAGACTGATCCTGACGCGAAATCACCAGAACCTCGTGGCCCCTTTGCAAAAGCAGCTCCAGACACGGCTTTCCAACAAACCCGGTGGCGCCTGTGAGAACGATTTTCATGAAAAAACCCGCGTCGCGCTGCGTGCTAAGTCCAGCGCAAATCCGCGTTCAGACGCCCCTGCCCCAGAAGCTCCTTGAGCTGCTGCAAACGAATCGCCTTTTTCCCCACGAAGTCAGCCTCGGTGAAGCCGGTTTGCTTAAAGAAATCCACCAACTCGCGGCCGCCGCGATCCAACCCCCATTCAGGCCTGAAATACTCCGCCAGCTCGTGAAGAATCCGCGCAAACGAAACCCTGTAACTCCGCGAATCCTTCCCATGCTCCCCTGTGTAGGTCAGCTCAACACCGGGCAAGGTCTGGCGCGCGGCCTCCGCGAGATCGGCCACGCTGAAGTTCCCGTTCGGAATACCCACATTAAAACCGCGTCCCTGCACCAGCTCAGGCGGAGCAATCAACCCTGCTGCGAAAGCCTGGCACACATCGCGCACATGGACCACCGGGCGCCACGGAGTGCCGTCGCTCTTGATCTCGATGCGTCCCTTGGTAAAGGCGCAGGCCACGAGATTGTTGAAAACAATGTCGCACCGCAGCCTCGGACTCGCTCCAAAAACTGTCGACGGTCGGAAAGCCGTGACGCAAAAAGAGTCCGAAGCGAACTCCCTCAGAGCCAGCTCTGCCTCCCACTTGGTCCTGGCGTAAGCGGTCACGGGCGCCTTGTCGCTGAGATCCTCGTCCAATTCCGCGTCCGTCGTGGAGACCCCATACATACTCTGCGAAGAGGCGAACACAAACCGGGACACGCCCGCCTCCCGCGCCTTCCCGGCAGCGCGAATCGTGCCGTGCAGATTGATCTCCTCGGTCAAACCCGGGTTCAACTCGCCGAGGGGATCGTTGGAAAGCCCCGCCAGATGCACCACGCCATCAAACCCCGAGAAGTCGGAGGCCTCCACATCCCTGATGTCCTTGTACACCTGATTCCGGGGCCTCTTGGGCTCTGTAAAAAGGCATTCCTCAAAGTAGCCGGTATCCAGTCCAGTCACTTCATGGCCTCCGGCCTCCAGAAACGGAGTGAGCACCGAGCCAATATATCCCAGATTTCCGGTAACTAATATTTTCATTCCGTCCTGCACCATAAAAAGCCGGCAGCCAAATACAAGTACCGACACGCTTTACAAGCTTGAGGACGCCAAACTGTGAAGGCTTCAGCGACCAGGATCCGCCAAGCGCCGCACCGGAGTCTTTCGGTAGGCGCCCCGTCCCTTGGGAGGTTCATTGAGAAACTCAGCGGGCACGAAACCCACCGCGCTTTGAACCCAGACTCTCGCGGCTGGCATGCTCGCATTCTACTGGAATGTTTGAACGGTCCTGCCTAGCATTGCATGCCACCTCCCCGGGACGCGCAGTTTCAATGTTCGTCGCACTCACCTTTCCACCTCGGAGGATTTACTGATGGCCATCCATGTAGCGCTGCACCACAGCACCTCGTACACCTACGATCGTCACGTGCAGCACGCCCCCCACGTGATACGGCTGCGACCTGCTCCCCACTGCAGGACGAAAATCCTTGGCTACTCGATGAAGATTCACGGGGGCGAATACTTCGTCAACTGGCAGCAGGACCCTTTTTCAAACTGGAACGCGAGACTGGTGTTTCCAAAGCCGCTCAAGGAGTTGGTCGTTGAAATCGGGCTGGTGGCCGAGATGGCGGTTTTCAATCCGTTCGACTTCTTTCTCGAGGAATGCGCCGCGCATGTGCCCTTTAAATACGACAAACCCCTCGCACGCGACCTCGCTCCATTTCTGGTGAAAGGCCAATGCGGGCCGCGCTTGAAAGCGCTTCTCAAGCCGCTCCAAAAACAGCTCGCTTCAGTTGGTAAATCACCCTCTAAAAAGGGCCCGGCGACCGCCGACTTCTTCGTGGCGCTCAACCGAGGGATTCAGGAGAACGTCCGTTACCAAATCCGCCTCGAGCACGGTGTGCAGTCCCCGGAGGAGACCCTCGAGAAAAAATCGGGCTCCTGCCGCGATTCGGCCTGGCTGATGTGCGAGGTGCTCAGGCAGCTCGGATTCGCGGCGCGTTTTGTGAGCGGTTACCTCATCCAGCTCAAAGCCGACGAAACCCCGCTGGAAGGTCCGGCGGGACCTGAGGCGGATT
>JACCED010267721.1_pt1 | contig 10795 bp, 8 predicted proteins | sample 7455021 | NCBI WGS metagenome assembly JACCED01 (sample SAMN15323456, study PRJNA562643) | freshwater metagenome | isolation source: river surface water | place: USA:Blue River Watershed | collected 2017-08-19 | reverse complement strand
TGGTGAATTTCCCGTCCCGCGGCATCGGCGCACGCAGCATCGAGCAGCGGCAGGACGCGGCCCGGCAGTTCGGCATCTCGCTGTACGCGGCGGTGCCGCATGTGGCCGGCAAGGCCGGCTCGGTGCTTGGCAGTTTCGTGAAGCTGATCGAGGGCCTGCGCTTCGAGACGCAGCAGCTGCCGCTGCCGGAGATGGTGCAGGTGATGCTCGACAAGAGCGGTCTGATCCAGCACTACCAGACCGAGAAGGAAGGCGCGGACCGCATCGAGAACCTTGAACAGCTGGTCGCCGCGGCCACCGTGTTCGTGTCGGAAGAAGGTTTTGGCATGGACGCGCCGGCGCTGCTCGGGCCGCAGGCGCAGCCGGCGGCGGCAATGCTGGTGACTGGCGACGGCACCGAGCTGATCGATGCGGATGCGCCGCTGGTGACGGTGATGTCGCCGCTGTCGGCCTTCCTGTCGCATGCGTCGCTGGAGGCCGGCGACAACCAGGCGCAGGCCGGGCAGGATGCGATCCAGCTGATGACGGTGCATTCGGCAAAAGGTCTGGAATTCGATGCGGTATTCATCACCGGTCTCGAAGAGGGGCTGTTCCCGCACGAGAACAGCGAGCAGGCCGATGACGGCGTCGAGGAAGAGCGGCGCCTGATGTACGTGGCGATCACGCGTGCGCGCAAGCGGCTGTACATGAGCTTTGCGCAGACGCGCATGCTGCACGGCCAGACGCGCTACAACATGAAGTCGCGCTTCTTCGATGAGCTGCCCGAGGAGAGCCTGAAGTGGCTGTCGCCGAAGGTGCAGTCGCACTGGTTCGGCCAGCCGCAGCAGAAGGCGGCGTGGGTCGATTCGCCGGAGGCCGGCAGCAACCAGATCGCGCAAAAGATGAACCGCGATGTCGGCTGGCGCATTGGCGAAAGCGTTCGCCATGCGAAGTTTGGCGAGGGCGTGATCGTCAACATCGAGGGCAGCGGTACGCAGGCGCGCGCGCACATCAACTTCGGGCGCAACGGCATGAAGCTGCTGGATCTGGGCATTGCGAAGCTGGAGCGGGTGGGCTAGCCGGAGAGCACCTTCCGGCGCCTGAAGTCAGTGAATCAGGCATGCCAGGTCAAAGAACCCGGGGCCATGAAGGGTGCGACGACGTACGCGACGCCGGGGCGGTGGCTGGAGCGACGAGTTTCGATTTCACGGCGGTTAAACGTCATCCCATGGCAAGCCGGGGCCCGTCGTCGCGCTCCTCACGAATGGCGTCTGGGTTCAACGACGCTGGATCCCGGCCTGCGCCGGGATGACTCCTTAAAAGGCGTCGGCTTCAACGTCGTTGTCCCGGCGCAGGCCGGAACCCAGTGTGTCTTCAGGCCGGGTGTTCGCAACGCTCCGGTGCCATCCTGCAGTCCGGTGTCAGCCTGCGCGCTTGCCTACTCATCCCACTCGTCAGCGTCCTTGGCGGACTTCGCCGGATCCGGATCGCCATTGGCCATGCGCATCGACGCGAATTTCTTCTGCATGATCGAGGTCAGGTCATCGGCCCCAGCGGGCGGGGGCTTCCTGCCAGCTTCCCGCAATGCCGGATCATCCGCCGTTTTTTTCAGGCCTTGCCGCGCCTGTTGAAGTGCTTCCGCGCCGACGGGCCCTGCCGCGGAGGGCGTGGTGGCAGGCTTTTCAATCAGTGTTTTTGTCAGCGGCGGCGCAGGTGGTGCCTCGTCGATCACGTCTTTTGCAGGCAGGGGCGGTGCAGGCGGCGCCTCCATCTGGATTTCCGCGGGTAGCGGTGGCGCAGGCGGAATCGGGTCTTGCGGCACCTGTGCTTGCGGCGCTACGTCCGGGCGGGGTTGCGCGAGAACCACGTCATCGGGGTTTGCCGCCGGGGGCGCTGCATTCTGCGCAGGCGGCGGTGCGGGCTGAATGGCGTCAGCTGACTCAGGGTCGCCAAGGCGCCGCCGCCCGTCCCGCGCCGGCACGGGCGGCGGCGCCTGTTTTGCCGCTGCGTTCTGCTGCGGTGGAATGACGTCATTCGCATCGGTTAGCCGGTTCGCCGGGGGCAAGGGTTGCGGCGCATCGGCGGGATGGCCAGGCCCAGACCGTCCTTCCCGCGATGACGGTGCCGGCGCAGGTTTTGCCGCGGCGGCACTGTTGCGCGTGGCCTCAGCGGGTTTCGCGGCACCGGCGATCTCGGACGATGGGGCTTTGAAAATGATATCGATCGTGTCAAAGGCCCTCGGCCAGGGCTTTTGATGAGCTGTCGATATGCCGGTCGCGCCGCGCTCCGATTGATCCTTGATGGGAATGGCGTGCCCCCGGACGTAGATCAGGTCAGGCAATTTTTCGGAGGCATGGCACAGCGTGCCCCTGGCCTTGGTCACACCGTCGAACAGGTCCGAAAAGATGCGAAGGAATCGTTCGATGGGGCTCACGTCGGTCCTGCGCTGGAAGCGGTAGACGAAGCCGTCTTCCACCTTTTCGCATTCTTCAACGGGAGCATTTTTCGGCAGATTGCTTTTCTGAATGCAGATACCCTGGATTAGCTCACCCATGAGATCCCTCGCAGAAAATGATCGATCGGCTTTTTATCAGGGCGAGCGCGAATCACCCGCCTGATAATCCCCGTGCATGTCGCCGGTCTGGCGTTGCGCTCAGGCCTTGTCCGGCTCTGAACTGAGGAATGATCTCGCCCCGACGAACTGGGTCTCGCGGGTTTCGAACTGCGAAACCTCACGCTTCACATCGCCCGCGGAAAATCCCTTGCCGATTACGCGTACGTTGTCCATTGCCCGAGTGGCCTGGTCTTCGCTCATCCCGCAAGACTTGAACACGTTGATGATGTCCTGCTGGGTGGCTACCTGGCGGCCCAGCATCGAGTTCCGGACCTGGGTGCCGGCCGACGAGTTACTGACGCCGCGAAAAAGGCCGACCATCTTGCCGATGTTCGGTCCGTTTTTCAGCACCTTGACCCCGACGCCCATCAATACGTCGCTGTCTTTTTCCTGCCGGCCCGGCTTGGAAACAAGCTCGGCCAGCGAGCTGGAGATGCGGCTCCCGATGTTTTTCATGCGTTCCCTCCGAGAAACTATGTCGCGAAATAACATCGAAAAACGCAGTTTTCGATCTAACGACAAATAGATATCTATCTGGAACGCAAGGTTTACCGTTGTTCCGGCTGGCCGAACACCGCCGTATAGGTGGGGTAGAAAGAGCAGTACATCACGAGGGTAAGGATGACCGACAGCGGCATGAGCAGCATGACGGTCACGAGGGTTTTGCCTAGCAGCAAGCCGAGCAGTGCGCTGAGCATCGCCGGCGCGGCAATCCCGACCACGATCCAGCCGAGCGTGTACGCAAGGAAGGCCTTGCCGCAGCGGCGCACGGCAAAGAAGCTGTAGAAGAGCGACTTGAACAGGCCCATCCGCTGCCAGGTGGCCAGCGGCGCCGCATGCCAGAAGCCCATTGCGAACGGCAGGTAGACCAGTGCGGAGAACACCATCGCCAGCGGCAGGCTGGCTGCCGCAACGCCTTCGTCATCGGCTTTCAGCTGACCGGACATCAGCTTCCAGAACGTGCCGCCATCGACCAGCGATGACAGCGCGACGGCGGCGATCGCTGCCAGCATGTACAGCGAGCCCAGTCGCAGCAGCGTGCCGAGCGCAGGCGAACGGAAGGCCGTCAGCAGCAGGCCGGGCCGCACCTTGCGCCCGGCTTCAATGTCGACGCAGGCCTGCATGAAGGCCATCGAGAACGCCGGCATCAGCAGCAGCGGCAGCACCTGTCCTGCCAGCGGTATCAGCGACAGCGAGAACATCAGCAGCATGTACAGCAGGAACAGCAGCGACAATTCAGCCGGCTGCCGGCGGAACAGCCCAAAGCCCTGCCGGATCCAGTCGATGCCTGCGCTGGCGGGAAGGCGCTCCATCAGGCCAGCGCCTCGACCGCGTGCCCGATCCGGTGGCGCAGGATGCGTTCGAAGTGGGTCGGGTCGTGCGGGGTCAGCATCTCGGCCTCGCGCGGCAGGTAGTAGTCATACAGCCGCGACAGCCAGAAGCGCAGCGCGGCTGCGCGCAGCATGGCCGGCCATGCGTCCTCTTCCTCGGGCGTGAACGCACGTTCGTCGTGGTAGGCGTCGAGCATGGCGCGCACGCGGTCCGGGTCGGTCTCGCCGTTGTCGAGGTCGATGCACCAGTCATTCACCGTGACGGCGACGTCGAACAGCCAGGTGTCGCAACCGGCGAAGTAGAAGTCGAAGAATCCCGACAGCCGTTCGCCGTCGAACATCACGTTGTTGCGGAACAGGTCGGCATGAATCGGGCCGCTCGGCAGTTTGCGGTACAGCGCAGAAGCGGCGAAGGCTTCCTGGAAGTGCATCTCGGCGCGCAGCAGGTCTTGTGCGTCGGCGGGCAGGTAGGGCAGCACCACCGGCGCGGTCTCGCGCCACCAGTCGAGCCCGCGCAGGTTCGGCTGGTACAGCGGGTAGTCGCGGCCGGCGAGGTGCATCTTCGCCAGCATCGCGCCGACTTCGCGGCAGTGCACCGGCTGCGGCGACGGCTGCCAGTCGCCGTGCAGCTTGGTGACGATCGCCGCCGGCTTGCCGTGCAGCGTATTGATGATCTCGCCGCGGTCGCTGGCGATCGGCGCCGGCACCCGTACGCCGCGCTCGGCGAGATGGCGCATCAGGTTCAGGTAGAACGGCAGTTGTTCGAAGCTGAGCTTTTCGAAGAGGGTCAGCACGAACTCGTCGCGGTCGGTGCCGAGGAAGAAGTTGCTGTTCTCGATGCCGGAGGAGATCCCCCGCAGCGACTTGACCGTGCCGATCGGGAATCGGGCCGCCCAGGGAATGATCTCGTCCAGGGTGACCGGGGTGAAAACTGCCATAGCTGTAGTGGTTGTCCGGCGAAGCCGGTGACGGTTGAAATTAACGTTGCGGCGGCGGCAAGGACTTGCGGTCCGGCGTACTGCCGGGGCGGAACTGGAAAATCTCCCAGGTCGCGGCGCGCCCGCCTTCCTGGTAATACGGGATCTGCTCGGCCGGCGTCACGTGGTACACATTGTCGCCACGCTGCACGCGCACTGACGTCACCGCGTTCTGTTCGCGCGTCTGCGTGAGGGTGGTGGTGCCGTCCGGCACGCGCGTCGACGCGACAGGATTGTCAGGCGAGGCGACGTCGCTTGCGTGCTCGTCCGCCACGGCCATGCCGGCTGCGACCGACAGCAGCGCGCCGAGGCAGGCAAGACGCAGATTGTGCAGTCGGTTCATGGGCTGGTTCATCGTGATCCGTACGGTGGGCGCCCCGATCGGGCGCGACGCGCTCATTCTAGCAAACCGTGCCGGATCGTCTCCAGCGCGGCCTGCGAGCGCAGCAAACTCTGCCATAATCGGGCGCGTTTGCCGCGCGCGTTTCGCACCGCGGCGTCTCCCTTTCAGCCCGGCTGCAGCCGCAGCGGGGATTTCCGGCCGCTTTCACATGAACAATACCCTGCTGCTGGTCGACGGTTCCAGCTATTTGTACCGCGCATTTCACGCGATGCCCGACCTGCGCAACGCGGACGGCGCGCCCACCGGCGCGATCTACGGCATGATCAACATGCTGCGCCGCTTGCGCCAGGATCACGATGCGGCCTACATCGCCTGCGTGTTCGACGCCAAGGGCAAGACCTTCCGCGATGACCTGTATGCCGAATACAAGGCGCACCGGCCGTCGATGCCGGAAGACCTGGCGCGGCAGATCGAACCCATCCACGAAGTGGTGCGCGCGCTCGGCTGGCCCATCCTGATGGTCGAGGGCATCGAGGCCGATGACGTGATTGGCACGCTGGCCTGCGAAGCCACCGGGCGCGGCCTGAAGACCATCGTGTCGACCGGCGACAAGGACCTCGCGCAGCTGGTCAATGAACAGGTCACGCTGGTCAACACGATGAGCAACGAGACGCTCGACCGCGCAGGCGTGATCGCAAAATTCGGCGTGCCGCCGGAAGGCATCGTCGACTACCTGACCCTGGTCGGCGATGCCGTCGACAACGTGCCCGGCGTCGACAAAGTCGGCCCGAAGACGGCGGTGAAGTGGCTGGCGCAGTACGGCAGCCTCGACGGCGTGATCGCGCATGCGGCCGGAATCGGCGGCGTGGTCGGCGAGAACCTGCGCCGTGCGCTCGAGTGGCTGCCGCTGTCGCGACAGCTGGTGACGGTGAAGTGCGACTGCGACCTGTCCGGCCATCATGTGTCCATCCTTGAATCGCTGCGCCAGCAGCCGGAGGACAAGCTCGCGCTGAAGGCTTTCTTCGAGCGCATGGGTTTCCGCACCTGGCTGCGCGAGCTGAATGCGGAGCTGGCGCGCGATGCGCAGCCGCAGGTGGCCGCCGACGGCGAGCCGCAGGGGAGCCTGTTCGCCGCCGACCCGCCGGCCGAGACGCATTACGAGACGGTACTGACCGACGCGCAGCTCGACCAGTGGATCGCCGTGGTGAATGCAGCCGCGCTGACGGCGCTCGACACCGAGACCACGTCGCTGGACGCGATGCGCGCCGAGCTGGTCGGCATCTCGCTGTGCTGCGAGGCCGGCCGTGCGGCCTACATCCCGCTGGCGCACCGTTATCCTGATGCGCCGCAGCAGCTGTCGCGCGAGCATGTGCTGGCGAAGCTGCGCCCGTGGCTCGAGGATGCGTCCCGGCCCAAGCTCGGGCAGCACCTGAAGTACGACTGCCACGTGCTCGAGAACTACGGCATCCGCGTGCAGGGCATCGTGCATGACACGCTGCTGGAATCCTATGTGTTCGAGTCGCACCGCACGCATGACATGGACAGCCTCGCGCTGCGCTGGCTCGAGCGCAAGACCATCAGTTACCAGGACGTCTGCGGCAAGGGCGCATCGCAGATCGGCTTCGACGAAGTCGCGATCGATCGCGCGACCGAATATGCGGCCGAGGACGCCGATGTCACGCTTCAGCTGCACCAGGCGATCTGGCCGCGCATCGAGAAGAACGATGGCCTGCGCTATGTTTACGAGCGCATCGAGATGCCGACAGCGCGCGTGCTGCAGCGGATCGAACGGAACGGCGTGCTGGTCGATGCGGCGCGGCTGGTCGCGCAGTCACACGAACTGGGCCTGAAGCTGATGGAACTGGAGCGGCAGGCCTATGAACTCGCCGGCCAGCCGTTCAACCTGAATTCGCCGAAACAGATCGGCGAGATCTTTTTCGACAAGCTGCAGCTGCCGGTGGTGAAGAAGACCGCGAGCGGCGCGCCGTCGACCGATGAAGAGGTGCTGCAGAAGCTGGCCGAGGACTATCCGCTGCCGCGCCTGTTGCTCGACTACCGCAGCCTTGCCAAGCTGAAGTCGACCTACACCGACAAGCTGCCGAAGATGGTGAATCCGGCCACCGGGCGCGTGCACACGAACTATGCGCAGGCGGTCGCCGTCACCGGGCGGCTGGCGTCGAACGAGCCCAATTTGCAGAACATCCCGGTGCGCACTGCCGAGGGCCGCCGCATTCGCGAGGCCTTCGTCGCGTCGCCGGGCAACGTGATCGTGTCGGCCGACTATTCGCAGATCGAGCTGCGCATCATGGCGCACCTGTCGGAGGACGAGGGGATGCTGGCCGCGTTCGCGTCCGGCGAGGACATCCACCGGGCGACTGCCGCCGAAATTTTCGGCGTGCCGCTGGACGAAGTGCAGGCCGAGCAGCGGCGCGCAGCGAAGGTGATCAACTTCGGCCTGATCTACGGGATGAGCGTGTTCGGGCTGGCCGGCAACCTCGGCGTCGAGCGCTCGGCTGCGCAGATGTACATGGACAAGTACTTCACCCGCTTTGCCGGCGTGAAGCGCTTCATGGACGACATCCGCCAGCAGGCAAAGTCGCAGGGCTATGTCGAGACCGTGTTCGGCCGCCGCTTGTGGCTGCCCGAGATCAATTCGCCGAACGGCCCGCGCCGGCAGGCTGCGGAAAGGGCGGCGATCAATGCGCCGATGCAGGGCACCGCCGCCGACCTGATCAAGCTCGCGATGGTCGCCGTGCAGGACTGGCTGGACAGCGAGCAGCTCGGCACGCGGATGGTGATGCAGGTGCATGACGAACTGGTGCTGGACGTGCCGCAGGCGGAGCTGGCGCGGGTGAAGGAAAAGCTGCCGCAACTGATGGCCGGCGTCGCGCAGCTGAAGGTGCCGCTGGTGGCGGAAGTCGGCACGGGCGCGAACTGGGAAGAGGCGCACTGATCGAGCGGTCGGTACGCCTCATCCAGCCACATGACCTCCATGGAAACCTCGCCCGCTGTCTCAGGAGTGACGCGATGAACGACCTTGCCGATGAGCTCGATTCCCTGCTGTCCAACCCGAATGCACAGCCGATCCCGGACAGGCGCGGTTTCATGAAGGTGACGCTGGGCACCGGTTTTGCTGCCGCCGTGCTGCCGACCCTGTCGTCTGCGGCCATCGTCACCGATACCGACGGGCTCGAGGCCGGCACGGTCCTGACGGATATTGGCGGGCGCTCGCTGCCGGCCTACCGCGCGCAGCCGAAGGGTAAGGCGAAGCTGCCCGTGGTGCTGGTGGTCTCCGAGATTTTTGGCGTGCACCAGCATATTGCCGACATTGCGCGCCGCTTCGCGAAGCTCGGTTACCTTGCGATCGCACCGGACCTCTTTGCACGGCAGGGCGATCCGTCGGCCTTCACGTCGATTCCCGACCTGCTGAAGAACCTGGTCGCGAAAGTGCCCGATGAGCAGGTGATGCACGACCTCGACGCCTGGCGGGACTGGGCCGCGCAGCATGGCGGCGATACATCGCGTCTGGCCATGACCGGCTTCTGTTGGGGCGGCCGCATCACCTGGCTGTATGCCGCGCACAATCCGAAGCTCGGGGCGGCAGTCGCTTGGTATGGCCGGCTGACCGGCGAACGGAACGCGCTGCAACCGGCTTATCCGGTGGACATTGCGCCGGCGCTGAAAGTGCCGGTACTCGGGCTATACGGCGGCCGGGATGACGGCATTCCGCTGGCCTCGGTCGATGCGATGCGTGCAGCGCTGGCCAAAGGCGACAGCGGCTCGGCGATCGTCATGTATCCGGACGCCGGCCATGCTTTTCATGCGGATTACCGGCCGAGCTACGTCGAAGCAGACGCACGCGACGGCTGGCGGCGTTGCATCGACTGGTTGCACAAGCACGGCGTCTGACCGGGCCGCGTACGGCATTCGGCGCATTGCCGGCTCGGGAGCTGCATGCTTTAATCCACAGACCCGTAAAATAGCGGGCTTTGCTGTTGACGCGGCCGGCGCCGGCCGGCTGCGCAGCCTTTCCGGGAAAAACAAATTAACACCACGCTGTCATCCATCCTGCTCGCCACGGCCCTGGCCGGGGCGCTCAGCATTTCAGCCGCCGCCTTCCTGTCGTACAGCCTGCTGTCGAAGATGGTGGAACGCCTGGTCAGCCTGTCGGTCGGCGTGCTGCTGTCGACCTCGCTGTTGCATGCGCTGCCGGAGGCCTTCGAATCGGACGCCAACCCGCATGTGCTGTTCGCCACGTTGCTGGCCGGCCTGCTCGGCTTTTTCCTGCTCGAAAAACTTGCGATCCTGCGCCACTCGCATCATTACGAGGGCGACGGCCACGGCCATGAGCATGGCCATGACGCGCACGAGGCCGGCAAGTCGGGCTGGATGATCCTGGTCGGCGACAGCCTGCACAACTTTACCGACGGCGTGCTGGTCGCGGCGGCTTTCCTCGCCGACCCGAAGCTGGGCGTGATCACCGCGCTGGCCATCACCGCGCACGAGATACCGCAGGAAATCGGCGACTTCATCGTGCTGCTGAATGCCGGCTTCACGAAGACGCGCGCCTATGTGTACAACCTGATCTGCAGCCTGATGTCGGTGGTCGGCGGCGTGGTCGGCTACTACGCGCTCGGCGAAGGCATTCACCTGCTGCCGTATGTGCTGGTGCTGGCGTCTTCAGGCTTTATCTATATCGCGGTCAGCGACCTGATGCCGCAGATGCAGCGCCGCGCGACCTGGCGCGAGACGGTGCCGCAGGTGCTCCTGATCGCGCTCGGCGTAGGCATCGTGCTGCTGCTGACACAGCGCTTCCACGTGCATTGAGGTAGGGAGGGCAGGCCGGATCCCGGCCTGCAGGAACGTGATCCGGTGCCCCGGGGGGCTCAGGGATGGCCGGTCGCCACCGGCCGCGACGCGTCGGCGCACCATTCGCTCCACGACCCCGGATACAGCGCCGCGCCGGACAGCCCGGCGATTTCCATCGCCAGCAGGTTATGGCAGGCGGAGATGCCGGAGCCGCACTGCGCGATCGTGCTCTCGGGGTTCTTGATCAGCGCGGAAAACTCGGTGCGCAGCTGTTCCGCCGGCTTGTAAGAGCCGTCGGCCTGCAGGTTGTCCTTGAAGAAGCGATTTTTCGCGCCCGGGATGCGGCCACCGACCGGATCGATGGTCTCGTTCTCGCCGCGGTAGCGGTCATTGGCACGCGCGTCCAGCACGGTCTTCGCGCGCGCCGACAGGTTGGCCAGCACGTCGTCGGCACGGACCGTCGACACCAGCGAAGGCTGCAGCGTGATCGAGCCGCGCGGGCGATTGATCACATCCTTCGTCAGTTCACCGCCGGCTGCCTGCCACGCGGCCAGCCCGCCGTCGAGCACGGCCACGCCGTGGTGGCCGACGCAGCGCAGCATCCACCACAGCCGTGATGCGAACATGCTGCCGTGCGCGTCATACGCGATCACCTGCGAATTCGGATACACGCCCCAGTTGCGCAGTGTTTCGATGAAGGCTTCCGGCGCCGGCAGCGGGTGGCGCCCGCGGAATTCGCCGT
>JACCED010638005.1_pt1 | contig 10797 bp, 9 predicted proteins | sample 7455021 | NCBI WGS metagenome assembly JACCED01 (sample SAMN15323456, study PRJNA562643) | freshwater metagenome | isolation source: river surface water | place: USA:Blue River Watershed | collected 2017-08-19 | reverse complement strand
TCGCGAAGCGAACCCCTTCTTTTGTATTCTGTATTCATTATTCTACATTCAACTCTGTTGTTACTTCCGTTCTATTATAAACACTATCATAAACAACTATCTTGAGTTCATTTTTATCAAAAAGTGTATTTATTGAATTTGGAATAAAACTTATTGAATAAGGATATTCACTTATCGAACCAACAAGCTCGTTATTCATATAATAATTTACTTTTTGTATTGAGAATTTAGATTTTATTTTTATGTCGGTTGTTAGTCTTGAAGTTTTTTCATATAAACCGCTATCATTAGGAGATAATATTTCTACTTTAGGCATATTTTCTATTGTATGAATATTATCAAAATCTGTTGGTTTTTCTGGGATACTTTGTTTGTTTTCTTCAAGCCATTTTTGTATTGAATATTCCCAAAGTGAAAATTGAGCATCTTTTTCTGGTTTTTCTGGTTGTAGACCGAGTGGATCTTTTTTATCAACCCAATAAAGTATTGAATGAACATTTTCTACAGCTATTTCTTCTTTTGTTTCTTCTGGGGTTAGTTCTGTTGCAAGTTTTCCTGAAATTTTATCTATAAAATAAGTATCGTTCCCTTGCCAAATTCCTCTCAAAACAGGTTTTATTGTTTCGTCGGTTTCTTTCGGTAAATCAAAAGTTTCTCCTGTTGTGCTAGCGAGTGCAGAATCCATAACTTGTCTCCACATAGGGGCAATAATCATTCCTGCTACTTTTTTCTCCATCGGACTATTATCGTTGTTTCCAGCCCAGGTTCCAACAACAACTTCGGGCGTGTATCCTATAGTCCAAGCGTCTCTATAGTCGTTTGTAGTACCAGTCTTTGAAGCAACTTTTCTTCCAGAAAAATATAAAACAGAACTGTTTCCGTAAGCTGGTATTTTTGCTTCTTTGTCTGACAATATATCTGATATCAAAAGTGATGTATTTTCACTTAAAACATTTTCTGTTCTTTGTTCATATCCCTCGATTATTTTTCCACTATTATCTTCAATCGACAATATCCCAGTGTATTTATTTTTTATTCCACTGTTTGCAAATACTCCATAAGCATTTGTCATTTCTAATAAGGTAGTTTCTCCACCACCAAGCACAAGAGTTAAACCATATCTGTCTGGATCAGAAAGGGAAGTGATCCCCATTGATCTCGTTGTTTGAATACTGTCTCTTATACCAGCAAGATAAAGTGTTTTGATTGCCGGAATGTTTCTAGATTGAGCAAGGGCGTTTCTGAGTGATATCGGCCCGACATATTCTCCATCATAGTTTTCTGGCATATAACAATCTGATTCGTCATTGTCATATAGGGGTTTACCTTCTGGACTACAGGTACTTTGAAATTCTGTTGGTAAATCAAACAAAACAGTATCTGGAGTATATCCTTTATTAAAGGCTGTAGCATAGACGAAGGGTTTGAAAGTTGAACCAGGCTGTCTTAATGCGAGGGTTACATTGTAGTTTCCATCGATATCTTTATCAAAGTAGTCTCTAGAGCCCACCATTGTTAAGATTTGGCCTGTCTTAGGGTCTATTATTACCGCAGCGGCATTCTTTGCATTAAAATTTTTCTCGTTCTCTAGGGCTGTTTTTTTAACAATCTCTTCTGTTTTTGCTTGTAAGTCATAATTTATTGTAGTTATGACCTTATAGCCATTTTCTTGAAGAGCTTTTTCTCCATATTTATTTACTAAATATTGTTTTATAAATTCAACAAAGTGAGGGGCTCTTATTCCATATTTTTCTTGAGGTTGAAATTCAACTTTTTCTTTTTCTGCTTTTTCATATTCCTCTTTGTTTATTGCTCCGTTTTCAAACATCTTGGACAGAACAAGTTTTTGTCTAACATCTAACTTTTCTTTATTTTGTCCATAAGGAGAATAATATGTTGGGGCTTTTGGTATCGCAGCGATATAAGCTGATTCGGCTAGAGATAATTCAGATGAACTTTTTCCAAAGAAAGTTTTGCTTGCTTCCTCTACACCATAAATGTTTCCACCATAAGGAGTTTCGTTTAGATAAAGTGACAAGATTTGATCTTTTGTCATCATTCCCTCGAGTTTCAAAGACAAAACCCACTCTTTTAATTTTCTTGTTATCGTTTTTTCTGTTGTAAGTAGAGAGTTTTTTATTACCTGTTGGGTTATTGTTGATCCACCTTGGCTGTATGCACCGCTTGTTAGGTTTGCAAGCACAGCTCTAATAATAGATGTAAATTTAATACCACCGTGAATATAAAAATCTTCATCTTCGATAGATATTGTCGCTTTTTTTACATAGTCAGAAATATTTTCTAGAGGAATCTGTGTTCTTCTTGTGTTTTCGTGAACATCATAAAGTAGTATTTTTCCTGTTCTGTCATATATCTTTGTTGATTGGCTAACTTTCCTTTCTTCAAAAGCTTGGAGGTCTGGCATTTTGAAAGTTGAAATCCACAAAGTGATTATTCCTAAAAAAAGAAAACCTAGTGACAAACACGTCACAAATATTTTTTTAAGAAGTTTGTTTTTGTTAATTTTAAATTTTTTCATTGTAGTTAGAATTATAACACAACATGGTCAAGGTTTCAGAAATATTGAGTCTGACCACGAGGGTTGCCCTCGGGGTTAACAAGATGAAAAATAATCTTAATTATGATAGATTAATAACATATGATTAATACAGATCCAAAGAAAGTTGAAGAATTTTTGACAAGAGGTGTTGAAAATATCTATCCAAATAAAGATTTTGTTAAAAAACTATTTTTGAGTGGTAAAAAGTTAAGAATGTATCTTGGTATAGATCCAACAGGGCCAACTTTACATATGGGTCACGCTGTTCAACTAAAGAAATTAAGAGAATTTCAGGAACTTGGTCACGAAGTAGTTATGCTTATAGGCGACTTTACTGCGACGATAGGGGATCCTACAGACAAATCTGCTACTAGAAAACAACTTACGAGAAAACAGGTTTTAAATAATTGTAAATTGTATAAAAAACAAGCTTCGACTTTTTTGAAATTTGGTTTTGGTGGTGCAAAAGTAAAATATAATTCTAAATGGTTGGGTAAGATGAATTTTACTGATGTTTTGAATCTCGCTTCAAAGATTACTGTTCAACAAATGCTCGAAAGAGATATGTTTAAAAAGAGAATGGGTGAGGGGAAGCCGATACACCTTCATGAATTTATGTACCCTTTAATGCAAGGTTATGACAGTGTTGCTATGGATGTAGACGGTGAAATTGGTGGAAACGACCAAACCTTCAATATGCTTACAGGAAGAAATCTTGTAAAAGAACTAACTGGAAAAGAAAAGTTTGTTATTACAACAAAACTTTTAGAAGATACTAGTGGAAAGAAAATGGGAAAGACTGAAGGTAATATGGTTTCAATGCTCGATAGTGAATATGAAATGTTTGGAAAGGTTATGTCTTGGACAGACGGAATGATGTTACCAGCTTTTGAGATTTCCACAGATGTAACGAGCGAAGAAATAGAAGAGATAAAGAAAAAACTAGAAAGCGGAGTAAATCCTAGAGATATAAAAATAAGATTGGCAAAAGAAATAGTAAAAGTTTATTATGGTGAAGAAAAAGCAAACAATGCAGAGAAAAATTTCGTTGATACTTTTAAAAAAGGTGGTTTACCAGAAAACTTAGAAGAAGTAAAAGTAGAAAGTGGTAAATTACTTTCAGATACACTTCTTCTCGCAAAAGTTGTTGAATCAAAGAGTGAGTTTAGAAGACTTATTCAAGAAAATGCTGTAAGTGATGCAGTTTCAGGAGAAAAAATAAAAGATCCAAATTATAAAATAGAAAAAGAAATAGTTTTGAAAGTGGGGAAGAAGAGGTTTATAAAAATACTGATTTAAGATTTAGGATTTAAGAATTACACAGAGGAATTTCGCAAAGCGAAATTCCTCTGTGTTTTTTATTTGCCCTAGGTCTCCCCTCGGGCAATGATTGACATATAATACAATTAGGTGTATAATTATATATAAATTAGTTCTTTTATAAAACATTTACTTATCAAGTAAAAACAATATTTTGCCACAGCAGAAAGTCTTTTAATCTATATTATGGTCTTTCTGCTGTGGCAAAAGTGTTTTACTTAGCCCAACAGTGATATTTAGACTAAGTCTTAGAAGACACAGTCTAAAAAGGAGAACAACAATGAGTAAGGAACAATTGATGCTCGATGTTGACCAGGCGGGTGAACTCAAGGCGATGTTTCGCCGTGAGGGGTGGACAAACAAAGCTATCAAAATGCTTTGTGAGAAAAAGGGTCTTGGCACATTTTTTCTCGATGTTCTCGAAGGTCGCTCGGAGATTAAACCGGTGGAATATTTTATTGATCTCTACTCCGACCCCTTTATTCCCGAAGGTTGGAGTGTGGTAGAACACAAAAAAAGTGGGGAATGGAAATATGACCCTACGAAAGTCGGGTTGTATCTGTCCAAGAAACAGCAAGGTGGCATAATTGGTGGACACAATCTCCGTAAGGAGCTTGAAGATCAGTCGGCCATGAACGCTAATATGCTGGAGTTTTATCTTAAAAACACCCACCTTATTTCTTCAGAGTGGAAAAACAAAGTTGTCTTCTTCTGGGGGACGATTTACCGCTGCGCTGATGGTCGTCTCTACGTTCGCTGTCTCTGCTGGGGCAGTGGTCGCTGGTTCTGGAACTACCGCTGGCTCAGCCGTGGTTGGAGCGATAACGATCCGGCTGTTGTGTTTGGTAAGTAGTCCTTGGAACTTGTTACTAAGCTCTAGTCCTTGAGACCTTGAACTAGGTGTTTTGCACAGCTCGTTTATCTTTCTACTTCGGTGGAATGGTAAACGAGCTGTTTTTTAATTATTGAAAAAGTTTTGATAATATATAGAATATAGTTTTTATATCTCTACACATATCAGCTATAGCTGATATGTGTAAAATATTTTTTTATTAAACTAAAATGGATTCCGTTTTTCAACGGAATGACACAACTACAACAGCTAGAACATTTATAACAATTTCAACTCTTTCATTGTATAATTAAATTATGCGAATTATTTCCATAGATCCAGGATACGAGAGACTCGGTATAGCGATTATTGAAAAAGGTAATTCAAAAGAAGAACTTTTGTTTTCGGAGTGTTTTAAAACTTCTCCAAAAATTTCTCACAATGAAAGACTTAAACTCATAGGTCAGGAAATAGAAAATGTTATTGAAAAATTTAAACCAGAAGCTCTTTCTGTTGAAACTCTGTTTTTTAAAAATAATCAAAAGACCGGAATGAAAGTTTCTGAGGCGAGGGGAGTGATACTTTATGTTGCCTCAGTAAAAGGACTCGAGGTAAAAGAATTTTCTCCAATGGATATCAAAATTGCTGTGACGGGTTATGGTATGAGTGATAAAGAGCAGGTTATTTTTATGGTTAAGAAACTTATAAAAATAAATAAAGAAATAAAATATGATGATGAGTATGATGCTATTGCTGTGGGACTTACATATTTTGCAACAAACGGAATAAGAAAGTTGTAGTGTTTTAATTGTTGTAAAAAAGGACGATTTTGCGAAGCAAAATCGTCCTTTTTTCATCTATAACAACTAAAACATTTTTAACATCTACAACTTGTCTTACCATTCATCCGATGTTCCATAATCCCCAGAATCAAATATCTCTTCTGGATCATCTTCTTCTCCGTCTATTCTAAAACCATCTTTTAAAAGTTCATCTTCTTCGGTTTCTGCGCTAGCATCCTCGTCATCAAAAGCGTCTAACACGCTATCTGACAAGACTCCTTCACCACCTTCTGTTGTTTCTTCTTCTCCTCCTTCTTTTAAATCTTTTTCATCGTCACTCATTTTTATATAAAATTATATTTTTTAATTTGCTCATTGAGCATTTGTCTATATTTTCCAAATATTACAGAAAAAAGCAAATGATTTTAGTTGTGGATAACACACAGAATGTTGTATCTGTTATAAAGGTCCTAATTGCTGTAGATGTTTTTTTTATGATTTAACAAATATAACAGCTATAACATTTACAACAACTACTGCAACTACTCCGCATTCGTATAAACATCCTGAACTTCTTCGTTTTCTTCAAGTTCATCAATAAGTTTTTCTAGTTTTTGCGAATCTTCTTCAGAGATTGCCATGGTGTTTTTTGGCACCCAACCTTCTTCTATACTTTTTTCAAAAGCCCAAGAAGCACTTCCGGGAGAAGCAAGCGAGGTCCCGTTGTCTGAAAGAATATGTTTAATTTCTCCAGCAGCTTTATTTCTGTTGCTTGTAAGAGCCTCTATTATCAAAGCTACACCTCCTGGACCATAAGCTTCATAAGTTATAGATTCCATTTGTTCCATATCAGCACCAACAGCTTTTTTAACAGCTCTGTCTATGTTGTCGTTGGGCATGTCCATAGCTTTTGCTCTTTCAATAATTGCTTTAAGCCCCGGTGAAGTAACATTTCCTGCGGCTTTTTTAGCTTCAACCTGAATAAGTTTTGCCATTTTTGAAAATGCTGCGCTTTTTTGTGCATCCGTTTTTGCTTTCAATCTTTTTATTTTAGAAAATTTATTGTGTCCACTCATGGCTGATTTTTAAAATTATTTTATTAATAATTCAGATAATATCTCAACATAATTATAATATCAAGACAAAATAAAACACCCTTGCCGAGACAAGGATGTGTTGTGAATGTGGAAGAGGGTATAGCCGAATGGGGCTCCCTAAATATAATTAAGCAACACTAGCGTCGCGACTCATGTTTTGGTACCTAATGAAAGTACTGTTTTGACACTTTATGTTTTATTAACTCAATCCCTTAAGGATTTTTAGCCCTCACCACATTTAAAGAACTGCTAAAAGTATAGCATTAATATAAATAAAAACAAGAATCTTATTGTAGATTCTTGTTTTTATTTATGTGTTTCCTTGCTCTCTCTGTCAGTACTCTACCCCTCGAAGTTCTTTCTATAAAACCTATTTGTAGTAAGTATGGTTCATAGACATCTTCTATTGTTGCCTGTTCTTCAGATAGGGCAGCAGCGAGTGTGTTGAGTCCAACTGGTCCTCCATTGAATTTATCTTCGATTATTTCAAGAAGAGATAAATCTGTTTTGTTTAAACCCATTTCATCTATACCAAGCATTTCAAAAGCCTCTTTTATTGTATCTTTGGTTATCTTCTCTTCTCTTATTTGAGCAAGATCTCTACCTCTCTTGAGTAAATAGTTTGCCGTTCTTGGTGTAAAGCGACTTCTTTTTGCTATTTCTTCTTTTGCTTCGTTTTCTATTTCTATTCCAAGGATTTTTGCTGATCTTTCTACAATTTTTTCTATTTCTTCATCCTTATAAAATTCTAGTTTGAAGACTCCTCCAGAAAATCTTGAACGAAGGGGTGCAGAGAGTAATGCAATTCTGGTTGTTGCTGCTATAAGCGTGAAGGGTGGAAGGTCGAGTTGAATTGTTCTTGCACTTGGTCCCTTACCGATGATGATATCGAGAGTCCCTGACTCCATAGCAGGGTAGAGAACCTCTTCGATTGCTTTATTTAGTCTGTGTATCTCATCTATAAATAAAATATCACCTGGAGATAAGTTTGTAAGTACAGAAGCAAGGTCTCCAACTTTTTCTATTGCAGGTCCTGATGTTTGTTTTAGTTGTGAACTTGTTTCTTTTGCAATTAAATTTGCTAAAGTTGTTTTTCCTAGTCCTGGAGGACCATAAAAAAGTAAATGTTCTGGTTGATGATTTCTCTGTGCGGCTGCTTTTAGTAAAATTTTTAAGTTTTCTTTTATATTTTTTTGTCCAATGTATTCATCCCAAGAAGTAGGTCTTAATGTTTGGTCAAGAAATTTTGAATCCCCATTTATACGGCTTGTTTCTTGGTTATTTTGGGGATTAGCATTTTTTTTGTCATTTTTGCTTGACATAATTTTTATTTATGCTATACTGTCTGCAGAGCCTGAACAAGGGGCTTTTTATTTTCCCCTCATAAGTTTATTGAAAGTTCTGAATGTAAATCTCTAAACAATTATGCTCGCAAGAGTTTACGAATTTTTTTTCAAGGACATTTTGGTTATTTCTTCGGAAATTTGCTGAGGTTATCCTTAAAGACTAATTTAACTTTTCACCGCCAGGTTTAAAGTATTGTTTAGAGATTTATGTTTTGAACTCTCTATGTGAATACCTCATACATTTATTTGTGTGGGGTATTTATATTTCTAATATTAGTATCGTTTCAAACTTTTGCAAGTCGATATTTTTATTACCACACTTTTTTGTGTTGTTTGGCAAATTGATATCTAGAAAATTAATTTTCTAGATCAATAACTCTTCCTAATTCATCTAGTGTGCTTATACCTTTCAATATTTTTAATATACCGTCTTGTTTCATGTCTAAAAGATTCTGTGGTTTGGCCACTTCTCTTATTTCTCTTTCACTTGGGTTACCATTTATAACTTCTTCTATTTCTTTTGTTGTTAATATGGCTTCACAAACAGCAACTCTTCCTTTGTATCCAGTTCCGTTACACTTGTCACATCCTTTTGATTTAAAAATTTTTACAGAATTTAATCCTTCCAAATATGTTTTATCCTGAATGTTTGAAAGTGTATCATTTATTATTTTTTGTTCTTTTTCTGTTGGAGTTGTTTCTTCTTTACAGTATGTACAAAGTTTTCTTATAAGTCTTTGTGCTGTAACTATACTTACAGCAGAAGACATTGTTTTTGAATTTACATTTAAATCTATAAGTCTAGGAAAGGCACCTGCCGCTGAGTTTGTGTGTAGGGTAGAGAATACCAAGTGGCCAGTCAAAGCTGCATTTATCGCAGTGTTTGCTGTGTCGCTGTCTCTGATTTCTCCCACCATTATTACGTCAGGGTCTTGTCTTAGGGCAGAACGAAGACCTGCAAGAAAAGTATAACCTTTTTCTTCTTCAACTTGAGTTTGAACGATTCCTTTTTGGTGATATTCAATAGGGTCTTCGATTGTAATAATCTTTATTTCTGGAGAATATATTTTTTTCATCAGGGCATATAAAGTGGTCGTCTTACCAGAACCAGTAGGACCAGTTATGAGGAGCATACCATTTGGTTTGGTTACTTTTTCTAAAATAACTTCAAGAGTTCTTTTTTCTATACCAAGTTCTTCAATAGGAACAGAGATTGAGTCTGGATTTAGAATTCTCATAACCATTGACTCGCTATACGCACCTGGAAGGGTAGAAGATCTTATTTCTATTTCTTTGTCTTTAACTTTAATAGTAAAACGTCCGTCTTGTGGCTCCGCGTGTATGTTTAATTTTAAGCCAGAAAGTAATTTGAGTCTTGAAAGCATGAGTGAGTATGTTTCTTTATCAAAAGTATAAGTGTTTAGTAAAACACCGTCTATTCTTATTCTCATTTTTACATCATCTGCTTCTGGTTCAATGTGAATGTCGGACGCTCCAAGTGTTAGGGCTCCAGACATTATTATTTCAAGTATTTTTGAAACTCTATATGCTTGTTTTACACCAAGCAAACTATCCATCATTGATCTAATATCAGCGATGGACTTTATCTGCGACATAAGTGAGACAATATGTTCTCCAGAAATATCAAAAGTCCCAGCCTGGCTTTCTGATGCATAAGAGATGTCTTTATATAATTCCCAAGCCTTTTCTAAACTTCTTTTTGATACCATATAGATGTATGGAAAATAACCCTCGTTTGAAAGTTTGTTTATTAAAGCCTCTGTTTTTTCGTTTTTAGGAGAAAGAATTGCTATTTGTATCTTTTTTGCAACACTGTTGATAATAGCAAGGTTTGCTGAACGAGCTTCTTCTTCGTTTACAATTTTTAGAGCGTTGCTGTTTATGGAAACAGGTCCTAAATCTAGATAATTATAACCATATTTATTTGCAAGTATTTGAGCAACTTCTTCCTCTTCTTTTTTACGCATCTCTTCGAGACGTTTGTTTTGTTTGTCTTCGTCAAAATCTACCATATTAGTGAATATAATATCATTTAATTTTTATTTAATCCAAATCAAAATCAAGGTGAGACCTTAAATCTTCCAAAAGGTGTTTCCTTGATTTTGATTTTTATAAAAATGATATCTTCACGGGTATAATACAAAATGCTAGTATATCCACATGAAACTAATAAGTAAAAGTGTTCAAGAAACAGAACAAATTGCCAAAGAGTTTTTAGAAAAACTTTCTTTGGGTTTTTATGATAAAGCTGTGATTATTGGCTTATATGGTGATTTAGGTTCAGGAAAAACTACTTTTACTCAATGTGTTGCTAAAATTTTAGGAATTAATGACGATATAACAAGTCCTACTTTTGTTATAGAAAAAAGATATAACATAGATAATGATAAATTTAAACAACTAATCCATATAGATGCTTATAGACTTGAATCTTCAAAGGAAGCTAAAGCGATAGGATGGAATGAAATAATCGCTGATCCATATAATATTATTTTTGTAGAATGGCCAGAAAGAATTTTAGATGTTCTCCCAGAAAATCATATTAAAATAAATTTTAAATTTGTTTCGGAGAATGAGAGGGAGGTGGAGATATAGAAACAACCAATAATTATCTTTTAAAAACACGATAAAAGTCTTGCCGTCGCGAGACTTTTTCTCTACTCAATTAATTTTTTGCTAAAAATTAATTTCCGTAAGGTTTTTAAAAGATAATTATTGGTTGTTTTGGAAAAGAGGAGGGAGGGGGTATCATTTCGGTCAAGGTTTAACCTTGACCAGACATTGACAAGTATATATTAAAAGGTGTATAATAATATATAGAGTGGTTCTCCTATAAATT
>JACCED010154611.1_pt1 | contig 10798 bp, 10 predicted proteins | sample 7455021 | NCBI WGS metagenome assembly JACCED01 (sample SAMN15323456, study PRJNA562643) | freshwater metagenome | isolation source: river surface water | place: USA:Blue River Watershed | collected 2017-08-19 | reverse complement strand
TGAGCAAGACCCGCATCCTGGAGCTCTACCTCAACACGGTGGAATGGGGCGAAGGGGTATACGGCGCGCAAGCGGCGGCGGAGCACTACTTCCGGGTGCGCCCGCATGAACTGCAGGCGCTGCAAGCCGCGCGACTGGCGGTGATGCTGCCCGCGCCCAGGCGCTTTGAACGCCTGCCGCAATCGTCTTACCTGTCCAGCCGCTCCGAGACCATTGTTGCGCGCATGCCCGCGGTAAAGCTGCCCACCGGGGTTCGCCCATGAACAGCACCGCGGAGATCGCCGCATCAGCCGCCACCTGGATCGTGGAGCACGGCTTGGATTACGCCACGGCCTGCCGCAAGGCCGCCGAACACCTGGGGGTGGCGGGCCAGCGGGGCCTGCCCATGCCCGACCACCTCGAACTCGAGGACGCGGTGCGCGAGCACCTGGCGCTGTTTCATGCCGACACCCAGCCGGCCGCCCTGCACGCCCTTCGGGAGCTGGCCGCCCAGTGGATGCGACGCTTGCAGGACTTCGACCCCCATGTGGGCGGCGCCGTCTGGCGCGGCACCGCCACGGCGCATTCCCCGATCCTGCTGGACCTGTACACCGACGACCCCACCGGGCCGGAATTGGCCCTGCTCAACCAGGGCGTGCCCTTCGAAACCGGCCAGCGCAGCGGACGCGGACGCGAGCCGGTTCCGGTGATCGGCCTGCAGGTCCCCTGCCCGGCCATCGGCACCGTGGTGCCGATCGAAATCTCGGTGTGGTCACCCGACGACCTCAAGGGTGCTCTGAAACCCGATGCCCGCGGCCTGCGATGGCGCGGCACACTGTCGGGCTTGACGCAACTGCTGCAGGCCCCGACACCATGAGTACAAGCCCCCAAGCCCCCCAGCCCAGCGGCCCATCGCCGGCGCAGCCCTCCACCCCTCGCCGCCGGTGGTTGGGTGTCGGGGCCCTGGGTCTTGTCGCCGGCGCGGGTGCCTTTTGGTGGCAGCAAGCCTGCGTGGCACCGCCTTCCGGGGCCCCCACCGCCTCCGGCCCAGGCCCCCAAGCCTCCAGCCCATCGGGCCTGGGAGACGACTTTTGGGCGCTGCGCTTGCCCCAGCCGTCTGGCGGGGAATTGGCCTTTTCCAGTCTGAAAGGGCGCCCGCTGCTGGTCAATTTCTGGGCCACCTGGTGCCCGCCCTGCGTTCGAGAAATGCCGCTTTTAGATGACTTTTACAAACAGAACAAAGCAAAAGGATTACAGATACTGGGAATTGCCATCGACGGCGCCAGCCCCGTCCAGGCCTTCCTGGCCCGCAGCCCGGTCGCCTTCACGCTGGCCCTGGCCGGTGCCGACGGATCGGCCCTGGCCCGCACCCTGGGCAACACCGGGGGCGGCCTGCCCTACACCATCTTGGCCGACGCCCAAGGGGTGATCCGACACCGCCAGATGGGCGAACTGCAGGCCGCACAGCTGGCCCAGTGGGCACAAATCCTCTAGCCCGAAACCCGGCCGCTACCGCCCAGCGCGTACACTCCGGGTCCTGTCGACGGGCGGAGATCCCGCCAGTTGAAAACAAATCGTCGGCCGTTGAACGGTGATGTCATCACCAGACGATGAGCCCGAGGGAGACTGCATGGACCTGAGAAAACTGAAGACCCTGATCGACCTGGTGTCGGAATCCAACATCTCGGAGCTCGAGATCACGGAAGCCGAAGGCAAGGTCCGCATCGTCAAGGCTGGGGCATCCGCGGTGGCGGTGCCCGCCGTGATGGCTGCCCCCCTGGCAGCAGCCGCCCCGGCCGCCGCGGCGGCCACCGCAGCCCCGGCGCCAGCCGGAGCCGCCCCCGAACCCGCACCGGCGGCCGAGCCCGCCGGTCACGCCGTCAAGTCGCCCATGGTGGGCACCTTCTACCGGGCCGCCAGCCCGGGCGCCAAACCCTTTGCCGAGGTGGGCCAGCAGATCAAGGAAGGCGAGGCCATCTGCATCATCGAAGCCATGAAGATCATGAACGAGATCGAGGCCGACAAGACCGGCACGATCACGCAGATCCTGTGCGAAAACGGTCAAGCCGTGGAATTCGGCCAGCCCCTGTTCATCATCGAGTAACCGCGAGGTGGGGCCCAAAGCGGCTCCATGGGGCATGTTCAAGAAAATTCTCATTGCCAACCGAGGGGAAATTGCCCTTCGCATCCAGCGCGCCTGCAAGGAGATGGGCATCCGCTCGGTCGTGGTGTATTCCGAAGCCGACCGCGAGGCCAAGTATGTGAAGCTGGCCGACGAGGCCGTGTGCATCGGCCCCGCGCCGTCCAGCCAGAGCTACCTCAACATGCCGGCCATCATCTCCACCGCGGAGGTGACCGACGCCGAGGCGATCCACCCCGGCTATGGCTTCCTATCGGAAAACGCCGACTTTGCCGAGCGCGTGGAAAAGAGCGGCTTTGTCTTCATAGGGCCCACGCCCGAGAGCATCCGCATCATGGGTGACAAGGTCTCGGCCAAGCAGGCCATGATCAAGAGCGGCGTACCCTGTGTGCCGGGCTCGCCCGACGCGCTGCCAGACGACCCCAAGGAAATCATTCGCATCGCACGGTCCATCGGCTATCCGGTGATCATCAAGGCCGCGGGTGGCGGCGGCGGGCGCGGCATGCGGGTGGTGCACACGGAAGCGGCCCTGTTGCACGCGGTGCAGACCACGCGCAGCGAGGCGGGGGCGGCCTTCGGCAACCCGGCCGTGTACATGGAAAAGTTCCTGGAGAACCCGCGCCACATCGAGATTCAGGTGCTGGCTGACGAGCACCGCAACGCGGTGTGGTTGGGCGAGCGGGACTGCTCCATGCAGCGGCGCCACCAGAAAATCATCGAAGAAGCACCGGCGCCGGGCATTCCCCGCCGCGTGATCGAAAAGATCGGCGACCGCTGCGCCGCCGCGTGCAAGAAGATCGGCTACCGCGGTGCAGGCACTTTCGAGTTCCTCTACGAGAACGGCGAGTTCTACTTCATTGAAATGAACACCCGGGTGCAGGTCGAGCATCCGGTGACCGAACTGGTCACGGGCATCGACATCGTGCAGATGCAGATCCGCGTGGCCGCCGGCGAGAAGCTGCCTTTTTCGCAGCGCAACATCGAGATGCGCGGACACGCCATCGAGTGCCGCATCAACGCCGAAGACCCCTATAAGTTCACCCCCTCGCCGGGCCGCATCACCATGTGGCACCCGCCGGGTGGCCCAGGTGTTCGGGTCGACTCGCATGTCTACACCAACTACTTCGTGCCGCCGAATTACGACTCCATGATCGGCAAGGTGATCTGCCACGGCGACACGCGCGACCAGGCCTTGGCCCGCATGCGCACCGCGCTGTCCGAAACCCTGGTTGACGGCATCCAGACCAATGTGCCGCTGCACCGGGAGTTGATGGCCGACGCCAAGTTCATCGAAGGCGGCACCAGCATCCACTATTTGGAGCACTGGCTCAACGGCCACAGGCGCTGAAGCAGCGCCGCCGCATCACCATGCCCTTGACCGAACTCGTGCTGCGCGCGCCCGTCCACCTGGTGGAGGACGTGTCCGATGCCTTGGTGGATGAGCTGGAGGCGGTTTCGGTGTCGGTGGAAGACGCCGATGCGGACACCGATGCTGAAGAGGCCCTGTTCGGCGAGCCCGGCATGCCGGCGCCGGCCGAGGGGTGGAATCGCTCAACCCTAAAGGCGGCCTTCGAAAGCGAGGAAGCCGCCACGCAAGCGGCCACGCTGCTGCTGGCACAGGAATGGACCACCGGGCTGCAGGTGCAGGCCATTCAAGCAGTGCCCGAGGCCGATTGGGTGCGGCTGACGCAGGCGCAATTTGAGCCCGTGCCCATCACCGACTCGTTCTGGGTGGTGCCCTCGTGGCACGACGCACCGGCACAGGCGCAGCAGGTGATCCGGCTGGACCCGGGCATGGCCTTTGGCACCGGCACCCACCCCACCACCCGGATGTGCCTGCGCTGGATTGCCACGCGAAGCAAGGCCGAGCGCGCCACCTGGGATCGGGTGCTGGACTACGGCTGTGGCTCGGGCATCCTGGCCATCGGCGCGGGCCTGTGCGGTGCGCGCAGCATCGACGCCGTGGACATCGACCCGGCTGCGGTACAGGCCACACAAGACAACGCACGCGCCAATGGCGTGGCGCTGCAGGCGGCCTTGCCCGATGCCGCACAGGGCCAATACGGCTTGGTGGTGGCCAACATACTGGCCACGCCGCTGAAGCTGCTGGCGCCCCTGCTGTGTGGCCATGTGCAGGCCGGCGGGCATCTGGTGTTGGCCGGCATCCTGGCACGGCAGGCGGATGAATTGAAAGCCGCCTATGCGCCATGGCTGGCGCTGGCGGTCAGCGATGAAGAAGACGGCTGGATCCTGATGACCGCCCAGCGCGGGGCGGAGCCCCGCCCACTTGCCGTGGGATGATGATGGCATGAGCTTGGCTGCGCGTTGCCCCCAGTGCCACACCGTGTTTCGCATCAGCGGCGAGCAGCTGAGCGCTGCGCAGGGCTGGGTGCGCTGCGGGGGCTGCGGCGCGGTGTTCGACGCCACCACGCACCTGGCCACGCCAGACGGTGCGGCCCTGGAGGTGCCGACGGTGCACGCGCCTGTAGAGGCGCACCCACCGGCGCCAGCGACAGCGCCCGCGCCCGCGCCAAGCCCTGCGCCGACCCTTGCGCCGACGCCGGTGCCAAGTGCCACCCCGCCACTGCAGGCGATGCCCGACATCGACCTGGAACTGCCCGACCTGGGCGCGCTGCCACCAGCCCCGCCTGCGCCGGCCCCCGAGCCGGCGGCATCACCCACACCGGCGCCCACACCGCCGCTCCCACCGGCACCGGCCTCCACTCCGGAGCCAAGGCCCACACCCGTACCCGCACCGTCCCCGACGGCTGCGGCACCGGCCGCAGCAGCACCAGGGCCCAGCCCGCTGCTGGTGCTGGCCTTGCTGCTGAGCCTATTGGCCCTGCTGGCCTATGCCGCACGCGGCCCCATCGTGCAGCAATGGCCACAGCTGCGCCCTTGGGTGGTGCAGGGCTGTGCCAGCCTGGGCTGTCAGTTGCCGGCCGAACGCAACCTGCAGGCCCTTCAACTGCTGGGCAGCAGCCTGTCCCAAGACGACAGCAGCGGCCACCACCAGTTGCGGCTGCAGTGGCACAACCGCGGCGACGCACCCGTGCTCATGCCCTCCATCGACCTGTCCATCGTCGATGCGCAGGGCGAAGTGCTGGCACGCCGCACGTTGGAACCCACCGAACTTCAGCCGGTGCTGCGCGCGCTGGCACCCGGTGCTGAGGCTGCCGCGACGGTCGTGCTCGACCTGCGCGCCTTGGCCCCCGAGGGCATCGCGAGTTTTCGCGTGTCCACCTTTTACCCCTGAACGAGGCCACGGGCCTCGCCTGCAAGCACCCTACGGAGCCTCACCATGCCTGCCCTGATCTGCGGATCCCTGGCCTTTGACACCATCACCAACTTCCAGGGGCGCTTTGCACAACAGATCCTGCCGGAACAGGTGCACATCCTGAACGTGTCCTTCCTGGTGCCCACCTTGAGGCGCGAGTACGGTGGGTGTGCGGGCAACATCGCCTACACCCACAAAGCCTTGGGCGGTGAGCCGATCATCATGGCCACCTTGGGATCTGACGGGCAGGATTACCGGGCGCGGCTGCAGGGCTTGGGGCTGGACCTGAGCTGCGTGCGCAGCATCGACCACAACTACACCGCGCAGGCCATCATCATCACCGATGAGTCCAACAACCAGATCACCGCCTTCCACCCCGGTGCCATGGGAGAGGCGCATCTCACGCCGGTGCCCACCAAGCGCAGCGACATCCGCCTGGCCATCATCGCCCCGGACGGCCGCGACGCGATGATGGTGCACGCACAGCAGTTGCACAGCGCCGGCATCCCCTTCATCTTCGATCCCGGCCAGGGCTTGCCCATGTTCAACGGCGATGAACTCAAGGCCTTTGTGCAGCAGGCCACTTGGGTGGCCGTGAACGACTACGAGGCGCGCATGCTGGCCGAGCGCACCGGGCAGAGCATCGAGTCGCTGTCACGCTCACACCTGCAGGGCGTGGTGGTGACCCTGGGCGCCGAGGGCTGTGAGGTGTGGGTGCAAGGCGTGCGCACCCATGTGCCGGGCCACCAGGCCACCGAGGTGGTGGACCCCACCGGCTGTGGTGATGCGTTCCGCGCGGCCCTGCTCTACGGCTTGGAGCACGGTTGGCCGCTGCAGCGCTGCGTCGAGCTGGGCAACCGCATCGGCGCCATCAAGATAGCGCACCGGGGTGGGCAAAACCACCCGGTGGACCGGGTTGCACTGGGCTTGAGCTGAAGCCAGCCTAGCCAAACAGGCCGGGCGCCTGCTCCGGCCCGACGCCGTCGTCGGCATAAAAGCAGGTGGGGCAGACCGCGCGGTAGCGCTCGTTGCCGCCAATTTCGACCTGCTCACCCTGCATCACGCGACGGCCCTGGCCGTCGATGCGCATGTTCATGGAGGCCTTGCGCCCACAAGCGCAAATGGTCTTCATTTCTTCAAGGTCGTCAGCCAGCGTGAGCAAGGTGATCGCCCCGGGGAAACCATCGCCGCGGAAGTCGCTGCGCAGCCCAAAGCACAGCACCGGCACATCGTCGCGGTGGGCCATGCGGTGCAGCTGCCGAACCTGTTCGGGCGTCAGAAACTGCGCTTCGTCGATCAGCACACAGGCGATGCCCGCGGGCAAACCCGCGCGGCTGAATACCGTTTGCGGGCCGAAGGTGTCCACCGTCTTGTGCAGCCCCAGGCGCGAGCCGATCACACCACTGCCGCTGCGGTTGTCGTGCGCGGCGGTGTAGAGCGCCACCTGCATGCCACGCTCGCCGTAGTTGTAGGCCGCCTGTAGCAGTGCCGTGGACTTGCCCGCGTTCATGGCGGCATAGCGGAAATAGAGCTTGGCCATCAGGGTTGCACTATATCGACCTGGGTGCGCCTCAACACCTCGTCCAGGATCTCGGGTGCATGGGCCAAGGCCACGTGCGGCAGGCCCGGTACGGCACGGTTGAGGGCGCCAGGCAAGGTGGCGGTGCTGGCGGGAAACACGATGTTGTCGCACACACTCCAGTAGCAGGTCCAGCGCTTACGCCGTGCGGGTGATTCGGCTTGGGCCAGTTGCCTCAGAAACGGGCTGAGCAGCTGCATCTGCACACCCGCTTCGGTATGTGCCAGCATGGCCAGTGCCGTGCCGTGGTGGGGTGAGCCGATGCTGATGGCCTCGTGTTGCAGTGCCAGCTCATCGGGCAAGCCCGCCAGCCAACTGCGGATGGCCAGGCCGCCCATGCTGTGGCCCACCAACAGGGGCGGCACGCCGGTGGCAGCCATCAGACGGTCGCAGGCTGCTTGCAAGCCCAGCGCCTGATGGCCGATGTCCGCCGCAGGAGGCTCCATCGTCACCGCCACATACGGCACGCCGGCCAAGCGCAGGCGTTGCATCCAAGGATTCCAAAACCCGCGGTTGCACACAAACCCGTGCACGAGCAACACACCGCGCCGGCCTTGGGCCTCAAGCGGCAGGTGGTCGGGAAATCGCAGATGGGCCCAAGGTTGCCGCCAGCCAAAGGTCAAGGATGAGGCCCACAGCTCACGCCACCACGCTGCACACCACGTCACGGCACTGGGAAAGGCTTGCGGCGCCGCGTGCACCTGGCCCAGTTCACGGCGCGCAGCATCACGCCGGGCGGCCCAGGCGGCCCACATCAACTCCAGGGCCAACACCGGCGCCTGCGGGAACAACCAGGCCAAGGCCCACCAAGCGCCCTGCAGCCAGCCCGTGTGCCAACACCACAGGCACCAGGCCAGCGCAGCACCGACACACAGCAGTGACAGGGCTTGCTGCAAGCGGGCCATCTTCATCTGAAGATTCTCGCAGGCCGACGGGCACACCGCCCGTGGTTCAGGTCCCGCAGAAGGTGCGGTGTGAGGCCGCCACTTCCGGCGGCGCGGCCTGGGCATAGGGCCGCAAGGCCGGGTCCTCGCTCCAGGGCTGACGCACGGCATTCAACAGCGATTGGAAGGGCTGCAGGTCCCCTTCGTCACTCGCGGCTTGCAAGACGGCTTCGACCAAATGGTTGCGTGGAATGATTGCCGGGTTGGCCCGCTTCAAGATGGCCAGGTCAATGGCCCAGCCAGCGGATTGGGCTTGCGCTTGCCAACGCTGCAGCCACTGTTGCGCCGCGGCAGCGCCCTCACCGAATCGGGCCGTCAGCGCCTGCGGATCACCCTGGACCGTGTCGACCAAGCCCCGCCACCCCAGGGTGTGGTCCACCTGATGGGCCTGCAGCAGCGCCTGCCAGTCTTGCGCCAACGCGCGCACCACCGCGGGCTCGGCGACATCGGGCCAGCCCAGCTTGCGGCGCCACACAGCGGCCATCGCTTCGTCAAAGGCCGCACCGAAGGACTCAATGACGCGTGTGGCCACCTCCACACGCTGCTCTTGCGGCCCCTGCATCACGGGCAACAGCGCCTCGGCCAAGCGGGCCAAGTTCCACTGCGCGATGGCCGGCTGGCGGCCATAGGCGTAGCGCCCGTGATGGTCGATGGAGCTGTAGACGGTGCCCGGGTCGTGCGCTTCCATAAAGGCGCACGGGCCGAAGTCGATGCTCTGGCCCGACAGGCTCATGTTGTCGGTGTTCATGACCCCGTGGATGAAGCCCACGCCCATCCACTGCGCCACCAACTGGGCCTGCCGCTGCAACACGGCCATCAACAGGGCCAGGGCAGCATCGCCTTGGGCTTCTTCGAAACACGCCGGCGTGGGCGGATGGCGTTGCACGGTGTAGTCCAGCAGCCGCTGCAGCCCGGCCTCGTCGCCACGCGCTGCGAAGTACTGAAAGGTGCCCACCCGCAGATGGCTGTGCGCCACGCGGGTGAGGATGGCCCCAGGCAAGGCACGGTCACGCGCCACCCACTCACCCGTGGCCACCACCGCAAGTGCCCGTGTGCTGGGAATGCCCAAGGCGTGCAAGGCCTCGCCTATCAAGACCTCGCGCAGCATGGGCCCCACCGCAGCCTTACCGTCTCCTCCACGGGCGAAGGGCGTGCGGCCCGAACCTTTGAACGCCAGGTCCACACGCTGGCCTTGCCGATCCACCAGCTCACCCAAGAGCAACGCCCGGCCATCGCCCAGCTGCGGAGAAAACCCACCGAACTGATGGCCCGCATAGGCCTGGGCCACCGGCTGGGCGCCTTCGGGCACCTCCACCGCACCAAACACGGCCTCGCGCTGCGCAAGGTCCCAAGCCGACAAGCCGGCATCCAGGGTGGAGGCCAAGTCCACGTTCCAAAACAGCTCGCGCGGCCGTGGTGAAGCCTGGGCGCGCCACGGCACGCAGGCGTGGGGCAATTCACGGGCGTAGCTGTTGTCGAAGTTCAAAGGCACTGGGCGGCACTCCCCATGGGTTGGTGGATTATGAAATCCGGGATGAAGCGTCACTGGCCTTTTGATTGGCATACGACCAAAGTCAAATTAGACTTTAGGCCAATACCTGTCGGGGCGGCTCCAGAGAGTCCGCAGCCCACGGGCCACGCATGGGGTGTGGCCGGTGCAAGGCTGCGCTGTGCTGGGCATTCAGCCGTCACCCGTCGTGTTCGAAAAGGATTGCCCATGCCTGTTGCCTTGGGGTTTCACGCTCAGGTCCAAACCCAGGCCGCCCTCAACCAACTGCTGCAGGACGTTCAGGCCGAGCGCAAGCGGGCCATCGTGGTTGAAGGTGCTCAGGGCCGGATCATCACCGTGCTCAAGAAGGGCAATGTGCTTGCCGAGCTGCTGCGCAGCATCACCGGGCAAACACGCCGCGAAGCACAACGACTCGAACAGTTCCGCGCCTCCTTGCCGGCGGGTGTGGACCTGCAGCCCCAACATGCTCAGGTGGCGCAGGCCCTGGTCGAGGCGGTGCAGCCGCCGGTGCTCGACGCTCAAGCCCCTGGCGCTGCGACCGCCGTGCAAGCCCCGGTTGAAGTTGCCCCCGTACAGGCGGTCCCCGTACAGGCGGTCCCCGTTCAGGCTTTGCCCGTTCAGGCGGCCTCAGTAGAAGCAGCCCCGGTTGAAGCAGCCGCGGTTGGGCAGTATGTCGAGCAGCAAACCCACAACCAAAGCTGCTTCAAACATGCGCTGGCTGCGTACTACAACCGCCCGGTGTTTCCCAGCTTTGAAAACTTTCTGGAGTATCGAAACAAGGTCTACCCCACCCTGGGAGCCTTCATCGAGCAGGATGATTTCAACAGCGAGGGGACCGCCATTGTGGCGGTCCAAGCCATCCTGGAAACCATGCGCCAAGACCCACAACTCGACCACTCGGGCATCGACACCCAGGCGCCCTGGTCGATCAACTTCACGCTCGATGTGAAGCGCCAGGGCAAGCCTCGCCGTGACGAACAAGACGCCCAGGAATTGGATGTGCACATCCAGGCCTTCGCCCAGGAGAGTGCCTCCAACCGCTTCATCGTCAACACCGGCAGTGGGGCATCCGGGCATTTTTGGTTCCTCAGCCGCGACCCCGCCACCGAGCAGTGGACGATGGCCAACAGCACGGGCAAGACGCTCAAGCAGGGACCATCACCCTCGCGCCTGCTGGAACAAGACTTCATCCGCGGCGGCCAGATCTACCTGTGGACCCAGCTCAAGGGCGACCCAGAAGAGGTCCATCAACGCTTCTCCCAGGTCACGCTGACCGGTGAGCCGCCTGCCCTGCAGCTGCGCCAGCCCGCGGTACCGAACGCGGCGCAGGCCACCTCACAGCCCGTGGCGCAAGCGGCCGCAGCGCAGG
>JACCED011940570.1_pt1 | contig 10799 bp, 6 predicted proteins | sample 7455021 | NCBI WGS metagenome assembly JACCED01 (sample SAMN15323456, study PRJNA562643) | freshwater metagenome | isolation source: river surface water | place: USA:Blue River Watershed | collected 2017-08-19 | reverse complement strand
TAGAATAAAGGCAGCTGCAGCTAAATTAGCCTATTCCCTTCCGGGAGGAGCGAATGTTTTTATCCGCAAAGCCCAATACCAGTTCGGCTGGGACTGGGGACCACGCCTGGTAACTTACGGCATCTGGAAACCAGTAAAGCTCATTTGCTGGAATGTCAATCGAATTGAACAAGTACAAGTTATCCAAAAATCACTTAGCGATGAGTGGGCTGAATTGGATGTTCATTGTCGTTTGAGCGAACGCCCTAAAAAATCACTGCAAATTCAGGCTAAACTCAGCGACCCTAACACCGACCTGACAGCCAAGTCCACCATCCATCCAGGAGATACAGCCATCGTCTTAAAGCTCAAAGTAAAATCGCCTGTAAAATGGTGGACCAATGGTTTGGGCGAAGCGCATATTTACCAATTGGATGTGAAGCTGCTGGAAAATCAACAACTTTTGGACAGTTATAACGGTAATATCGGCTTAAGAACCCTTGAAATTGTACAGCAAAAAGACAGTTTGGGCATTGGCTTTTACGTAAAACTCAATGGGGTACCTGTTTTTATGAAGGGGGCTAATGTCATCCCGACCGATAGTTTTGTACCCAGAAGCAATGCAGAGGTTTACAAAAAATTAGTGCAAGAGGCTAAAGATAGTCACATGAACATGCTGAGGGTGTGGGGTGGCGGCGTTTACGGGAATGATGATTTTTATGAACTCTGCGATAAAAACGGCATTTTGGTTTGGCAGGACTTCATGTTTGCGGGCAGCCCTTATCCTGCCGATCCTGCATTTCTGAAAAATGTAGCTAAAGAGATTGAAGACCAGGCTATCCGATTACGTAACCACCCAAGCTTAGCGCTTTGGTGTGGTAATAATGAGATCAGCGAAGGCTGGTTCAACTGGGGTTGGCAGAAACAGTTTAATTACAGCCCATCGGATTCCATCCAGATCAAACAAAATTACGACTACACGTTTGAACAATTCATCCCATCCATTCTCCAAAAATTAGATCCGGGACGATTTTACCATCCTTCCTCACCGGCCAATGGATGGGGTAGGGCAAAAAGCTATCGCGAAGCCGATGTGCATTACTGGGGCGTTTGGTGGGGTATGGAACCTTTTGAAAATTATGAGAAAAAAATAGGTCGTTTCGTCTCTGAGTATGGCTTTCAGGGGATGCCATCCTACAGCAGTTTAAATAAACACCTGAACGAAGAGGACCGCTACCTAATTTCGCCGGCACTTAAAAATCACCAAAAGCACGCTCGTGGCTTTGAGACCATCAGCACTTACATGGAGCGGGATTACCCCGTGCCAACATCGCTGGAAGATTATGCGTACCTCTCTCAGTTGCTGCAAGCCAAAGGATTGAGCACCGCTATTGAAGCTCACCGCAGAGCCATGCCCTACTGCATGGGTACCTTATACTGGCAGCTGAACGATTGTTGGCCGGTAACATCTTGGAGTACCATAGATTACTACGGGATGCCTAAGGCCGCTCATTACCAGCTTAAATCCCTGTATAAAGATGTCATGATCAGTGTATCGGGCGATGGAGCGGACAAACAGATCCACCTGGTATCTGATCGTTTGAAAGCAGTAAATGCAGTACTAAAAATCCAATTACTGAGTTTTGATGGCAGGGTGCTTTTTCAGCAAAACATGCCTGTGGAGCTGGCTGCCAATAGTGCAAAAGTGTATGCACAAGTTAATACCAGCGATATATTAGATTTTGACCCTACCCGATCGGTATTGTACTGTCAGCTGATGAATGGCAGCGAAACGCTCGCTGCGCATCGGTATTATTTTGAGAAAGACAAGAACTTAGAACTGCCCTTGCCTAAGTTCAGTCTTAAACAGCTGACCAAGGACAGCTTCTTACTGAAAACAGATCAGTTGGCCAAAGGAATTTGTTTATCATGGGATGATAGAGTCGCGGATCAAAACTATTTTGACCTGATGCCAGGAGAGGGAAAAATTGTACGCTTTGAACCTCTACAGAATGGGGTATCTCCTGCTGGCTTACCCCAAATCAAAACGCTGAATGAAGTACTGAACAGACTGAGGAATTAAACAGCTGGTTCCTGCTGGCTCAGGCAGTGGAAACTGCCCAACCCCCAGATGATCTCTGTTGAATCAATGCCTACTACTTCACGGTCTTTAAAGCACGACTGAATGATGGACAAAGCCTCGTCGTCTTTGGCACAACGGAAGGTTGGCACGATAACGTGTTTATTAGAGATATAAAAATTGGCATAGGATGCAGGTAAGCGCTGATCTTCCCAAATTACGGCATCCGGCATAGGTAATTCCACAATATTTAATTGCTTACCATTGAGCAGTCGCATTTGTTTCAACTGCTGGAGATTATGCTGTAATAAAGCATAGTTCTCATCATTTGAATCAGATTCAACCACGGTGAGCACGGTATCTTCATTCACAAAACGAACCGTATCGTCGATATGACCATCGGTATCATCGCCTACTACCCCCTCATCTACCCAAAGAATCTGTTCTACACCGTAATAATTTCGGAGATATTGTTCAATCTGGTCCTGGTTCAAATGCGGATTACGATTCGGGTTCAACAAACAGGCTGTTGAGGTCAGCAGCGTCCCGGCTCCATTAAATTCTACCGAACCACCTTCCATGACAATGCCAGGATGAAATACCGGAATATCGAATTGTTTTCCGATGAGAGTCGGGATTACATCATCCAGATCAAATGGCGGATATTTCCCACCCCAGGCATTGTAGCCCCAGTCTACAATGACTTTTTTCTGTTTAGCATCAGGATTGATCAAAAATGCCGGACCATGGTCGCGGCACCAGGCATCGTTGGTAGGGTGAAAATAAAACTCCACCTGGTTAAGATCCGCTCCAGCTTGTTCAATATATTTCAAAGCGAAAGCCTTCATGGCTTCATCAGCTACATTAATTCTTACTCTCTCGCTTTGCGATAGGATCTTGATAAATTGAGCGTAATAAGGATAGATCGCCTCAATTTTTCCTGGCCAACTGGCTTCTTTGTGTGGCCAGCTCAGCCAAGTGGCTTCATGCGGGGCAAATTCGGCCGGGAAGTAATAGCCAAGTTCTTTGGGCGTTTGTAAATTGCTCATTATTCGCCGTCGATGAAACGTTGTGTAATGGGTTGATAAGAGTCGATGCGACGGTCTCTCAGGAATGGCCAGTGTGTACGGTAATTGTCGGTTTTATTCAGGTCTAATTCTTCCACATGCACTTCTTCATTGTCATGAGATGCTTTGTATAAAAGTGAACCGAAAGGATTGCTGATGAAGGATCCGCCCCAGAATTTCATCGCACCGTCTTGCTCAAAACCTACACGATTCACACTTACCACGTGCAATCCGTTAGCCACCGCATGCCCGCGTTGAATCGTCTGCCAAGCATTGTACTGTTCGGTATTGGTGGCTTCATCTTGTGAAGTGGCCCAACCAATGGCAGTTGGATAAAATAAGATCTCTGCGCCCATTAAACTGGTAATACGGGCTGCTTCCGGATACCACTGGTCCCAGCAGATGAGTACCCCAATGGTAGCAAATTTGGTTTTGAATACTTTATATCCCAAGTCACCAGGGGTGAAATAAAATTTTTCGTAATAAGCCGGATCATCCGGAATATGCATTTTGCGGTATTTGCCCAAGTAAGTACCGTCGGCATCTAAAACAGCTGTGGTATTGTGGTATAAACCCTGTGTGCGTTTTTCAAAAAGCGAAGCAATGATGACCACACCCAGTTCTTTGGCTACTGCACTTAATGCATCTGTTGATGGACCGGGAATGGTTTCGGCTAAGGAGAAATTGTCGTAATTCTCTTCATCGCAGAAATACAAGGAAGTAAATAACTCCTGCAAACACACAATCTGGGCACCTTTGGCTGCAGCCTCACGTGTTTTTTCGATTGCTTTTTGCAGGTTTTCTTCTTTGTTTGCGGTACAGCTCATTTGTACCAATCCAACGTTTACTTTAGCCATCTTTTTGAATTGAGCTGCAAAATTAATTAATTCATCAGAGTTCTCGCAGATAAAAGCATTAATAGGTGGTAGTCATATCTTCATCCACACAAATAATGAAATCTGCTTTGTTTTTATTTTCAGCTAAAAGCTGATTGATGTCTTTTTGAGAAACTGTGGTTACGGTGGCTATTTTCAACGCCGGGTTGGCATGTTTTAGATACCAAACAATGCCATCGTAATTTTCAGAATGGTAACTTCCATTGTAATGGATAAACAACTTATCTGGTGCCCAATTCTTCAAAATAAAATAAGACATCGTGGCATCTTTCAAGGCTTGCGCTTTGGGCATATTGGGGGTTCCATGACCGGCCATCATAGCCATCATGTTTTTATAGCCGGGCAATTCCGGATCGTATGCAATGGGTAATGGGGCTAACCAAGATTTTTCCTGGGTTGTTAAATTGTTAAGTGCTTCAAAACCTCCTTTAGAAACCATAGAAGCATATTTACGGGGTACATTAGTAGCTACAAAAGCTAGTCCTTTTTCTTTGGCAAAATTCACCAAGGGAGCATAATCGGTCTGGTAATTTTTCCATAAGCGGGCAGCAGTATCGAGACCTTTTGCGGTTAATTTTCCTGCTAAGTATTGGTCTAGCGCCTCTTGATTATCCTGTTCGAACATTTCGGCACCTAAAACCAGTTCTCGTTTTTGCTGGCAATCTTTGGTGATTTCCAACTCCATCCAATGGCTGATGGCGTTATTGTGATATTCGCCAATCAACACTACATCTTTTGAGGACAGAGATCTAATCATCTTACCGTAATCGGCTTTCTTGCCATCGGCGGTGTACAATACATAAGCAGGTTTAGACTGGCTAAACACGAATAAGCTCAACAGTATCCCGGCAAGAGAAAGCAGGTATTTTTTCATGAATTTGTAAATTGATGTTAGTACTAAACTACGATAATTGGGTATAAATCATAAAACCTACTTTTAATTTTCCTTACCTTTAATTGATATGCAAAATAAAATTAAATGGAGATGGAGCCTGTTACTCGTTCTAGTATCAGGTGCCATTATGCAGTTTCAGGGACATAGTTTGAAAACAGCATCTAATCCCATCGGAATTGTTGATTTGGAATTGGCCGATACTGTAACTGAATTAAAAGCTGTATTGATGAACTGGGATGCGGGTATTGTCCGATTGAATATCTGGATCGATTTTATATTCATTTTAGCTTACACTTTTTTCTTTATTCAATCCATACGGTTAATACTTGCTAAATATCGCCCTAACTGGATACAGCAATTGGGCAAAAAGCTCATCAAACTAGCTTATGTAGCTGCTGTTTTAGATGTGATAGAAAATATCCTGATGCTGGCCAGCATCATGGGGCATTATTCGGCCGGTTCGGTATTGGCAACTGCAAGTATAGCCACACTCAAATTTTTAATCATTGCAATCATATTGATCTGTCTTGTCGGGTCACTTTTGCTTAAAACTTCTCAAAAATTTGCTAAATAATTAAAAAGCCCCTCGAGGTTTGGAGGGGCTTTTTAATTAAACGGCTAGGACGCCAGATGCACTTTCTTTTAGGACAGCCTCATCGAGCACATGATCCTTCAGCTTACCTTGAATAAAATCATCATAAGCACTTAAATCAAAATGTCCATGACCGCAAAGGTTGAACAAAATAGTTCTTTCTTCACCAGCTTCATCGGCAGCCTTCGCTTCTCTAATTACCTGTGCAATGGCATGATTGGCTTCGGGAGCAGGTAAAATACCTTCTGTTTTGGCAAACAATAAACCAGCTGTAAAACATTCGAGTTGTTGTAAGGCCACAGCTTCAATCAATTCATCTTTAAGCAATTGGCTGCACAGAGCGCTGGCTCCGTGGTAACGTAAACCTCCGGCATGTAATCCGGGCGGCATAAAATCGTGACCCAAACTGTACATCGGCAAGAGCGGTGTAAAGCCGGCACTATCGCCAAAATCGTAACCAAATACGCCTCTTGTCAGTTTAGGACAGGAGGCTGGTTCTACAGCAATTGCCCTGATTTTACGTCCGCCTCTTAACATCTCTCCCACAAAAGGGAAAGCGATTCCGGCAAAATTAGAGCCGCCACCCAATGGCGCAATCACCACATCCGGGTAGGCATTAATTTTTTCAAATTGTTTTTGTGCTTCCAAACCGATAACTGTCTGGTGTAGGAGTACGTGATTCAACACGCTTCCCAAAGCATAATGCGTTTTTTCATCCTGTGCGGCTACCTCTACTGCTTCGCTGATGGCAATACCCAGAGAGCCTAAAGAATCAGAATCTTCATTTAGTTTTGCGATCCCGGTCTGGGTTAAATTGCTTGGAGAAGGGTGAACCGTGGCACCGAAGGTCTCCATAATCGATTTTCGGTAAGGCTTCTGGTCGTAGCTTCCGCGAACCATAAACACTTCACATTCCAATCCGAATTGTGCGCAAGCAAAACTCAAAGCGGTTCCCCACTGACCCGCACCCGTTTCGGTAACGATCTTTTTCACGCCTTCCTGCTTATTGTAATAAGCTTGTGCTATTGCCGTGTTGGTTTTGTGCGATCCGCTCGGACTGCCTCCTTCATACTTGTAAAAAATTTTGGCATTGGTTCCCAAAGCTTTTTCCAGTCTTTCGGCTCTTACCAGCGGACTTGGACGATAAATGGCATAGGCTTCTCGGACGGGTTCCGGAATTTCAATGTACGTATCTGCACTGACCTCCTGTTTGATCAGCTCCATAGGGAATAAAGGCGCCAGATCTTGAGGGCCAACCGGCTGCCGGGTTTGCGGATGCAAAGGTGGCAGGGGTTTATTGATCATGTCGGCAACAATGTTATAATAATGGGTAGGCATTTCTTCCTTGTTCAAATAAATTTTCATGGTTTTAAATTTTAAATGGTAAAATCAATTTTTTGAGCAAGGGAATCGGAGAGAAAATGTCGTTAAACGACGAAGGGTCCGCCCTTTGCTCTGGCAGACCCTTCTGAAATATATATCAGGCGATTAACGCCATAGTATCCCAGCACAAGTGACCGCCTGTTTGTTTACAGGGCGCCACCAATTTTTATTTGCGAGGATTTGCTGTTTCATTGTTACAAATATATCATCTGTTTTAAATAAAAAAAGAGGACTTCAAAGAAATCCTCTTTTTTTAGATTTCAATTACAATTATACGAGATCAAAGCGATCTAAATTCATCACTTTATTCCAGGCAGCTACGAAGTCTTTCACAAAAGCTTCTTTATAATCAGCAGCTGCATAAACTTCAGCCAAGGCACGTAATTGAGAGTTCGATCCGAAAATCAAATCAGCACGTGTTGCGGTCCACTTCGTGGCGCCAGTTGAGCGGTCGCGACCAATGTACTCGTTGGTACCGGCAGCTTCCCAAGCGGTGCTGATATCTAACAGGTTCACGAAGAAATCATTGGTCAATGCCTCAGGATTCTTGGTGAAGACGCCGTGCTGACTGCCATCGGTATTGGTATTCAATACACGCATACCACCCACTAAAGCGGTCATTTCAGGAGCGGTCAGGGTAAGCAATTGCGCTTTGTCCAATAACCACTCTTCGGCATTGCGGTCGTAACCTTTTGTTGCAAAATTGCGGAAACCGTCTGCTTTAGGCTCTAATACCGCAAATGATTCTACATCGGTTTGCTCCTGGCTGGCATCGGTGCGGCCCGGAGTAAATGGAACATTTACGGTGAAACCTGCTTTTTTAGCAGCAGCTTCCACACCTGCACAACCTGCTAATACGATCAGATCGGCTAAAGAGATTTTCTTTGATCCGGCATTGAATTTTTGCTGGATACTTTCCAATACCTCTAATGCTTTTTGAACAGGTTGATTTACTTCCCAATATTTTTGAGGACTCAGGCGGATACGTGCACCATTGGCACCCCCACGTTTGTCGCTACCACGGAAAGTAGAAGCCGAAGCCCAAGCCACAGTAACCAGTTGGCTGATGCTCAAACCTGAGTTCAGAATCTCTGATTTCAGTGCAGCGATGTCAGCATCATTTACTAAAGGATGATCCACTGCAGGAACCGGATCTTGCCAGATCAATACTTCTGAAGGTACTTCTTTACCCAAATAACGAGAAAGAGGTCCCATATCACGGTGGGTCAACTTAAACCAGGCCTTCGCGAAGGCATCAGCAAACTCCGCCGGATTTTCGTGGAAACGTTTAGAAATTTTATGATAGATCGGGTCTTCTCTCATAGCCAAATCTGCAGTCGACATCACTGGAGCGTGTTTCTTGCTTGCATCGTGTGCATCCGGCACGTTTACGCCAGCACCGCCTTTAGGCACCCATTGGTGTGCACCTGCAGGGCTCTTGGTCAATTCCCAATCAAATCCAAATAAAGTATCAAAGTAACTGTTATCCCATTGGGTAGGAGTTGGCGTCCAGGCACCTTCCAAACCGCTGGTAATGGTATCGCCACCTTTACCGCTCTTGTAACTGCTCAACCAACCAAAACCTTGGTCTTCTATCCTGGCACCTTCTGGTTCCGGACCCACATGTGCTGCATCGCCAGCTCCGTGCATTTTCCCGAAAGTGTGACCACCTGCTACCAAGGCAACCGTTTCTTCATCATTCATCGCCATACGTGCAAATGTTTCACGGATATCACGTGCAGAAGCCAATGGATCTGGTTTACCATTAGGACCTTGAGGATTTACATAGATCAAACCCATTTGTACTGCACCCAGCGGATCCTCTAATTGACGATCGCCGGTATAACGCTTGTCACCCAACCACTCGGTTTCAGGTCCCCAGTAAATATCTCCTTCTGGTTCGTACACATCTTCGCGACCACCGGCAAAACCAAAGGTTTTAAAGCCCATTGACTCCAAAGCCACGTTTCCAGTTAAAATCATCAAATCGGCCCAAGAGATTTTACGACCATATTTTTGCTTGATCGGCCAAAGTAAACGACGAGCCTTATCCAGGTTACCATTGTCGGGCCAGCTGTTTAATGGCGCAAAACGTAAGGTTCCGGCGCAAGCACCACCACGACCATCGGTAACGCGGTAAGTACCGGCACTGTGCCATGCCATGCGAATAAAAAACGGACCATAATGACCGTAATCGGCTGGCCACCAATCTTGTGAATCGGTCATCAGTTGGGTCAAATCTTTTTTAACCGCATCTAAATCCAGCGTCTTGAATTCTTTAGCATAATCAAAATCCGATCCGTAAGGATTCGTATTCGGAGCATTCTGGTGTAAGATTTTCAGGTTTAACTGATCGGGCCACCAGTCGGCGTTAGAAAACGCACCGGCAGTGGTGTGACGGGGGGCCGAGCCAAAACCAAAAGGGCATTTAGCTTCGTTATTTGTATTATTTTCCATGATATTAATTTACGATTGAATTCGGCTTTAAATTTAAGATTTTATCCATCGATAAATACATGTTAAAACATCTGATTAAAGATTATGAAAAATAGATGACAGCAAAAAGCATTAAAAGCCACCTTGATGGCTTTTAATGCTTTCCATAGGCTTGTATTCAATTTTTGGCTAAAGAAAATTGAATATCAAGGGGAAGAGATAAACCACTATACCCGTCCAAATTGCATAAACGGGCAAGTATACAGCAATGATGTTCTCTACATTTTCTATACTCACCTTATTTCTTACGACCTGTAATAATTGATACGACACCATTAGCAGATTGATGAAGATGAGCAAATTACTGCCCAAAACGGCTAATCTGTTGGGCGTGATACCGAATTCGGCGATGCGTAAGGCAATGGCCGAAAGTGCAATTCCATTGGTGATAATGGTAAGTAATGCCAATCCGCAGAGGAAAAGTAAATTGATCTTTCCTACCCCACTTTTGCTTGCTTCGGTAATCGAAAAAACAATCAGGGCCATCACGCCAATTAAAAGCGCATTAAATATCATCAGGAATTCGCGATCGGTGTAAGGGTTTTTAGCGGCATTGACCATCGCAGCCAAAAAGATCAGGAGCATAATGAATACCAGTGGTGTAAAAATGCGGGCAATAACCGGAGAAATCCGATTAACCAATTGCGGATTATTTTGAACTAAATAAGTCCCTACAATAGGAATGGCAGGGGCACCGAATACGATGACATACTTGGCATAAAATTCACCAATATTGATACCGATTAATTGAAATAAACCAAAAGTAATCCCGGTAAATAGTGCAGCGGAAAGTGCAAGAATAGCGCACATTACCACTAAATCGCCGTTATAACGTAAATAATCAATACGTTTCTGCTTGCTTTGAAAATCATTGCCGAGGTAGGCATAGCCCATGATTGCCCACAAAACCAATGGCAGGTGAACACAGGCCAGGTTAAGCGTATCACTGTTAGCATTATTCGGTAAAAAATTGATGTAAACCATGGATAAAGCAATCCAAGCGATTGGAAAAATCCATTTACCAACTTGGAGTGCTTGTTTCCAAAGAAAAAAGAAGGTAAGCAGTGGAAAAACGACAAAGCCGATGTTTCTTGGGAAAAAATAATCAGGATCTAAGCCTGCAAAATCCGGGATCTTGGCAATCATTCCGGCAATAAAAGTGGCCATCAGCACAAAGATCAACTGTGCTTTATTCACCAAAAGGATGTCCTCCTCTTTGAAATTGAGTCTTTCGTTCCAGACTTCAGCAGCTGGGTTTCCTTTCAATTCAGGATAGAGCGAATTAAAAGATTGCTGAAATACCTTGCGGTCTTGTCTGTACAATTTTTCAAGTTGTGTTGGCTGGTCTAAACAGCTCTTGATTTCTTCTTTCAACAGCTCTGAAGCGCTCTTGGGTGTGTCCTTAATTTCT
>JACCED011373570.1_pt1 | contig 10800 bp, 6 predicted proteins | sample 7455021 | NCBI WGS metagenome assembly JACCED01 (sample SAMN15323456, study PRJNA562643) | freshwater metagenome | isolation source: river surface water | place: USA:Blue River Watershed | collected 2017-08-19 | reverse complement strand
GGCACGCTCCCACAGTTCGTTGTGCTGGGCACAATGCGGAGCCGCGAGTATAATCCGCGACCTTTCGTGTACATCCCGCAATTCGCAAGGACCTACAGTCATGAGCCAGGGCGCACTCGCCGACGAAATTCTCCGCAGACGCACCTTTGCGATTACCTCCCACCCGGATGCGGTCAAGACGACGATCACGGAGAAGCTCCTGCTGCTCGGGCGCCTGATTCAGAAGGCTGGCACGGTAAAAGGCAAGAAGTCCGATCGCCACGCCACCTCCGACTGGATGGCGATGGAGCAGCAGCGCGGCATCTCCGTGACCTCATCGGTCATGCAATTCCCCTACAACGACCGCATAGTCAATCTACTGGACACCCCAGGCCACGAAGACTTCTCCGAAGACACCTACCGTGTGCTAACCGCCGTGGATTCGGCGCTGATGGTGGTCGATGGCGCCAAAGGCGTCGAGGAGCGCACCATCAAGCTGATGGATGTGTGCCGCCTGCGCGATACGCCGATCTTCACCTTTGTGAACAAGCTTGACCGCGAAACACTGGCTCCCGTCGATGTGCTCGATGAGATCGAGACGGTGCTCAAGATACGCTGCGCGCCCATCAATTGGCCGCTCGGCATGGGCAAGGAATTCAAGGGCGTTTACAACTTCTACACCGACACAGTGCACGTCTATCAACAAGGGCAGGGCGACCGCCTGCCGGATGACATCCGCATTCAAGGTCTGGACAGCCCCGAGGCTCGCAAGCTGCTCGGTCCCTATGCTGACGATGTGCAGGCCGAGATAGATCTGGTGCGTGGTGCCAGCAATGTGTTTGATTTGAATGAGTATCTCGCTGGTCGTATGACACCGGTGTACTTCGGCACCGCGTTGGGCAACTTTGGCGTACGCGAGATGCTGGACCAGTTTGTGGAGTGGGCACCATCGCCGCTGCCGCGTGCCACGCAGACGCGCATGGTGGCTCCAGACGAGGAAAAATTCAGTGCCTTCGTCTTCAAGATTCAAGCGAACATGGACCCGAACCACCGCGACCGTGTGGCTTTCCTGCGCGTCTGTTCCGGTGCGTATCTGCGCGGCATGAAGGTTCTGCACACCCGTCTGGGCAAGGAAGTGCGTGTCAGCGATGCGGTGACCTTCATGGCGGGCGAGCGTGAGCAGGCTGAGGAGGCAGTCTCTGGCGATATTCTAGGCTTCCACAATCATGGCACCATCCAGATTGGCGACACTTTCACCGAGGGTGAAATCCTGCAGTACACAGGCATCCCGCACTTTGCTCCGGAGCTGTTCCGTCGTATCCGTCTCAAGGATCCGCTGAAGATGAAGCAGTTGCAGAAAGGGCTGAAGCAACTCGCAGAGGAAGGGTCTGTCCAGGTGTTCATGCCCTCCAAGAACAACGATCTGATCGTGGGCGCGGTCGGGGTGCTGCAGTTCGAGGTGGTGGCGTTCCGGCTGCAGGACGAATACAAAGTGGATTGCGTTTACGAGCCGGTGAGCGTCTACAGTGCGCGCTGGGTGTACAGCAAGGATCGGGCGAAGCTGGATGAGTTCAAGAAAAAAGCGTACGAGAATATTGCGGTGGACGGTGGTGATCATCTGACGTATCTGGCGCCGTCTCGGGTGAATCTGGCGCTGATGGAAGAGCGCTGGCCCGACATCGAATTCCATGCGACTCGGGAGCACTGATTTTTCGTGCTTCGGTTTTCGAGCTTGGGTGGGCAGAGGCAGCATTGCAGGACACGCCCGTGAACCCATCCATGGGGGGCTCGATCGCGCCATCCATGGCGCTCAACGGTCCTGCAGTGCTGCCCCTGCCCACCCAAGCTCTGAGTGCAGCGCGTAATTCCGTCGTGGGTGGGCTTTGATGCTCTTGCGGCAGGTTGCCAGGCGTGCGTGCAAGGCAGTGATGTGGCCACGCATTCTTGATCAGTCTAATAACTTGAACAGTCTTCAAGCTTGAGCAGTCCACAAACTTGAACAGTCTACTAATGGTAGAGGCGGGGAGAGAAGAGGCCGGGGCAGGACTGTCCGGAGCCATGGATGGCGGAGGCAAGCCCCCATGGATGGGTTCACGGCGTGTCCTGCCCCGGCCTCTTCTCTCCCCGCCTCGGAAAAAGAAGCTCTACCAAGAAATGAGATCAACATGCAGTTTGAATTGAAAGCCACAGATGGCCTCGCAAGGCGAGGGGCGCTCAAGTTTCCCAGAGGCGAAGTGCAGACCCCTGCCTTCATGCCCGTCGGCACTTATGGCACTGTTAAAGGGGTTACTCCCCAACAGGTCACAGAGAGTGGCGCCGAGATTCTCCTTGGGAACACCTTCCACCTCATGCTGCGCCCCGGCACTGACATCGTCCGTAAACACGGTGGACTGCATCAGTTCATCGGCTGGGACAAACCCATCCTCACCGACTCCGGCGGCTTTCAGGTCTTCAGCCTTGGCGACATGCGCAAGATCACCGAAGAGGGCGTCAAGTTCCGCTCGCCCGTCGATGGCGCCCAGGTCTTTCTTGGGCCGGAGTCGGCAATCAAAGTTCAGCAGGAGCTGGGCTCCGACATCATCATGATCTTCGATGAGTGCACTCCGTATCCGGTCAGTGAAGCAGACGCGGAAACCTCCATGAACCTCTCCTTGCGCTGGGCGCTGCGCTGCAAGGAGGCGCACGGCGATCATCCCTCTGCGCTGTTCGGCATCGTGCAGGGCGGCATGTACCCGGCGCTGCGCGAGCAGTCCCTCAAGGCGCTGACGGCGATGGATTTCGATGGCTACGCGATTGGTGGTCTGTCGGTCGGAGAGCCCAAAGAAGAGATGATCAAGGTGCTGGATCTCATCGCTCATCAGATGCCGGCCCACAAGCCGCGCTACCTGATGGGGGTGGGAACGCCCGACGATATCATCCAGGCCGTGCTGCGTGGCGTCGACATGTTCGACTGCGTGATGCCGACTCGAAACGCTCGCAACGCGCACCTGTTTACCAGCAAAGGATTGGTGCGTCTGCGTAACGCTCGCTACAAGGATGACACTCGCCCCCTGGATGCGGAATGCGACTGCTATACCTGCCGCAATTTCAGCGTGGCCTACCTGCATCACCTTGATAAATGCAAGGAAATGCTGGGCGCGCAGCTCAATACAATTCACAATCTGCGCTTCTACCAGAAACTGATGCAGGGTTTGCGTCAGGCTATAGAACAGGGTAGATTGTCGGCCTTTGTCGCGGCCTTCTATGCCCGGCAAGAGCCCGCAGACCTTGAAACTCCGTGACGGCTCCACCATTTACACTTGCAACGCAGCCACAAGAGATTATCGACATGAGTTTTTTCATCAGCGCGGCTCACGCGCAACAAGCCGCTCCTGCGGCAGCCTCTCCGATGTTCAACCTGATTTTCATCGGCGGCATGTTCGTGCTGTTCTATCTCGTGCTGTGGCGTCCGCAATCCAAGCGCGCCAAAGAGCATCGTGAGCTGGTCAGCAGCCTCGCCAAGGGCGACGAAGTCCTGACCAGTGGTGGTTTGCTCGGCAAGGTCACCAAAGTGACCGAAGAATACGTGACCCTTCAGGTCGCTGAAGGCGTCGAGTTGTGTCTGCAAAAGGTGTCTATCGCGGCGGCCCTGCCCAAGGGAACGATCAAGTCGATCCAGTAAGCGGTGGCGCGCTGCCAGCGCAGCCCTTGTCGTCAGTGCCGCCCTTGCAGGCGGCGCCTTCATTTTGAAAGAGTCTATGCTTCATGCTGAATAAATATCCTCTCTGGAAGAATCTGCTGATCCTCTTTGTTGTCCTGCTGGCAGCGCTATATTCTGCGCCCAACCTCTATCCGGACGATCCTGCTGTCCAGATATCCCACGAGAGCGAGGCTATCACCGAGTTTGAAATGAGCTCCGTCACTGACGCTCTGCGCGCCGCCGGAATCGAATACTTCGGCGACGTTGTTGAGGACAGAACGGGACTGGTGCGCTTTCGCAGCCTGGAAGAACAGCTTCTGGGCAAGGGCGTCATCGAACAGACTCTCGGCAACGGCTACTTTACGGCTCTGAACCTGGCGCCGACCACACCGGGCTGGATGCAGGCCATCAACGCCGGCAAGATGAGTCTCGGACTCGACCTGCAGGGCGGCGTGCACTTCCTGATGGAAGTCGATATGGAAGCCGCGCTGACACGGCGCATGGAAAACAACATCAGCAATATCCGTCAGTTGCTGCGTGAGGAGCGAATCCGCTCCAGAGCGCTGAACCTGGTAGACAGCAATCACATCGAGATCCGCTTCGATGACGAAGAGTCCCGCTCTGCCGCGCGTGCCTTGCTGCGTGAGAACTTCGCCGAGCTGCAGACTCTGAACCGTGAGACCGGCGGTGATTTCTTCCTCGATCTCAGTCTGGCTGAAATCGACATCCAGCAGATGGAGCGCGACACCATCGCCGCCAACAAAACCACCATTCTCAATCGTGTGGACTCTCTGGGTGTGGCTGAACCTGTCGTGCAGCAGCAGGGTGCCAATCGTATCGTCGTGGAATTGCCGGGCGTGCAGGATACTGCGCAAGCCAAACGGATTCTGCAGCGTATCGCCACGTTGCAGTTTCACCTTGAGGCGGCTCCTGGCGCGCCTACCAACTCTTACACTGCGTACGAATACCAGGGCATGATGATCAACGTCAGCAATGACGTCATTCTGCAGGGCGACCGTGTCGCCAACGTGCGATCCGCGCTGGATCAGCAAGGTCTTCCGCAAGTTGTCATCAACCTCGATGCCCAGGGCGGCGAACAGTTCAGCAGGGTGACTCGTGAAAACATCGGCAACCCCATGGACATCATTCTGAGCGAGACCAAGACCCGCACCGTGATGGTGCCCGGTGAAAATGGCGCGATGGTCGAGCAGCAGGAGACCTACGAAGAAAAACGTCTGATCAGCCACGCCGTGATTCGGGCGGCTCTGGGGCGCGAGTTTGTGATCACCGGTCTGAGCACGACCGAGGCCAATGAGCTGTCGCTGCTGATCCGCTCAGGAGCACTCGCCGCGCCGATGTACTTCGTCGAGGAGCGTACGCTGGGCCCCAGCATGGGTGCCGAAAATATTGAACAGGGCAAACGGGCGACCTATCTCGGTGTTGGATTGGTGGTCTTGTTCATGCTCTGGTATTACCGCGTGTTTGGCATCGCAGCCAATATTGCACTGGCGGTGAATCTGCTGATGCTGATTGCGATCATGTCCATCATTTCGGCAACTCTGACGCTTCCGGGTATCTTCGGAATCGTGCTGATTCTCGGTATGGCGGTTGACGCCAACGTATTGATTTTTACCCGCATTCGCGAGGAACTCGCGGCAGGGCTGTCTCCGCAGAGTGCAATCTCGGCGGGCTTTGACCGGGCGTTCGGTACCATCATGGACGCCAACCTGACGACGCTGCTGGTGGGTATCGTGCTGTTCTCCATCGGCACCGGCCCGGTGAAAGGTTTCGCCGTGACATTGATGATCGGTATTTTCACTTCGGTGTGGACAGCAATCGTGGTCACCCGTGCGGTAGTGAACCTCATGTATGGTGGCCGTCAGGTAAAGAGCCTGTCGATTGGCAATTACATCTGACAGGCGTTCGAGACAGGATTCTGGAGTAAGGTATGGCAATAACGCTCAGACAGTTTGATTTCATCAAGACAGGCAAGGTTCTCTGCATTATTTCGGCGGCGGCGGTCGTGATCTCATTGGGTTCATTGATGATCAATTCGCTGCAGTTTGGTCTGGATTTCACCAGCGGCACCTTGGTCGAGGTGGGGTATTCGGAGTCAGTGGAGGTCGGTGCAGTCAATGACGCGCTGGAGTCCGCGGGTTACGAGGATGCTCAGGTGGTGGCGTTCGGTTCCGATCAGGACATTCTCATCCGCATGCCGGTGGACGATACGCTGAGTGAAGTCGAGATGGCCAGCCAGCTGGAAGAGCTGGGCAGCAACGTCATCGCTGTTCTGCAGGAGAATACGACTGCAGAGGTCGAGTTGCGACGTCTTGAATTCGTTGGGCCGCGTGTGGGTGCCGAACTCGCCGAGAGCGGCGGCATGGGTATTCTGGTGTCGCTGGGCATGATCATGTTGTATGTCGCCGCGCGCTTTCAGACCAAATTCGCGATTGCGGCTGTTGTCGCGCTCATTCACGACGTGATCGTTACCGTCGGGGTGTTTTCGGTATTCCGCCTGGAGTTCGATCTGACTGTACTCGCCGCAGTCCTGGCGGTTATCGGCTATTCGGTGAACGACAAGATCGTGGTGTTCGACCGGGTTCGCGAGAATTTCCGAGTCATGCGCAAGGGGACTCCTGCCGAGCTGATCAACGCCTCGTTGAACCAGACGCTGAGCCGAACGACGATTACGGCCGGTACTACTTTGCTGGTGGTGATTGCGATGCTGGTGGCGGGCGGTGACTCGATTCAAGGTTTCGCGACGGCGCTGTGTCTTGGTATCACGATCGGTACCTACTCTTCGATCTATGTAGGATCGACGGTGTTGCTGATGCTGAAGGTGACCAAGGAGGACCTGATTGTTCCCCCGAAAGAGGGTGCCGCAGACTCGATGCCTTGAGTTTGCATTTCAAATGCTGCAGGGCTGACTCTTCAGCCCTGCTGGCCTTATGCTAACGGCTCAATCGCGGACAGGTCCGCTCCCACATGCTCGCAGTTTCGACACTTCTGACTGCACCGGCTCCAGCGACGCGATCTCGCGTTGTTCCTCCAGAATGCCCTCCAGTATTTCCATTGTCGTCAGCGGGTTGGCCAATACCACCCGGAAGACGATGATGGCGTGGCGCTCGTAACGCTCCGGATTCAATTGCGTGCGTGATACGAAGGACCGCCCCAGGCCGCGCTGCGTCTTTTGAATGCTCTTGGTGATGACATTGAGGATGGCGTTGGCCTGATCGCGGACTGTCGGGTTACCTCCATCGAGCAAGGCTCTGGCGAACTCCGGCACATAGCGGTAGGTCAGGATGTTCAGTTCGGGCTCTGTAATCAGCTCGTAGTCTGGCAGCGTCTTGATCAGGTCCGCAAAGCGTCGCGCCTTCTCGATGCCCTGATCGATCAGCAACTCGTACCCACTGCGGGCGATGATGTGCAGTCCGGCGTGCACCAGCACCGCCATGCCGGGTCGTGAGCCTTCCACGCTGTGGCTGCCCAGATCCTTGGAGCCCTTGCGAATGATGTATTCGGCATGGTGCTCGACGCTGGAGAGAGTCTCCGGGCGTCGGAACACACAGATGCCCGCGCCCATCGGCACGTACAGTTGCTTGTGTGCATCCAGCGTCACTGAATCGGCGCGCTCGATACCTGACAGCAGCTTGCGATATTTACGTGAGAACAGCGTCGGGCCACCCCAGGCGGAATCGACATGGAAGTGAATACCACGTTGCTGTGCGACATCGGCCATGGCGTTCAGCGGGTCGACATTGCCGGTCTCCGATGAACCTGCCACGCCAACGATGGCCATGACGCGGATACCCTCGCTCTGCAACTGATCGCAGCGGGCTGCGAGGCTGTCCACGCGAATGCGGTTATGGGCGTCAGTCTGGATCGCCACCAGATTGCGTCGTCCGATGCCGAGAATATCGGCGGCCTTGCCAAGCGAGTAGTGGCCGCGCTCCGAAACCAGCACAGCGACACCGCGATAACCGAAGTGAGCCATACCGGCAGCCAGCCCTTCCTGGGCCAGCCCAGCGAAGCCCGCGCCGGGAGCAAACAGATTGTTGCGTGCGGCCCACAGCGCCGTGAGATTGGCGATGGTGCCACCGGAGCAGAAACTGCCGATGGCGTGGGAGCGGTCATGCATCCATTTTGCGTAGAACTCGCTGTCCTGCCCGTAGATCAGATGATGGATCATGCCGATCACCTGCCGCTCCAGTGGCGTAAAGGCCTTGGAAGTTTCCACCTTGACGAGGTTCTGATTCAGCGCCGTCATGATCCGCGTGAGCGGCAACATGAAATAGGGCAGGGCCGAGGCCATGTGCCCCACAAAACTGGGTGAGGCGACGTGCACCGACTGCGCCACCAGCTTGTCCAGCAGGAATTCGATCTGATCGGAAACGAAAGAGGGGTCTTCGGGGATGAAAGGGTTGGAGAAGTCTTTTTCGATCAGCGCCAGCGCCCGTTCCGAGGCGACGATGTGATCCTGCAGAAAGCCGGCCATGTTCTCGGAGATCGATTGATCGATCCTGCCAAGCGTCGAATCCGGCGCCTCCGGAACAGTGAATATCCGGTACAGGCTTTCCAGGCTGGCGTGGGCCAGTTTCTTGTTCTCTGTCATCGTGCGTATGCGCCCGGGCAATGTGACGGACACCAACAGGTCCGACACCAATAGGTCCGACACCAGCCTGAACGCAACAGGGTTCCGGTGAAGGGGGCCGCAGTATAGTGCAATTGCCCGGTGAGTGAAACGCAGGCAGCGCGATGCCCGGCGGCAAGCGGTTCTAATGCTTTGACAATTGAGAGTGCTCCATTAGTATAGGCCCCGGACCCCGGAATTAATCCGCGCTCCGGTGGTCTACATGCTGGTGGTCGTTGCCAGAGTCAAATGCGAGTTTCGATATGATGTCAGTGCCCCAATCCCTGTTGCCCGTGCCCCTGTTCCCCTTGCTGCGACGTGCTTCTAGCGCGTGCACAGCACTTCTGGTGTGCCTTCTATGTCTGACAAATGGCGCGGCAGCGCAACAATCCGAACTCTTTCCGAGACCGCCTGAACTCGAGCCTGCAATCAAATTCTGGACCCGCGTTTACACCGAAGTGGACACCGAAAGCGGCTTTCTGCACGACGCCAACAACCTCGCCATCGTCTATCAGCGTGTCGACTATGATCGTCCCGAGATAGAAAGACAGCGAATCCTCATCCAGGACGCCCTCAAGGTGCTCGGGAGCGGCAAACGCCTTGGTCTCTCACCTTTGCAGCAGCGTATTCTGGATATGTGGCCTGCCAATGTCAGTGATGAGACGCTCAACACCGCCGCCAACAATGTCCGCTTTCAGCTGGGTCAGTCGGATCGATTCGTCGAAGGGTTGATCCGCTCCGGCGCCTACCGCGACCACATCAACAGCGTCGTGCGTGGCAAGAACCTCCCGCTTGAGCTGGGTGCTCTGCCGCACGTGGAGTCCTCGTTCCATCCGGGCGCCTATTCCAGCGTCGCTGCGGCGGGCATGTGGCAGTTCATGCGCGCGACGGGGCAACGCTTCATGCGCATCGACAACGTCGTGGATGAGCGCATGGACCCTTACACGGCGACGTACGCGGCGATGAGCCTGCTTGAATACAACTATCAGATTCTCGGCACCTGGCCGCTGGCGCTGACCGCCTACAACCACGGCACTGGTGGCATGAGCCGCGCGGTGCGCGAGACCGGCAGCAATCGCATCGAGGACATCGTCCTCAACTACAAGGGGCCGTCCTTCGGGTTTGCCTCGCGCAACTTCTACGCGCAGTTCCTCGCCGTGCTGGATGTCGAGCGTCAGGCACAGGCCCTGTTTGGGGTACTCAGGCTTGACCCGCATCCCGAGTACGAGGAGTACGAACTCGATTCCTTCATGCAGGCGCAGACGCTGGCCGATGCGCTGGGCGTGACGCTGGAGCATTTGAAATTCGACAATCCGGCCCTGCGTCCGGTGGTCTGGGACGGCAGCAAGCGCATCCCCAAGGGCTATGTCGTCAAGGTGCAGCGCAGTACGCTCAAGGCACCGCTGCGCGATCTGATCAGCCAGATTCCGAGCAGCGAACGCCACCCGATTCAGACGCCCGACCTCGCCTATGTGGTGCAGAGCGGCGACAGCCTTTCTGCCATCGCCAAGCGCTTCAGCACTTCCGTGGCACAACTGGTATCCCTCAATCAGATGAGCGACCGCCACCGTCTGGCGATCGGTCAGCGTCTGCTATTGCCTCAGGACAGCGCCGCTGCCACCGGGCAGACCTCGGCCCAGATTGCTGCAACGGCGACCACGCAGGCCAGCAATGCCCAGGCTGCGCAGACTCAATCCGCCTCGCGAAGCAGCGACAGTTATGTGGTGCGTCGGGGTGACACCCTGTCATCCATCGCCAGACGTGTGAATTCCGACGAACGCACGCTGCTGGCGGCTAACAATATCGATCATCCTGATCGCATCTATCCCGGCCAGACTCTGAAGTTGACGACCAGTAACGCGGTGACCACCCAGCCGGTGGTCTATGTCACTCCGGAGGAGCAGACGCCCAAGCCCGCGCCTATCACTCCGGCTGTTACACAGGAACTGACGCCTCCGGTGGAAGTCGCAGAACAGGCGGGAGTGGAAACTGGCGACGCAGCGGGTAACGAAGAAGAGTTTGCGATCGCGCTTGATCCGACGGCGAATGTGGAGGCCGATAATCAGCAGGCCGCGCTTGACCTGTCCGCAGATCCGTCCGATTACAGTGTCGCGGCCAACAGCTCCATCGAGATTCAAGCCTCCGAGACGCTGGGGCACTACGCCCAGTGGCTGGGCGTCAACAGCGCCGACCTGCGCAAGCTGAACAAGATGAAGGCGAATCAACCCGTGGTGATCGGCGAGCGTCTGAGTCTGGATTTCTCACAGGTGAGTGTGGCGGCGTTTGAACTCAAGCGTCGTCAATTCCACCTGGAAGAACAGCAGGATTTCTTCCGCAGCTACCGTATCCAGAACGTGGCGCAGCACAAGGTGGCGGCCAACGACAACATCGCCAACCTCGCCCGCAGCAAGTATTCGGTGCCGATGTGGTTGCTGCGTCAATACAATCCGCAGCTGGATCTGGACAAGATCGGGATAGGCGAAACCGTGGTGTTTCCGGTGCTGGAAGCTGT
>JACCED010511807.1_pt1 | contig 10800 bp, 12 predicted proteins | sample 7455021 | NCBI WGS metagenome assembly JACCED01 (sample SAMN15323456, study PRJNA562643) | freshwater metagenome | isolation source: river surface water | place: USA:Blue River Watershed | collected 2017-08-19 | reverse complement strand
CAATGCGCGCAGCGCCAACGACACGGGCAGCCCCGAAGTGCAAGTCGCACTGCTGACCGCCCGCATCAATGAACTCACCCCCCACTTCAAACAGCACGCCAAGGATCACCACGGCCGTCGCGGTTTGTTGCGCATGGTGAGCCGCCGTCGCAAATTGCTGGATTACCTCAAAGAGAAAGACGCCGACCGTTACACCGCGCTGATCGCCAAACTCGGCCTGCGCAAGTAATTCGTTGGTGTTTCAACGTCGTGGCATCCGCACCTTCGGGTGCGATGCCCCGAGTGGCGTATCGGCACGGAGCGAAGCTGTGTCATTCCACAAGTGGCTGGGAAGCATCCCGTCTTTTTCTGGAATGGCATCGTGTTCTGTGAGAGCCGCCCGGCCCCCGGGGGAGGCCCATGGTTCCCCCATCCACAGGAAAACATCATGTCCATGTTCAATAAAGTCACCAAAACCTTCCAGTGGGGCCAACACACGGTCACCCTGGAAACCGGCGAAATCGCCCGCCAAGCCACCGGCGCCGTGCTGGTCAACATCGACGACACCGTGGTGCTGGCCACAGTCGTTGCCTCCAAAAGCGCCAAGCCCGGCCAGGATTTCTTTCCCCTGACCGTCGACTACATCGAAAAAACCTACGCCGCCGGCAAAATCCCGGGCAGCTTCTTCAAGCGTGAAGCCAAGCCCAGCGAACTCGAAACCCTGACCAGCCGCCTGATCGATCGCCCGATCCGTCCGCTGTTTCCCGAAGGCTTCTATAACGAAGTCCACGTGGTCATCCACACCGTGTCGCTCAACCCCGAGGTCGATGCCGACATCGCCGCCATGATCGGCACCAGTGCTGCTTTGGCCATTTCAGGCATCCCCTTCACCGGCCCCATCGGTGCCGCCCGCGTGGGCTACATCAATGGCCAGTATGTGCTCAACCCCGGCCAGACCCAGCGCAAAGACAGCCAGATGGATCTGGTGGTTGCCGGCACCGAATCCGCTGTGCTGATGGTCGAGTCCGAAGCCCAGCAGCTGTCTGAAGAGATCATGTTGGGTGCCGTTGTGTTTGGCCACGAGCAGGGCAAAGTGGCGATCAACGCCATCCACGAACTGGTTCGCGACGCCGGCAAGCCGGTTTGGGATTGGCAGCCGCCCGCCAAAGACGAGCCGCTGATCGCCAAAGTCACCGCTTTGGCCGAAGACAAACTGCGCGCCGCTTACCAGATCCGCAACAAGCAGGCCCGCACCCAGGCTTGCCGCGAGGCCTATGCCTCTGTCATGGAAGGCCTGAAAGCTGAAGGCACCGAGTTTGACAGCGTCAAGGTCGAAGGCCTGCTGTTTGAAATCGAAGCCCGCATCGTGCGCAGCCAGATCCTGGCTGGCGAGCCCCGCATCGACGGGCGCGACACCCGCACCGTGCGCCCGATCGAAATCCGCACCGGCGTGCTGCCCCGCACCCACGGCTCGGCCCTGTTCACCCGGGGTGAAACCCAGGCTTTGGTGGTCACCACGTTGGGCACCGAGCGCGACGCCCAGCGCATCGACGCCTTGGCCGGCGAATTTGAAGACCATTTCCTGTTCCACTACAACATGCCCCCGTTCGCCACCGGCGAAGTGGGCCGCATGGGCAGCACCAAGCGCCGCGAAATCGGTCACGGCCGTTTGGCCAAGCGCGCCCTGGTGGCCTGCTTGCCCACCAAAGAAGAATTCCCTTACACCCTGCGTGTGGTGTCCGAGATCACCGAATCCAACGGTTCGTCGTCGATGGCCTCGGTCTGCGGCGGCTGCCTGTCGCTGATGGACGCCGGCGTGCCCATGAAGGCCCACGTGGCGGGCATCGCCATGGGCTTGATCAAAGAGGGCAACCGCTTCGCCGTGCTGACCGACATCCTGGGTGACGAAGATCATTTGGGCGACATGGACTTCAAAGTGGCTGGCACCACCAACGGCATCACCGCCTTGCAGATGGACATCAAGATCCAGGGCATCACGCAAGAAATCATGCAAGTGGCTTTGGCCCAGGCCAAAGAAGCCCGCATGCACATCCTGGGCAAAATGCAAGACGCCATGGGCCAGGCCAAGACCGAAGTGTCCAGTTTCGCGCCCAAGCTCTACACCATGAAGATCAACCCCGAGAAGATCCGTGACGTGATCGGCAAAGGCGGCGCGACCATCCGTGCCCTGACCGAAGAGACCGGCACCCAGATCGACATCGGCGAAGACGGCACCATCACCATCGCTGCCACCGAAGCCGCCAAGGCCGACGAGGCCAAGCGCCGCATCGAAGAGATCACCGCCGAAGTCGAAATCGGCAAGGTCTACGAAGGCCCGATCACCAAAATCCTTGATTTCGGTGCCCTGGTCAACCTGTTGCCCGGCAAAGACGGCTTGCTGCACATCAGCCAGATCAGCCACGAGCGCATCGCCAAAGTCACCGATGTGCTGGCCGAAGGCCAGGTGGTGCGGGTCAAGGTCCTGGAGACCGATGACAAAGGCCGCGTCAAGCTGTCCATGAAGGCACTGGCCGAGCGCCCGTCACACGGCGACGGTGAGCACGCACAACAGCAGCAACAGCAACAGCAATGAAGCGCAAGCTGATCGCCGGCAACTGGAAACTCAACGGCGGCCTGGCGCAAAACCAGGCCCTGGTGCAAGGCATTCTGGCGGGCATGCCCGCCGGTGCCTGCCGTGTCGCCGTTTGCGTGCCTGCTCCCTACCTGGCCCAAGTGGGTCAGTTGGTGCAGGGCAGTGGCGTCGATCTGGGAGCGCAAGATGTGTCGGCGCACGAGCAGGGCGCCTACACCGGCGAGGTGTCGGCGGGCATGTTGCGTGATTTTGGTGTGCGCTTGGCCATTGTCGGGCACTCTGAGCGCCGTCAGTACCATGCCGAAACCGACGAAGTCGTGGCGCAAAAGGCCCAACGTGCCCTCGCTGCCGGGATCACCCCCATCGTGTGCGTGGGCGAAACCCTGGCGCAGCGCGAAGCCGGACAAACCGAAGAGGTGGTCAAGCGCCAACTGGCTGCCGTCATCCACCTCAACGGGCATTGCATCAGCGAAATTGCGGTGGCTTATGAGCCGGTTTGGGCCATCGGCACCGGCAAAACCGCCACGCCCGAGCAGGCGCAAGAGGTGCATGCCGTGTTGCGGGCGCAATTGCGTGCCGCCACACCCCACCCCGAGCGGGTTGCCATTTTGTACGGGGGCAGCATGAACGCCGCCAACGCCGCAGCTTTGTTGGCCATGCCCGACATCGACGGCGGCCTGATTGGCGGTGCTGCTCTCAAGGCGGCCGATTTCCTCACCATCATTCAGGCCGGCAGCGTGCTGGCCTGATTTTCAATTCAGACTCAGAACATGAACCTTCTTCACAACATCATCCTGGTGGCCCAAATCCTCTCTGCGGTGGGCATGATCGGCCTGGTGCTGGTGCAGCAGGGCAAGGGGGCCGACATGGGTGCGGCTTTCGGCTCAGGCGGCTCGGGCAGTTTGTTTGGCGCCACCGGGGGGGCCAACTTCCTGTCGCGCACCACGGCGGTCTTGGCCACGGTGTTCTTTGTTTGCACCTTGGCCCTGGGTTACTTGGGCACGGTGCGCACGGCGCAACCGGCCAGTGCGGGCAGCGTGCTCGAACGCACTGCACCGGCAGGCATCCCCGTGCCGGGCACAGCCGATCCTTCGGTGCCTGCGCCTGCAGGTGGCAACGCTCCCGACTCCAAGACGCCTGCCAGCAACATCCCTCGTTGAACATGCGCGCCGCCCAGCAGGGGCGCGCCATGGCCTGGATCAGTTACAATTTCAGGCTCAGTGCAAATGCCGTCGTGGTGAAATTGGTAGACACGCTATCTTGAGGGGGTAGTGGCGAAAGCTGTGCGAGTTCGAGTCTCGCCGACGGCACCAGAATTGACAAAAGCCTTCCATTTCGCTGGAAGGCTTTTTTGTTTCTGAGTGAAGATGTGGCTGTCCAGCAGACCACGATGCAACAGAGGGCCTCCCGATCCGCTGCATGCGTGCGACCTCGGATATTTTTTTCGAGCATTGGACGGCATCACAAAAACAGCGAGAGAAAGAATTCCGTCAAGTCTGCGCGTAGCAGGCGGTGTTTTGCCCGCACGAACTTGGCATCAAAGTCCCATGGGACACATGGAGGCCATGCTGACTTTGTCTGTAGCCCTCGCTTGCCCATCTCTCGCACCGCAACGGTGCTGGCCAATTTGAGGTCGGCCAGTCTTGCTTGACAAGCATCCTCACAGTTATATAATAAAACTTATATAGTCAAAAAGAGGAACGGCATGCTCAAATTCAAAGTGACTACCGTTGGTGCATCCGAAGGGCTGATCCTGAACAAGGAAGCCAAACGCATTTTGAACGTCCAGAAAGGCGATACTCTTTATCTGACCGAGGCACCGGACGGTGCCATGCGGCTCACGCCATACAACCCCGAGTTTGAGCGGCAGATGGCCTTGGCCGAGTCCATCATGCACGACGATCGAGAGATTCTGCGTGTACTCGCCAAATGAGCTGGCAGTGGGTTCAGCGTGATATCGTTTTTGCGGTTCACGACAAGCAGCTCGCAGTGCATGGCGGACCAGATGGGGTCAAGGATCTCCATGCTGTCGAGTCTGCGCTTCATCGGGCACAGAACCTTAACGCCTACGGCAATCCACCGCCGGATGCGGCTGACCTCGCGGCGGCCTACATTTATGGCATCGCCACCAGCCATGGATTCATCGACGGCAACAAGCGTACCGCTTGGGTCATCGGTCGTTTGTTCTTGGCTCTGAACGGTCAAAATCTGGTGTTCGACCAGATGGACGCTATCAACTTCATGCTGAAAGTTGCCGCTGGTGAGATGACAGAATATCAGGTTGCTGACTGGATCAGGCAACGACTTGCCGTGTAAATTGGTGCCCATTGATTTCACCCGGTTTTCGGTCACCAGGCCGGCTAGCCCGTCAAACCCATTAAGATGCTCCCATGCATCCCCCTGATGCCCCCGCCAACCCCACCCCCACTTGGGGCTTGACCCAGGCCGAATTGCAGCGCCTGCGCCAGCGCTCGAACTGGCGCGGGGCCTGGCTGGTGTTTCACGCCTGGGCCAGTGTGGCTTTGGCCATGGCACTTTTTGCCCTGTGGCCCAACCCGCTGACTTTCATCGTCGCATTCGCCGTCGTCTCGGGTCGGCAACTGGGTTTGGCCATCCTCATGCACGATGCCGCGCACCGTCTGCTGTTCGCCCACCGCCGGCTCAACGATGGGGCAGGGCAGTGGTTGTGCGGTGCGCCCGTGGGGGCTGACCTGCACCTGTACCGCCCTTACCACCTCAAGCACCACCGCCACACCCAACAGGCGGGCGACCCCGACCTGGAGCTGTCCGCCCCCTTTCCCATCAGCCGGGCCAGTTTGCGGCGCAAAATCACCCGCGATTTGCTGGGTGTGACCGGCTATCAGCGGCGTTTGTTGCAGATCAAAGGCAGCATGGGGCCGGCAACCGACCCCATTTCGCGCCGTTGGGCGCGTCTGCTGCGGGCCGAAGCGCCGTTTTTAATCACCAACGCCCTGTTGTGCGCGGCGCTCATCGCCGCCGGACACGGCTGGTTGTACCTGACCCTGTGGTTGTGGCCGTTGTTCACGGGTTACCAGCTGGTCAGCCGCCTGCGCAACATCGCCGAACATGCCGTGGTCGGGCCTGCCAGCGACCCACTGCGCAACACCCGCACCACCCGGGCCCGTTGGTTCGAGCGCCTGACGGTGGCGCCGTATTGGGTCAACCATCACCTCGAACACCACTTGTTCGTCAACACGCCTTGCTGGAACCTGCCACAGGTCCATGCCTTGTTGGGCGAACGGGGGCTTTGGCCGCGCATGGCCTTGGCCGACGGGTATCGGTCGGTCCTGAAACAAGCCACTTCCCGTCCCACCGATGGCCCCGGCCGGTCCGATGGCCGCAAAGGGGTGAGCGGGTCGATGATCTGAATTCTTTGGACGCCACGCGCATCGATTGACATTTTTATTCGTCAATCGAGAGTGACAAAAATCGAGGTCAAACTGTAATAACCGAGTCAGTTTACAGACAATTTGTTGATAGAATTTTCAGGTTTGGGTGAAACCGGAAAACCTTGAATGTTCAGGGGGTGTTTGTGCACCAACGGCGCACCTGCCAACACAACAACTCATTGACATGACCCTCGAGTCCTACCTTCCCATCCTTCTGTTTATTTTGGTCGGCCTGGGGGTCGGCGTTGCGCCCCAGGTGCTGGGTTATCTGTTGGGCCCCCAACGCCCCGATGAGGCCAAAAACTCCCCCTACGAATGCGGCTTTGAAGCCTTTGAAGACGCCCGCATGAAGTTCGATGTCCGCTATTACCTGGTGGCCATCTTGTTCATTTTGTTCGATCTCGAAATTGCCTTTTTGTTCCCCTGGGCCGTCTCCCTGCAAGAGATCGGTGCCACGGGCTTTTGGGCCATGATGGTTTTTCTGGGCATTCTGGTCGTGGGTTTCATCTACGAGTGGAAAAAGGGTGCCCTTGACTGGGAATGAAGGTGGAATGACCTATGTCGCTTGAAGGTGTTTTCAAAGAAGGCTTCATCACCACGTCTTATGACTCGGTGGTGAATTGGGCCAAGACCGGCTCGCTCTGGCCCATGACTTTCGGCCTGGCCTGCTGCGCGGTCGAGATGATGCATGCGGGTGCTGCCCGCTACGACATCGACCGCTTCGGCATGTTGTTTCGGCCCAGCCCGCGCCAGTCCGATCTGATGATCGTGGCCGGCACGCTGTGCAACAAAATGGCCCCTGCCTTGCGCAAGGTCTACGATCAGATGTCCGAGCCGCGCTGGGTGCTGTCCATGGGGTCGTGCGCCAACGGCGGTGGCTACTACCACTACAGCTACTCGGTGGTGCGGGGCTGTGACCGCATTGTCCCGGTCGACGTGTACGTGCCGGGTTGCCCGCCCACGGCCGAAGCCCTTTTGTACGGCATCTTGCAACTGCAAACCAAGATCCGGCGCGAAAACACCATCGCCCGCTGAGGACCCCATGGCTTATTCCCAAGAACAATTGCAAGCGGCGTTGCTGGCCGTGCTGGGTGACCGCGTGCGTGGCCTCACCCAAGCCCTGGGTGAAACCACCCTGGTGGTGTCGGCAGCCGATTACCTGGCCGTCATGCAGACCTTGCGTGACCACCCCGACCTGTGCTTTGAGCAACTCATGGACCTGTGCGGCATGGACTACAGCGCCTACCGCGACGGTGACTCGCCGCTGGCCGACGGCCCGCGCTTTGCCGTGGTTTCGCACCTGCTGTCGATCGCCCACAACTGCCGCCTGCGGGTGCGTGTGTTTGCCCCCAACGATGACATGCCCATCCTCGCCTCGATCAATCCGATCTGGAACGCCGCCAACTGGTACGAGCGTGAGGCTTTTGACCTCTACGGCATCGTGTTTGAAGGGCACGAAGATTTGCGCCGCCTGTTGACCGACTACGGGTTCATCGGCCACCCTTTCCGCAAAGATTTCCCCGTCTCTGGTCACGTCGAGATGCGTTACGACCCCGAACAAAAACGCGTGATTTATCAGCCGGTCTCGATCGAGCCGCGCGAAATCACCCCGCGCATCATCCGCGAGGATGGCTACGGCGGAATGCACTAAAGAGCACAAGAGCCCAACATGGCAGAGATCAAGAATTACACCCTGAACCTGGGGCCGCAACACCCGGCGGCCCACGGCGTGCTGCGCCTGGTCCTCGAGCTCGACGGCGAGGTCGTCCAGCGCGCCGACCCGCACATCGGCTTGCTGCACCGCGCAACCGAAAAATTGGCCGAGAGCAAGACCTACATCCAGTCGTTGCCCTACATGGACCGCCTCGACTATGTGTCGATGATGTGCAACGAGCATGCGTACTGTCTGGCGATCGAAAAAATGATGGGCCTCGAAGTGCCCTTGCGCGCCCAGTACATCCGCGTCATGTACGCCGAAATCACCCGTTTGCTCAACCACCTGCTGTGGTTGGGTTGCCACGGTTTTGATTGCGGGGCGATGAACATCCTGATTTATTGCTTCCGCGAGCGCGAAGACCTGTTCGACATGTACGAAGCCGTCTCGGGTGCCCGCATGCATGCGGCCTACATCCGGCCGGGCGGCGTCTACCGCGATTTGCCCGACACCATGCCCCAGTACCAGGCGAGCAAGGTCAAAAATGCGCGCGCCATTGCCAAACTCAATGAAAACCGCCAGGGCTCTTTGCTCGATTTCATCGAAGATTTCACCCGCCGCTTCCCCAAGCTGGTCGACGAGTACGAAACCCTGTTGACCGACAACCGCATCTGGAAGCAGCGCACGGTGGGCATTGGCGTGGTGACCCCTGAGCGTGCCAAGGCCCTGGGTTTTACCGGCGCCATGCTGCGCGGCTCGGGCATCGCCTGGGATCTGCGCAAGCACCAGCCCTACGACGTCTACGACCGGCTCGACTTTGACATCCCGATCGGCAAAACCGGCGACTGTTACGACCGCTATCTGGTGCGTGTCGAAGAGTTGCGCCAGTCCAATCGCATCATCCAGCAATGCGTGAAGTGGCTGCGCGACAACCCCGGCCCGGTGATCACCGACAACCACAAGGTGGCCCCGCCGTCGCGTCAGGCCATGAAATCCAGCATGGAAGAGCTGATCCACCATTTCAAACTCTTTACCGAGGGTTTCCGCGTGCCCGAGGGCGAGGCCTACGCCGCCGTCGAGCACCCCAAGGGCGAGTTTGGCATCTACCTCGTGAGCGATGGTGCCAACAAGCCTTACCGTTTGAAAATCCGCGCGCCGGGATTTGCCCACCTGGCGGCCATGGACGAAATGGCCCGAGGCCACATGATTGCCGACACCGTGGCCGTGATCGGCACCATGGACATTGTGTTCGGGGAAATTGACCGATGAGCACCCAAAACCTTCAGCCGACCGCTTTGTCGGCGCAAACTCTGGCGCGATTTGATCGCGAAGTGGCCAAATACCCGGCTGAGCAAAAGCAGTCGGCTGTCATGGCCTGCCTGTCCATCGTGCAGCAAGAGCAGGGCTGGGTCAGCCCCGAGGCCGAGCTGGCGGTGGCACAGCACCTCGGCATGGCCCCGATGGCCGTGCACGAGGTCACCACGTTCTACAACATGTACAACCAGCGACCGGTGGGCAAGTTCAAGATCAATGTCTGCACCAATCTGCCTTGTCAATTGCGCGATGGCGCCAAAGCCCTTGAACGCCTTTGCCAGCGGCTGGGCGTTGAAGTCGGCGGCACCTCTGCAGATGGCCTGTTCACCTTGCAACCCGGTGAGTGCATGGGCGCTTGCGCAGACGCACCGGTGCTGCTGGTCAATGACCGCCACATGTGCAGCTTCATGAGCGATGACAAGCTCGACCAACTGATTGACGGTTTGCGCCAAGGGGCCAAGTCATGAACATCGATGCCTTCCTGACCCAATTTCAGGCCAAGGGCCTGGAGACCTGTTTCCACGATCGCCACATCAACCCGCAGATTTACGCCGGGCTCAATGGTGCCAACTGGTCCCTGAAGGACTATGAGGCGCGTGGCGGCTATCAGGCCTTGCGCAAGGTGCTGGGGGTGGGTGGCGCTGCCCCCATGACCCAGGACGAGGTGATCGCGGTGGTCAAAGAGTCCGGCCTGCGCGGGCGCGGTGGTGCCGGTTTTCCCACCGGCCTGAAGTGGAGCTTCATGCCGCGTCAGTTTCCCGGCCAGAAGTACCTGGTTTGCAACTCCGACGAGGGCGAGCCGGGCACGTGCAAAGACCGTGACATCTTGCAGCACAACCCGCACATCGTGATCGAAGGCATGGCGATTGCCGCTTATGCCATGGGCATCAGCGTCGGTTACAACTACATCCACGGCGAAATTTTCCAGACCTACGAGCGTTTTGAAGCCGCCCTCGAAGAGGCGCGTGCTGCCGGGTATCTGGGGGCCAACATCATGGGCAGCCCGTTCAGCTTCCAGTTGCACGCCGCCCACGGATTTGGCGCTTACATCTGTGGCGAAGAAACCGGTTTGCTCGAATCGCTGGAGGGCAAAAAAGGCCAGCCGCGCTTCAAGCCGCCATTCCCGGCCAGCTTCGGCCTGTATGGCAAGCCGACCACCATCAACAACACCGAGACCTTTGCCGCCGTGCCCTGGATCATCCGCAACGGGGGTCAGGCGTATCTGGAGTGCGGCAAGCCCAACAACGGTGGCACGAAGATTTTCTCGATCAGCGGCGACGTCGAGCGCCCCGGCAACTACGAGATCCCGATGGGCACGCCGTTTGCCAAATTGCTCGAACTCGCCGGCGGCGTGCGCGGCGGCCGCGCCCTGAAGGCGGTGATCCCCGGCGGATCTTCTTCGCCCGTGATCCCGGCCCAGCTGATGATGGAGCTGACCATGGACTACGACAGCATCGCCAAAGAGGGCGGTTCCATGCTGGGCTCTGGCGCGGTCATCGTGATGGACGAGACCCGTTGCATGGTCAAGAGCTTGCAGCGTCTGTCTTATTTTTACCAGCACGAGTCCTGCGGCCAGTGCACCCCCTGTCGCGAAGGCACGGGCTGGCTGTGGCGCATGGTCGACCGGATCGAGAACGGCCAGGGCCGCCCGAGCGATCTCGACATGCTCGACAGCGTGGCGGGCAACATCATGGGGCGCACCATCTGCGCCCTGGGCGATGCGGCGGCCATGCCGGTGCGCGGCATGCTCAAGCATTTCCGGCACGAATTTGAACACCACATCACGCACAAGACCTGCATGGTCGGCGCGCATGTCTGACAGGTGAAATCCATGGTTGAAATTGAACTTG
>JACCED011732551.1_pt1 | contig 10802 bp, 2 predicted proteins | sample 7455021 | NCBI WGS metagenome assembly JACCED01 (sample SAMN15323456, study PRJNA562643) | freshwater metagenome | isolation source: river surface water | place: USA:Blue River Watershed | collected 2017-08-19 | reverse complement strand
GTGCACACCTCGAACGTGGTGGACCCGAAGAATTTCAGCGAGACGAGTTTCGTCAGCATCGAGGAAGACTACTGCATCATTCCGCCGAACTCCTTCGCGCTGGCGCGCACGGTGGAATATTTCCGCATTCCGAGCGATGTGCTGGTGGTGTGTCTGGGCAAGTCGTCGTATGCGCGCTGTGGCGTGATCGTGAATGTAATGCCGCTGGAGCCGGAGTGGGAAGGGCATGTGACTCTGGAATTCTCGAACACCACGCCGCTGCCCGCGAAGATCTACGCCAACGAGGGCGTGGCGCAGATGCTGTTCTATCAGTCCGACGAGCAGTGTGAAGTGACCTACAAGGACCGTGGCGGCAAGTACATGGGGCAGACGGGGGTGACGCCGCCGAAAGCGTGATTGTTGGGGCTTGCTTGCAAGCGAACCCTTGTCAGCTTCAACCCAGACCCTTCATTGCCCCCCGACCCGCAGGCGTGTCGGGGGGCAATGAAGCACACTTCACCTGAAGAGCAATCCCTGCTCGCAAATTCCTGGCAAACACACCTTCGAATCGCCCGTTTCATATCTCACGTTCTTCTTTGGTCCATCTACTTCGACACTGCCCATATTGAACTCAACTCTACCGAGTTGATGAACTTATGTGGCGTAAGAGTTCTTGAAAGATTACTTGTAGGAATTTGTGAAATTCTTTGTGTAGGAGATTTGCCATGCTGAAATTTTCTTCAATTCGCGGATGCTCGCAGCTTGCTTTCGATAATTGCCGTGTTAGATTCCCGCTCAAGTGCCCGTCAATCTCAAGACTTCTTGATCTCTGGAGGGACATGGATTCACCGCCGAAGCAGTCACTGCCAGGCAAAAGGAAATTGCACATGAAGCAATCGAATTCCCCGACCCGAACTTTCCTCTCGCTTTTTGCCTTTGCGGCGATTGGCTGCAGTCCTCTGGTATCGAGTCAGCCTGGTGTACCGCCGATCGAGATGCCAATCGAGCAATTCAATCAGGGCAGGCCTGCCGATTTCTATTACTTGGCGGATGTATCGGAGGGTTATGAGGCCGTTTGTGCGGAAGTGCTGGAGGCGTTGAATGAGCCGTATCCGGGGGAGCCTTATGCGGAGTATAACGAGCCTTACTCTAAGTACTTGTTGCGAAGTCGGCTGAGTGTGCCTTGGATTGAAATGCCTCAGACTTCAAGAAGCTCAGGCAGAAGTCGATGGAATGTTAGATATGTGAGCGTGGACATAGATAATGATGGAATCGAAGAAGATGTCTTTGTAGACATTAGCAATCTCTCCGCCTCACCTGTTCATAATTTTGCGATTCTTAGAAAAGGACTTCTGCCAGTCCAGTTTCAGGAAGTAACCGAGGAAATATTTGAGAATCTAATTGCCGAAGGGGCGTATAGAGTAGGTCGGTCCGTTTCCGAACAGTTCTCCAAGGTTCTTGCCGATAACTACTCAGATTACAACTATGAAGCGGGTGGTACATTGCGCATTCGAAGACATTTCCTCGATGTCATCAATCTCAACTCGGCTCGATATATTTTACTGACGGGTTCTTCTCCGGTACAGACTAGTCTTGAGTTGATGCTGCTAGAGCTTGATGGCATGGGATCAGTTTCAGCGGGCTGTCGCCTAAAAAGCAGGTACGTTGTTAGGTGACCTCAAACTAAGAATGGATGAGTAACTAAAGGAGTAGTAGAAGTGCCAGAATTAAATTCAATAACGGACAACTTGAGTCTCTATTCCGACTATATTTCGGAGAGAAATAGCCACCTCAAGAAACTTGAAAATCCTCGACTTCAAGATGGAAGAGATGAATTTTCGGGCATTCATGCTGACAAAGATTCCAATCCCAGCCCAACCATTGGCTACGGCTACAACCTCACTGGGAAAAGCCTCGCGCAAAACACAGCCTTCTTTACATTCGCGTTTGGCGGTTCGCTATCTCCGACTCAATCTAGTGCACTGGGATATCTGGATGATTGGCAAGAGGGAAGGGCTGTCACGATCAATGGCACCCCAAGAGTCCTTACAAACCAAGACATACTTGACGGTGCCGAAGGACTAATTCCAGAACTGGCAGTCCTTGATTCACTGAAGCTGAATGAAGCACAGGCAAGTATTTTGTTGAGTGATTTCCTCGAAGGAATTCCGGGCTTTGACGGCGCTGAGAAAGGGTTGAATACAGCCCTTGCCGGAATCGACTTTGTTCCGTCCAATCCGGACGAATCAAAGTTGCCAGAATCAAAGGAGCGTCTCGCGCTCTTGTCCATGTACTATCAATTGCCTGAGTTGATCGGCCCGGATTTGAAAGCCGCCTTGCAGGCGGACAACCGCGCGGAGGCGTGGTTTCAAATTCGTTACAAGCACCTCAACTACAATGATTCTGGTCTTCAGAATCGCAAGAACACCGAGTCTGACCTCTTCGGCCTCACACGCACTGAAGATCTTGACGAGTACGCCGAGGCCCTGGCTTACCTCTACACGAATCACCGCCAGACCATCGATCAACGCGACGCGAACTCGCCTTTTCTTGCTGCCATCGCTACGCAGAAGCAGGCGCTGGAGAACGCCTACACCAACGGCCGCCCCGTCGACTTCATCTACATGGGCACGGACAGCAGCACGCACCAGGACAAGCTGGGCGGCGATGATCTGATCTTCGGCGACTTCACTGCGGCGAGCACGCTGCATGGGTATGGCGGGCATGACGTCATTATCGGTGGGGCGGGTAATGATCAGCTTTTTGGTGATGCTGGAGAGGACAGACTTTATGGTAGAGAAGGCGATGACACACTCTACGGTGGTGCTGATGTTGACTACCTTAATGGTGGTGGGGATAACGATACGCTCTACGGTGAAGGCGGTGCGGACAATCTCTACGGGGAAGGGGGGGCAGACGAACTGTATGGTGGTGCTGATAACGATGTACTGGCAGGTGGCATAGATAGTCTGGAGGACACCTACTTCGGAGACAGTGGCATCGACACTTATCATGTTCAGGCGCTGGATGAAGTAACGGACGAGGACGTGGGAAATAGGTTCTACTTTCATGGACAAGAGATTAAGTTTTCGGAAGGTTTCCAGGAATCAGAGTCTTCCTCAAAGTATTTGACGTCCGACGCGTACGACTACATCAGAACTGAGTCTGGGTTCGCTGTCGAGTTCTTACCGATTTATCCAAGCGATTCCACGGAGCCAACAGGAGATGGCGGTACTGACGCTCCGACAGGAACACCTACCGGTCATACGGGCGCAGGTGGGACGATCCAGATAAACGGAAATACCTTGGAAGAGTTTGGCTTGCCGATAAGACCATATGACCCGAACACTCCACTACCACCACGACCCAATGGCCCGGGAAGTCCTGGCGAAGTGCCCAGTCCTGTCGCGCTGGACCTGGATGGCAATGGCAGCATCTCCACTACAGGCTTTGCAGAGAGTAATACCTATTTCGATCTTGACAACAATGGCCGTGCGGAGCGCACGGGTTGGGTGTCAGCAAATGATGGGCTACTGGTACGAGACATTAATTTTGACGGGCTCATCAACGGTGGACTTGAACTGTTTGGCACCAGCACCCGCGCCGAAGATGGGCTACTGACAGGCAACGGATTCACTGCCTTGTCGTGGCTGGATTCAAATCAGGACAACAAGATCAGCAGCATTGATCTTGCTTGGAATGAACTGAGTGTCTGGAAAGATGCGAATCAGAATGGAATAAGTGAGCACGGCGAGCTTTTCTCCTTGTCTAGCGCAGGCGTTGCTTCAATTTCGGTCAATTTCACTGAACAACTTGGAACTACCGATTCGCATGGCAACCAGATTCCGTATGTTGGCTCTTATACCACGACAACTGGCTCGCAGCGTCTTGCAGCAGACATCTTTTTCAGAACCGACCCATTTTTCTCCAAGCCCACTAGGTATCTCCCTGTAACAGCGGAAATCGCCAACCTGCCGAACATGTCGGGTGTTGGGAAGCTCAGCTCTCTTCATCAGTCAATGTCTATCAATCCTGCATTGAAAGACTTGGTAACTTCGTTTGTGCTTGAGAGTGATCCAGCGACTAGAAGGCAGATAGCAGAGAGTATCCTGCTTGAGTGGGCTGGCGTTCAAAGTGACGACACTGTCATTGCATTCAGTTACTCAGCAGAAAAGCTTGCCGTAGTTTCGAAAGTATATGGCACTCCCTATGTTGGGAATTTCAATGCGTCTGCTACCCCAATGTTGGAGATGATTCACAGCTACTGGGTAGATCGAATTTATTCAGATCTCAATCGGCAAACACACCTAGCTTATGTCTTCTCCTTGATCAATGAGATCGAGATTCCGGAGACAAACAGTGTTTCCAAGGACCTTTCTTCTGTAATTACTCACATAGACAACTTGATATCTACTGACAGCGTTGCGGGACTTGAATTGCTTGAGCAATTTACAAGTGCCCTAACAGGCTCCGGAATTCAAAATTTCCATAATTATGATGAGTTTCGAGAACACTACCTAAGTGGTGATTTGGAGACGTCGCTGCGATTCGCAAGTGCAAACAGCATGCAGCTCACTGGTACGCCCAACGCTGATAGTTATCGATTTGCCTCTGGGCACTATTACATTGTCACGGGCGATGGTGATGATGTTCTGGAGAAAGATGGCAGAGGAAATCTCACGGTTGTCTCAGGAGACGGAGACAACCGTTTGAACATGGCTCATGGATTTCCTTTCATGGCTGATCAGGTATTTCAGACAGTTCTTAGGTTTGGAGACGGCGATAACAGGCTTACTCTTGATGACTCCAAGATTTGGTTAGATGCCGGAAATGGCGACAATACGGCCACTTTCAAGGGTGGTAATTCGCGCACTAGCCTCGGGAATGGAAACAACTCAGTAAACTACTACCCCTCTTTGGCAATAGAAACAAAAAGCGCTGGGAACAGTCACTACTTGCAAACCGGCGACGGTAATAATTTGGTGACTGCCATTTATGGTGGTGAGTTTGAATTCAACACACAGTCCGGCAAAGATACGTTCAATATTTCTGGTAGTGATGCGGCAACGATAGATTCGGGTGGCGGCAATGACATAGTGTATTTGTTGGACAGCACTAGTCAGCTGACCCTGGGGGATGGCGACGACAATGCTCAATTACATGGAAGTATCGCAACAGTTTACCTTGGAGGAGGAAGCGATGTTGTAAGTATCGTTGCCAGTACTGCGACGGTGTATGGCGGAGCGGGGAATGATGTGGCTCATTTGTACGGACCAGGAGTCACTACGGTGTACCTCGGAGTTGGTGATGACACAGTCAACCTTCACGGAGGGAAGCATACCTTTCCTCTACATGGAGGGGATGGAAGTGATTTGGTGACGGTATACGTTGCAGAGGCCAATGACCGTTACACGTTTATATTCGGTGAGCAGATTACTCCGCTTGATATTCGAATGAGCAGACAATCTGGCTATCTGAATGTCGAATACAACGAAACTGGTGATGCAGTAAGACTTCTAAGCTCAGTAAGTGAGGCCGCTTTGCTGGGTGCCGTTTACTTTGAATTCGCCAGTGGCACTACAAAGTCTCTAGGCACTTTGCTCAATGAAACTGTCGTCGTTACATTGGGTACTGCGAGCGCGGACAGTTTTGACGAGTCCGCAAGTTCAAAAGCTGTCTATATTCGCTCCCTTGAAGGAAATGACTCACTGAATGCCTCAAATTATGCCGACACCTTGGATGGGGGCGCTGGCAATGACGTTCTGCAGGGTGGAGCCGGCAATGATACTTACTTGTTCGGCGTAGACTCAGGCACTGACTTGGTTATCGACACAGCTGGAAATGACAGGATTCTAATGGGCCCCGGAATTCTGCCAGAGAATGTTGTGATTGGCAGAATGGACGCACAATTGATCTTGTCCGTTGCTTCGACTTCTGACCAACTGACTGTGGATAGCTGGTTCACTTCTACTTCATCAAGAGTTGAATCTGTCGAGTTTGAGAATGGTACGGTCTGGACTGCCACTGAACTGCAGGCAGCAGCTTTTGTAGGAACTCCAGGGAATGACAATGTTTCAGGCAATACATCGTCAAACGTGCTTCTTGGCTTGGCGGGTAATGACACTCTGCTTGCAGACTCAGGCGCGGACACTCTGGATGGTGGCTCCGGCAACGATAACCTCGATGGCGGTCTGGGCAATGATAAGTACATTTTTAAATCAGCTTATGGAAGAGACGTCATTTATGAATCTGGTGGCACTGACACAATTGAACTGGGCACAGGGATAGCAACTTCCGACATAATTGTTGGTCGAAACAATACTGACCTTCTTCTAGTTCTCGACGGCACCGAAGACAAACTGATTGTTTCAAGTTGGTTCGATTCAGACTCATATCGGATCGAAGCTGTTGTTTTTGCCGACGGTACCCAGTGGCAAAAAAGCACGCTGCATTCCACTTTGAATTTCTTTGGCTCTGACTCGGCAGATGCGCTTTTTGGCACATCTAGTGGCGATACATTTCACAATAGTAAGGGAGATGACTCATTTTCAGGTGATGCGGGCGCTGATACCTATAGGTTTGGTCGAAGCTCTGGTAGAGACTTGGTTCAGGATCTGGCAGGAAGTTCCACAGAAATTGACAGAATAGTTCTTGATACTGATTTGACACCAGAAGATGTCGCCGTGGTAAGGGATAGTTCGTCGTTCTACTTGCATGTGCTTGGTTCACAGGATCGAGTGAAGTTCACGAGCGCAAGTTCGAACGGTATTGGTATTGAACAAGTCGTTTTCAATAATGGAACTATTTGGGGATATACAGAATTTCTCGCCGCCCCAATGATTACTATTCTTGGTACAGCTTCAGCAGACACGCTCACAGGAACCATCGGTGACGATACTATCTCTGGTGGAAATGGAAATGACACTCTGACAGGTAGCGCCGGGTTCGACATGATCTACGGTGAGATTGGCAACGACGTTCTGGCTGGTGGGGCTGGCAATGACACAATAGTAGGCGGGGCAGGCAACGACACTTTCAGATTTGGAATTGGAGACGGGAATGACACCGTAACGGATGATAGTGGTACCGACAAGATCGAGATTGGCATGGGGCTATTGCCAGCAGACGTCACGCTTGGGCGTATCGATAACACGTTGTTCGTTCGAATCAATGCGACGAACGAAACACTAAGTGTTACGGGATGGTTTGACTCTACTGCCCAGCGAGTAGAGTCGGTGACTTTCGCAGACGGCACCATCTGGAATACAACGACGTTGAACGCAGCTCCCTTTGTTGGTTCCAATGTCGCGAATTATCTGATGGCCACTTCGGCCGCAAACTCTCTTTTCGGATTGGAAGGTAATGACACGCTTATTGGGCTTGGCGGCAACGATACATTGGACGGCGGCGCCGGAAACGATGCTTTGGATGGCGGTGATGGCAATGACACATACAAGTTTGGGTATGGCGCAGGCAACGACACCATTCAAGAGTACAGCGCCTCAACGGGAGACAAAGTAATACTGGGTACAGGCATAAACCAGTCGCACGTCGAGCTTTCTCGGGATGAATCCAGTTTGTACTTGAAACTGATCAGCAGCGGTGAGCTGCTGACAATGCAGTACTGGTTTGCCGAAACGAACTACCGCATTGAGCGAATTGATTTCTCTGACGGTAGTTACTGGACTACGACCAATCTGGCTGCTGCCAAGCACTACCTGAACGGCACTGCGGCTGCGGACTCGCTGCAAGGAATCAGCGGACCTGATGTTTTTGATGGTGGCGGCGGAAGCGACTCTCTTTCTGGCGCTGCAGGAAATGACATCTATGTGTTTGGCCTGGGTAGTGGTAATGACTTGATAGCGGACATTGACAGTACTTCCGGGAATCTGGATACCGTGCAGCTTAAAGATGGTCTTACTGCCTCGGATGTGATGTTGTATCGAGATGAGTCCTCTGCTTACTTGATGCTGACTAGTAGCGGCGAAGTGTTGACGATGTCGAGCTGGTATTCCAGTACTGATTATCGTGTTGAAAAAATCCAGTTTTCCAATGGTACGTCCTGGACGAGCACTCAATTTCTGGCTGCGCCGTACTATTACTCTGAAGATGCTAATACCATTTCGCTGACCACGAGTGCCGAAGTTGTATATGCAAATGGAGGCGATGACATTGTGTACGCGGGCGCCGGCAACGACACGATATATGGCGGAGCGGGCTCAGACTACCTTGTAGCAGAAGGCGGAAGCGACATTTTGCGAGGTGGTGCTGGCAACGACTATCTCCATGGCGGTGACGCAAACGACAAGTATTTATTTGGCCGTGGTGATGGTGTTGATCATATTGTCGAGTCTGCCATCGGGGGAACTGATCGAGTTGTCTTCGATGCAGGCATTGCCAACAGTGACCTTATTGTGGGGCGGTCCGATAACCATCTTGTGGTGCGCATTCGAGGCGGCAACGACGCAATTGTAGTGGATGACAGATTTGCTCAATCGAATGTACTACTGGAAACCTTGGAGCTCTCAGATGGAACATTGCTGAGTGTGAGTTCGTTTCCAGCTTCTAGTACTTACGTCGGCATGATGTCGAACGATGACATCTATGGCACAACCGGAAATGACAAGTTCTATGGAGGTGCTGGCAACGATAGTCTTCACGGCGATGCAGGTTCAGACACCTACTACTTTGAACTGGAGGACGATGCAGACACTATCTGGGAAGTTTCGAGTGCGACTGGCACGGACAAGGTGGTTTTCGGAATCGGGATCACCGCAGCTATGTTGAGTGTCGAAGCGAAAGGATCGGATCTGGAAGTTAGTGTCGTCGGCACGGATGACAAGCTGATAGTTAACAGTTGGTATGCAAGTACTGACAGACCAATAGAGCGGTTTGAGCTTCACGATGGCACTGAGTGGGTACCGGGTGTTTTGGAAGTGACCCCTCGTATAGGGTCGGAATTGGGAGACGCCTTCTACGGAGACTCTGGGCCAGAGCACTTCATAGGATTGGGAGGCAATGACACATTGATAGGAAACAGCGGCGATGATGTTCTGGATGGCGGCATCGGTACTGATTACTTGCAAGGGGACGACGGCGCTGACACAGCAGTCTTTGGACAAGGCTATGGATTGGACACCTTTGTCGATGTCCTCGGTCAAAACAAAGTTCAGCTAGTGGCCGGTATCGCGCCAGCAGATGTGTCGGTGTTTATCGATGAATCCTACATCTACTTTGTGCTTACTGTTACCAATGACGCACTGCGAACCTTAATTACAAGGAACGGCACATCTGTTGAAAACGTACCTCAGGTAGCTTTCGCCGGAGGAACTACTTGGTCGCCGAGCGATGTACTTTTAATGGCGCAAGTGGGAACTACTCCGTTCAGTATCTCGTTACAGGGGACGACTGCAGATGATGTGTTGGTCGGCAATGACCGCGCTGACGGGCTCCACGGTCTAGAAGGGAACGATGTGCTTGATGGACGAGGCGGAGCAGATTTCATGAACGGAGGGCCTGGAAATGACACTTACTACGTTAATCATGCTCTCGATAACATTTACGACACCTCCGGAGTAGATATCGTGTTCAGCGTGGTAACTTTTTCTATGCCAGTTGCCATAGAGAACTTAACTCTCACGCACTATGCAGATGCAGATGGAACCGGAAACTCACAAGACAACACAATATTGGGAAACAGCGGCATCAACACCTTGTTGGGCATGGGCGGAAATGATTTGATCGAAGGACACCTAGGAGATGATTCCATCTATGGGGGAGATGGTAACGATCAACTCTACGGCGGCGTAGGACATGATTTGCTATTTGGCGGCTCCGGAGATGACATTCTTGATGGCGGAGAGGGAAATGACGTCTTGCGCGGCGGAGCGGGCGATGATCGCTATTCAATGAATGCCAGTGGCGGACACGATATCGTAGCGGAGAACGACAGCGCTTCAGGAAACGAAGACGCAATTGTGCTTGGGGAAGGAATTCTGCCTGAGGACATTCAACTCCATCGCAATCAAGAAGATCTTGTGATCTCTATTGTCGGAGAGAACTCCAGTCTCACCATCAAGTCCTTCTATTCGCATGAGCGGCACGAGATTGAGGAAGTCCGGTTCAATGGCAATACCGTGTGGGATTTGCCGGCCGTGGCACCAACTGGTGGCGGCTCGTTGCAGTCCGTGCTTGCAATGGAAGAGGACGCAGGCACACGGGCAGATGACATTGGTATTGACGTAATTGCGCTCGTAGGGAGTCGCTTCGAAACGGTAGAAGCGTTTGCCTAGCGCTGGCAAACCAGATTGATTTGTTCGGATTGACTGTAGCGAAATGACTTGTAGTAGTCTGCTTGCATGCGAACGGCCGGTGACGGTGAATTGTTCGCTTGCAAGCAAGCTCCTACCGCAATTGCGCGCAGCGTTGCATCTTCGCAACACACTCCCCTCAAATGTACTCAATCCCCGTCGTCGCCAGCCCCACCAGATTGATGTTGCTCTGGTTCAACGCATGATCGGCCGCCGACACGGCCAGATCGGCGCGGGCCAGCGCGCCTGAGTTCAGCAGGCCGGTGTAGGTGGCCAGGTCGGCCGCCGATGGCGCAGCGCCGACGATGTTCTGGAACAGCAGATTCACCAAGGCCGTGCTGTCGGCCGCGGCGCCCAGCTTTACGTTCAGCGCGGCGTCCATCAGATTGCGATAGCTCATGCCGCCGTCCAGCAGGCTCAGGGCGGTGCCCACATATTCGCGGCTGCTCAGGCTGGCCTTGCCGAACACGGCGCCCAGAATCTTCGCGGCGCTGCCGGCATTGCCGTTCAGGT
>JACCED011476851.1_pt1 | contig 10803 bp, 11 predicted proteins | sample 7455021 | NCBI WGS metagenome assembly JACCED01 (sample SAMN15323456, study PRJNA562643) | freshwater metagenome | isolation source: river surface water | place: USA:Blue River Watershed | collected 2017-08-19 | reverse complement strand
TTTCAGCAATGGTACTGGTTAATTCCCAGCCATTGGCATTAGACCAGGTATAAATGTAGAATGCATCAGAGCAGATACAACCTAAAATTGTCCTATTGTCGTTTAAGAACAAAGAATTTCTAATTGTTGCCGGAACAGTAACCACACTGTGGTGTGTTAATGCTTTAGGATTTGCTGCATTGATGGAATAGGTGATTATTTTTCTTGCCGCCGGTGTTGCATCGTATACACCATATGCATTATTTGTTGGAATTAGTACCAGATATCTATTTCCGCCACTGACAAATGTTTCGTTGTGTACATTACCTGCCTGGTAAGAACTCGGACCGGTACCAGTTACTAAACCATTTAAATGAACAGAACTTAGATCACCAGTTATTGAAATATCGGCATTTCTGGTTATTACATCAGTAGTTCTATTCCACTGGAAGAAGAATGGATGGAAGTTTAAATTGGAGTCAAAATAAGGAGTATACCAGCATTTATTTCCTGCACTTGTTGGGTCATCAAAAACTTTTGAGCTCCATCGTATTTGACTTTGGAAAGATGCAGTAGATCTTGCACCACCATAGTTTGTTCCGGCAGCAGTAGGCACTGCGGTAAATGAATTTAGATCTGTGGTAGTACCTGCACTTACATTGTGTTTAGTAATATACTGTGTATATTCATTGCTATGAAGATTAAACAAATATATAGGCTTATTGTCGGCGCTAGACTGCCCGATATACTGTATATAATATCCATCTCTTTCAATATTAGTACCAGTGTAGTTTGCACTCTCATAAGAATAAAAGTTATTTCTTCCTATTCCCCACATTGGTCTTGCAATATATCCATCGTATCTTATTCTTTGTGTAATCATTGAGACCCAATTGGACGAAGGATCTTTAATTGTAGGCATTACTGGAACAGTGAGTTCTCCTCCGCCGCCGTCGCCATCAGAGCCCCAGGTACTAGTAGGATTTTGTGAATGAAGACTATATTGTGGATTATACCAGACAATTTGTCTATACCAGTTATAATAGTCAGCCTTGGCTGTCCAGACTACCAAAGAGTTATTTGACGCATCTGTAATCCTACGAAGCGGAGAGCCTTGGATTGCTGGATCCATTGATAACTCAGACCAGTAAGAAACATTATGCTGCCTATTATTTGCATCAGTTGCTCTTGTAACAGTAGTCTGGTTAGTACTGGCAGATTCTTTTGTCAAAACTAAGCTAAATGCAAGATCTCCTGATCTGACATTGTAGCTATTGCCGTCGTTTGCTCTATATAAGTTAGTACCAAATAAAAATGTCTGCGGTTGACCGTAACACATAAACATTGCAGCGTTGAATATAGGTGCCAAGGTAGTTTCATTATAACCTTCGCCTTCAATATATATTGTGTTGGAACCCGGCATTGGATTCTCAAATACTGATACCACTCCAGGTTTGCTTGCCTTTTTAATTAAAGCCATATTATTTCTCCGCCTTATGCTCTGTCTTTAAACCACTCAACTACTTCTTGCACTGATGCCCAAGCTGATCTTGACCCATCACCGTTCGGTCGCCAAGGCTGAGTACATATCGCAGTTTCAGTAGCATCGTCGTTAATCAAGTATATCTCAGCAACACCATCACCTAGCGTTGCACGATAGTTAATTTCAACAATTACTTCATTGCCGTTGTTGTCAAATTCTCTAGTATTTTTTGTAAATTGCATATCTTTGTCTCAATTTTAATATTTATACTTTTTTGTACCCAATTTGAACATACAAATCGGCACCTTTTTGTGTAGTTCCTATTGATGTTACATCAACTGTTAAGTAATCTCCGGAATTCATTGACATAGTTTGATTTGCTATACTTGCCGTTGTCGACGATGCTGATATCGTAATGGATTTTTGTGTAGTTCCGTTTTTCTTAAGGTCCAGAGATACTGTGTTATCTGCGGCTGTACCCAATCGGACTCTGATTACAGAAATTTCTAAATCAAATGGTGCATACCATCTGCTTGTTCCTGCAATTACCTGTAGCGTACCAGGTTGATGCATGTTTGCATAGTAGACTACATCATTCTTTATTTGTACTGTTACTTCAGCACCAGTGACTTTATCAGCAGTAGTTTCAACAATTAAATCTTCAATTTTTGTTTTAAATTGTGAAGTGTCATCTAAATACTTTGCGCCGTCGGTGGGTTCAAAACTAGCCGATGTTGCATTGTATACCAAGAAAGACTGCGATGGTAGTACTGGAATTGGTCTAATTTCTACAGGTGTGGCATGCATTTCCTGCGTATGTTGGAAGTACAATATATAATTGCCTATTTCGTTTACTTCGACTTCAAGATTCTTTATGGTAATCTCTCCACGCATTGAACTATGATTACCGCACTGGTAATAGAGTGTGTCAGGAGCATTTGCTGGAACAGTGAAAACAACAGTACCCGACTGATTTCTAGAACCAGTTACGCCATCGGTGTATTCACCAACAAACTGTCCGGCTGCAAAATTTGTGCCATCGTCGGTAGTTAAGTAAAAAGGATGACCAGTTACATTGGCAGAAAGATTAAAAGTATATGTGCCGCCGCGACGCATAGGTCCTAGCATGGGATTAGATCCCATAGCAGAGCCTGTAAAATAATAGGCCATTGACTGTACATCAACATTGTAAGATACTGTAGGCGGAGTTAACGCCGGAACAACAAAATTGTCAGGAACACTAATTAAAAGTCTTTGTACTTCAGTGGGATTTCCTCCGTTTACATCAGGGAAAGTTATACCTGTGACATTTAGTGTACTCACAGACCAATTTGGCATGTTTTGTGTGCCAGCACCTTCTATCCATTTTAGATACAATTTATGTGTCTGTGTCATATCACCATGCAGTTCATGTGCCGCAAAGTTATAGACCGTATAGATACTACCTTTATACAAAGGAATAGAACTTTGAACAAGATTTGAAATTTTTAATCTAGAATATATAACACCTGGTGCCCAAGACCACAGCCAGTCTGGATGCTGGCCCACCCCAGGGGCATCAACTGCGATCACCAGTGTTTCCGGATTGGGTTCCAGAGAGTAATCAATAATCTCATCTTTGTTAACTGTTTTTGCGCCTATTATCGAATACAAACTCATATTACTTCTCCGTTATGACCCAGCCCTGTGTAACATTGTAATAAACTAAACCAAACGCGGCTCGGTCCACATCGATAATTAATGAATTTGATGAACCTTGAATATTAGCACCGTTGCCATTAACAGTAATACTGTGGTTAGATGCCAAACCAGTGCCATCAACTATTCGAACTTGATTTCCAAACGAAGGGCCGGATGGAAGTGTTACTGTTATGTTTGAAGAAGTGTTGACAATAACTTGGGATCCTGATGTTATTGTTGTATTTGCTGTTACTTCAGTCCAAGGCAATAATTGGAAAGGTGCAGCACTGCCTGTGTAACCTATAGGCCCAACACTACCAGTGTAACCCAATGCACCAGTGCTACCTGTATATCCAATTGACCCTGTATAGCCAACAGCGCCTTGCGGGCCTTCTGTGGCAATGTTACTTAAAAAGCCAAATGTGTTTGAATTAAACTCAACTGCACCAGCAGAAGTATCAAAGTAAATACCGCCCGATTCTGTAGCTGAAATAATTGCTGAACCAACTGTTACATTTCCGGCAACAGAAATATTAGCAAAAACAAATTCTGCTTCGGTGTTTATTGCCGTTGGTTCAACTTTTAAAATAGACATTACAGAAACCTTTTTACATATTTATGGGTTTATTGCCTTGGAACTAAGTAGCTCATGTTAGTGGCGTTTACATAGGCATAATTCTGCCCGTTTACTGTCAGGGTGTCGCCCGTTGTGCCCAGGCCGCTTCTGGTAGCATAAACTCCTGTTAAACTGCTCATATCGTAAACGCTATCCCAACTTGGGTAGTGTATCAAGGGCATTGCCGGAACTGTAATCAGGTTACCGGCACTGTCTACAGTATTTGACATAGAACCATAGGTTGCTGGTTTTAGTGTGCTGGTATCTGCTGTACCTGTGGCTGTTGACCAGATACTATTTAGACCACCAGTGGGTGCAATTGTGTAAGGTGTATAGACTATTCCAATATTTTGATTAGCAGCTGACGAACCAAATAGATCGCCGGTTCCAGAAGGAACTGCTCCGCCTACAACATTATAAGCACCGATATTAAATGTTGCACCTGTGCCTGTTGTTGTTGAGGCCACTCCATTACTAACTTCCCAGATAACTTGATTGGGTAAATTGTGTGCCAGGCTTACGGCAGTTTCAGGATATTCAAGTTGCATATAGACTTTTTGTGCCTGTGTTGCACTACTACCAATTAGTCTCGACGAAATAAACAGGCATCTCGGTGTTGCGTAAATTACATATTCGGTTAAAATATTAGTTTGAAAACTATTACGACCAGTACCTGTTGTGTTAGGGCTAGTGCTAGATTCCTTAAAGAAATAGTTTGCTGTTGGATTTCCAGTATGATCCGTGATGCCCCAGGGTATGCAGGTATTCCAAAGATAAGCATATGATCCGTTATTATTATATATTCCAAGACCGCTGTATTTGTACACAGCGTCTCCAGCCAACGAAGTCATTGCCGCAGGTGCCCTGAGATAGATTATATTCGTATTGTTTACCGATGTTGTAAGTGCTAAATTAGTAGATGTGGTAAGAAAATTTGTTTGATACTCACTCCAACCAGCACCAATAGAACTAATTACTTCGCTGTTAGGTAAGTCCCAAATTTCTGAATTTAAATCATTAACACTGGTTGCTAAACCTGTAATTAGTCTACCAATATCTTTCATTAATAAACTTAAGGCAACATTCCCTAGACTGGTTGTAGTAACTGTTTGTCCGCTATTGGTTATTGCTAATTTTTGTCTAATTCTTGCGTACATATTAACCCCAAATTGTTCTTTGATTTATTGGTTCAGGTGTTTCTTGAAACCAAATACTGGCCACAGGCCCTGCATTAAAAATTACTTGACTATTACCGCTGTTAAAAATATCGGTTACGGTTGAAGTTGATACTGCTACAGCATTGACAAGAAAATTAACAGTATTTAAACTGTATACATTTGTAACAGAATTACTAGCAAATGCTGCCATTACGCCCTCGGTACTAAAATTGTGCTGGCCACCGTCGGAAATGCCGCATAGGTTACATTACCAGCAGTGTAGGTACTATTAACGGTGCCAGTTGTTATACTAGGCAGATAAAATACATTTGACAATGTTGAAGCATTTATAAAATTATGACTTCTGGCTATGTCGTAGAAAACCAAGTCTCGAGGTATTTGTTGTCTAATTGTAGTCTTTGTAAACGCACGATCACCGTTTGGATTTGATCCTGTATAAGTCTGTGAAAATTCAAATGTATTAAATGCTGTAGTAGCATCTAGTCCTAATAGACTATAGGCTGCGGTATTGGCAGTATACCCGTCGGGTATCTGTATTACGCTGTAGCCTGGTGCAGCCGCAGTTTCTCTACTGGTAGTTGTCACTGTTAGTGCACCACCGCGACCTCTATAGGCAATAGCCGGTATCAATGTTTTACTGCTAGTAATGTTAGTTTCTGGGTATTCGAACACACCAAATGTACAAATGATATTTGTAGATGCATTGTACTCGCTGTACATTAGAAGATGCCTTGTGCTAGCACTCAAATATAATGTTCTGGATCCAGGGGTGTAACCTTCGTTACTTTGATGATAGTAGGTAGCATTTGTAACTGCACCGGTTGTCGGGTTAGCGTTAGCGCAACTGTCCATTTCAATAAAAGTATTGGTATAGGTAGTCTTGGCATAGACATTGGCGTTGCCTCCCAGCGGTTCAGTAAACGGTTCGTTAGTTGCTGTACCTTTGGCCAGAAGTCTAGCGTATTTGTATTTGCTTGTAGTCGCACACTGGCTTCTAAGAATGTAAACATTGGTGTTGGCTGTAAATGCCACTGGATAAAATAACTGCCAATTGGTAGTCGTAGAAGAAATTATTTCGCTACTGTCAGTATCAAATACTGCTAAATTAGCCTGATTGGAAATTGTTCCTGTGCAGACTTGTGCAATCTCTTGCATGATTGCACCAATTGTTGGTGTAGTTCCTAATTTAACTGCTAATTTTGCGTACATGGTTATGCTTTCTTTAACGCCAGTGCTCTATAGTTGGCTGTACTGTCTCCTAAATTTAAAACTACATAAGTGTCACTGCCAACTGTAATTTCGTCATCATCTGTAGCATAAGTTGAGGATCTGTAAGTCCAGTATGTGTTTGTTAAACTACTGTAATTATGTACCTGCTCGCCAACGGCCGTTCGTACATCCATCAATGGAACAAGAGGATATGCTGCTGTTCCGTTGGCATTTATAGTCATAGACGGTATTACTGTTGAATATATATTAGGCAGAGTCAAAGTATCAGCACGGCGTCTGGCTCTTGTTGCATCAGCGGTGCTGTACCAATCTGTTAACCATGCCGCTTTATATAATATGGCATTAGTGGTACCTGTTGTGTCGCCGAGATAATTAACTGATAAATTTCCAGCGTTATTATTGGTTAGAATAGATCCGTGAATGTTAATAAAAGGCAAATTATTCCAAAGAACAGTATGAGGCGTTTCTGGAAATTCCAAATTCATTACCATTACTCTATGCCCTACTGTTTGAGGATTAGTTAATCCAAAAATTATTAATTTCCTTGCTGTAACGCTGACATAGAATGTAGTACTTGTTGATCCTAAATTTATTGAAGCATAGGTAAAGGCACTACTACCATTGACATCCTGTAAGTTAGCTGGATACCAAACTGGGTTGCTTAATGCAGTACCCGATGTACCTGTGCCAATTGGTGCCCATAAAAATCCCGACTGTCCAGTGGCACTGGGCCTTGTGTTTGCATTGTTTGCCTGATTATTACAGGTCCACAGTGACCAAGCGCCAATTTCACAGTACTTGGTTTTACTAGTGTCAACGCAGGGTGCACTAAGCCTATAGGAAGTTCGTGTAGCTGTACCAGACGCTTCTAGCGCACTGGCTGCATCAGCCAGTGTCCACGCAGCTGGTTCTGTAGAGATTACAATTGAGCTGGCCTGTGTGGCAAATTCAAGATCCGCTGTCGAAGTTGTTGCACCAGAACAAATCTTGGCAATTTCTTTTAATTTTTGACCAACTGTAGCAGTTGAAGGAAAAACTAGTTTTGCGTAAGCCATCTGTTATGCCTTTTTAACTGCAATTATTCTGTTGGCACCAACTGTAAAAAATACATAGGTAGTACCTGAATAAGAAAACTCGTCGCCGTACATATTATAAGCTGAAGTTTTAAATGATTGATAAGTTTCAGTCAAGGCTGAGTAATCGTGGATGCCTTCGCCAATTACGGTTCTTACATCTATTATTGGTAATAACGGAAACAACGGAGTTCCAGCAGATGACATTGTTGCACTAGGTACTGTTGGTAACCAATGTAGTTCTAGTCCGTCGTTAGCTGTGTTAGCAGATCTGGTTTTTGTAGTCAATGAGAACCAATTTGGAAGATAAGCAGCTTTAATTATATCAGCATTACCATTGCCTGAAATTGTGACTAGAATACCACTATTTACTGTTCCATTGGTATTAGAACCCGCAAAGTTAGTGGTTGTAATATTAATTACAGGTAAGTTATCATTGGAGCTAGTGTGCAAAGTTTCTGGAAATTCGAGATTGAGTATAATCTGAGAAGCTGTACCAACAAATGAAAACAGAATCAATTTTCTGTTTGTTACGCTAATAAAAATTTCTGTTGCGATTCCTAGATTAATTCGACTCGACACTGTCATTATTCGAGCAGTAGTTTGGGCGTTATAAAATTGTGTGGCTACAAATCCAGGATTCTGCAAAGTGTTAGCACTTACCCCTGTACCAATTGGTGCCCAAAGGTGTCCTGTAGTTGCCGCAGCCGCTGGCCTTGTTGTATTTTGAACTGTTGTAGTTTGCGTAATAGTTGCACCATTTGATGCGTATACTGTTAGAGCACAGTATTTAATTTTACTGTTATTAACGCAAGGACTCTGTAGCCTATATTCATTTATTGTGGCGGTTCCTGAAGTTTCTAGTGCGCTGGCTGCATCGGCCATGGTCCAACCAGCAGGCTCCGTGTTGACGATTTCACTTGCTCCTTGAACAGCAAATTCTAAATTGGCTGTGGTTGTTGCTGCCCCAGTACAGACCTTGGCTATGTCTTTAAGTTTTTGCTGTACTGTAGCTGTTGAAGAAAATGTTAACTTTGCATAAGCCATTAAATTGCACCTTAGTAATTAAAATCGGGTCTATAATTAATTCTGTTGATAACCTGTTCCTTGGATACCTGTTGATTATTTTTAACAACTGTATCATCAAAACTTTGAACATTTGCCGCCATTGGTGTCAGATTAGATACTGTTCTAAAAGTTGTAACAATAGAGCCTTGACTGTAGACAACATTAGACATGGTTATAGCGTTATTTCTATCCGTTGCATAAAAATTTGTGCCAGGATCAAGATTATCGACTACCAGTATATTCCCAAACAACTGAGAATATTTTTCAAAGTAGTTGATATTAGCAGAAAAATCAACAATAACACCATTACCTAATGTAGCCATATCGATCAACCATATTTAACCAGTACGACACTAAAGTCTGTTAGACCCGAATTGTAGATATGTAGTGATTTATAATCAACACCATTGGAATCTCTCCATATACTTCCTTCAAAACTACCGTTTAAAAAGAGATACATGTTTGAGTATTTAGACAAGTCAATGAATCCGTTTCCGTTAGCCGTGTCGTCAATAAAAATTGGCGCCGGTTGCCATTTGTTTTTTGCTGAAGTTGTATCGTAGAATCGTCTTAGCAGTATGTCTTCTGTATCGGTGCCCGCTGTCAAACCAAATGCAGAATTTGAATTGAAATTAACAAAATTGACTGTATTGGTTAGACACCTGATACCCGGAGTCGTCCCGTCAACTGGGTTATACATATTCAATATACTTGCTACATTGACCGATGTAGTGGTTGCTGTAGTCTGGTTCGTTAGGGTGGTAGTTGCTCCACCACCGGTGATGTGCAGTACCGGAGCTGCATTAGAATACTGTGTAACATTATTTTCGTCAAATTCAACGCTGGCATGGAAACAGGTGCGTCCGCCAATGGTGCTTATAACAAACAAATGACGAGCACTCCAACTTAACCAAACTACATAAGATTCAGTAGTACTGGTTGCCTTTTTAATTGTGGCAAATGCTCCGTTGTTATTACGATAGGTTAGGTTTGTGGTTGCACCTGTACTGGTATTAATATCGCTGAGTCCCTGCACCTGTATACAGTAGCTGGTAGTAAGTGTATGATTTGTTGATCCCGAGTTAATTGGTTCTGTAAATAGACCAGCTGAACTTGCTACTATAAACCTTACAAATTTTTTCTTGGTGTTATCTATACAAGTTTTACTAACAGTAAATGTATTAATAGCCGTGTCAGCAGGTAAACTGGTAGGATACTCTAAGGTCCAAGTTTCGTTGCTGGTATTCCTGATTTCGCTTTTATAAAAACCTGCAGAATCATTACGAGCAGTTGTTATTACTCCGTCAAGATTTGCCAAATTGGTTTCGCCGGTGAGAACTTTGGCAATACTTTTTATAACCTGCCCTGCACTAGGAGTAGACGAAAAAACTAATTCTGCATATGCCATTATTGTGGCTCCTCGCTAGTTACTATCGGCTCTCTAATTAAAGTAATGCCGTCTACAGATACTGGATCAGATACGCCAAAATATAAACTATTGCCTACCCTGAGTGTTTGAATACTAGTTCCTACTAGGACTAGTAGATCTGAGTCAGACAATGACGAATCGCTGACTTGGTAAACATAAAATTCGTTTGAAAAATAATCCATTTTTTACCCTGTAATAAGTTGAATTGTTCCGTCGGCACCCGGAAATGTACTACCAATTGCAGTAACATCGGTTGTAATATAGTCGCCTTCGTTTATTGCAATCGATAAACCGCTTTGTATTGAGTAAACAGATCCTGCACTCACTGACAAGTTAGCCACCGGCGATCCGTTTACATTAATTCTTACATTGGCTGCTGAGCCAACAGGAGCAGTTTGTACATACCATTGTATCTTACTAACTGTTACATTTCCATAAGAATAAAATTTTCTTGTTCCGTTAAAGACTGTTAGAGTTCCATCAATGTCAGCTTTGGTGAATAAACCAATTGAGCTACCACCTCCGCCGCCTGTGCCAGCCGAACCGGTATAGCCAACTATACCTTGGCTACCTGTGTATCCTGCTCCGGCACTTCCGGTGTAACCCAGGCCACCGCTGCCGGTATATCCAACACCGGCACTGCCTGTGTATCCTGTCGATCTAATTATGCTAGTAGTATCAAGAATACTGCCTTCAACAACTTCGATGGCAAACCAGCAGTTTGATGTAGCAACTGTGCTTCTTGCCAATTGAGAGAACAATTGCAATTCAAAATAATCGCCTTGTACTACCGGAAGTACTGGAGTCATTGCAGTAACAAAATCTTGCCCCGAAGAATCTGTGTCGGGTTGAGAACTGTAAGTGCTGGCGCCATTTTTTAATATTCTGGCTATAAATTGATCAGTCTGATCTGCGCCGTTCCAGGATCCGGTTAATCTTACTTTTGTAACACCAGCAGGAATAGTAAATCTATTAGCAGTAGACAAGAAACTATTGGTATCATAAACAGTAGAATTTAAAATTGTCAGCGTGGTCCAGGTTGCTGCTGCCAGAGACTGTGTGGTATT
>JACCED010875815.1_pt1 | contig 10803 bp, 16 predicted proteins | sample 7455021 | NCBI WGS metagenome assembly JACCED01 (sample SAMN15323456, study PRJNA562643) | freshwater metagenome | isolation source: river surface water | place: USA:Blue River Watershed | collected 2017-08-19 | reverse complement strand
CGTTTCCCTCGCTTTGTAAGATTTAGGGACGACAAATGACACTAAATGAATTCGCAATGTTTGCCGCAGGTGTATTTTGGGGCATCTTTATCATCAAACCTCTATATGACATAGGGGCTAAAATTTACAAAAACGCAAAGGAAAGACAATGAATAGATTTCGTGATTGGTATCTTGATAATGCCGTTGAGATTACCTGGTTCGTGATTGGTGTATGCTTTATGTCAGGGCTTGATGCATTGATTCGTGAGAATTATGCAGGCGCCGCACTTAACTTTGGTATCGCATTATTGAACTATTCCGTTAACAAACGATGAATGTAGCCGAAGAAAATATCGCAAGAGCATTGCGTGAAGAGCCATTGTTCGCTACAAGACAGTGGTCGTGTAGATTTGGTATTCATACATGGTTAAAGTGGGGAGACCCGTATAAACAACGTAGGGGCGCCTATGATTACATAGAGCAGTTTCGTACTTGCGGGTGTTGTGGCCAAGCACAACGTAGACAACTATCAAAAGATTGATGTTATTGAAGGAAAAGAAATGAGTGGATTAGGTATTATTCAGGAAGAATCACCGCAACGTTGTGAAATGTGTGGTGTGATTGAAGAGTGCAGACCATATGGTCCCGACAACGAAGAAATTTGTTTTGAATGTGCTATGAAGGATGAAGAGACTACTAAGCGCAAGATGAACGCATATATTTTTGGAGAGGTAGAATAATATGAATTTTAAGAAAATTGAGTACCATCAAGTACATAGTCATTTTAACTATGATATTCCCGATGAAGATATCATTGAAACGTTTGGTTCAGTTGAACGTTTTAAGGAAATTGCTAGTCACATGAGTAGCAATGAATGGAATGAACCTGAAGGTGAAGAGCCAACTGACGAAGAAACCGATACCTTTCATGACTTCATGTGTAACTATGATTATGACAGGGAAGATGATTGGTTCACTGATCGCAAGGGCGGATACGAAGTGTCCTACGAGGTAGAGGATGATTGAAGAAGAGTTTGAACCATATGATCCTTCTCTAGGACAGGACCTAGTAGGACAGCGTTTTCAATTTGATGATGGAGATAGTATTGAAGTAATTCAAGTTAAACGCCGTGAAACAGGACCTTGGGTGACATATCATATTCAACAAGGTCCTGGCATTCCTCGCAAGATGGTAATGTCGCTGGAAGAGTTCAATCAAACGTATGGCCATCTTTTCCAATAAGTCTATAGATTACCGGTCCTACGGGGCTAAATACTAGATGACTTTTACAAAGAAGATTTTCAGCCTACCTGCCTTAACCTTACTGGTAGCACTTACCTTAAGTACCATTGCGGCATGGTATAGTATTTTAGGATTAACTGCAATCTTTGCGGCTGCTGTTATTCCTATTATTATTATGGGCGGTGCATTAGAAGTTGCTAAGGTTGTAGCCACAGTATGGTTACATAGATATTGGCAACGTGCAGGATGGACCCTTAAACTCTACCTAGTGCCAGCAGTAATGGCACTAGCATTATTAACAAGTATGGGTATCTTTGGTTTCTTATCAAAGGCCCATATTGATCAAGGCGTGCCTGTTGGTGATCAGGCCGCACAAGTATCGTTACTTGACGAAAAAATTGCCAATGAGCGTCAGAATATTGATGCCGCACGTAGTCTATTGAAGCAAATGGACGATGCAGTTATTGGTATTACTGCAAGTAAAGACAAAGATATTAAACAGCGTGACGGTAGTGTGTTCTCACAGAGTGGTGCAGAACGTGCAGTAGCAGTACGTAGAGCGCAGGCTAAAGAACGAGCAGAGTTAACTAGACAGATTGAAGAGGCGCAAGCACGTATTGTAAAGATACAAGAAGAACGTGCCCCTATTGCTTCACAACTACGTAAAGTTGAAGCCGAAGTAGGACCTATCAAATATGTTGCCGCAATGATTTACGGTGACAATCCTGATGCCAATACATTAGAAAAAGCAGTACGATGGATGATTATTCTTATCGTATTTGTATTTGATCCATTGGCACTTACAATGGTTATCGCGGCTCAGCATAGTTTCAGATGGATGCGTGAGGACGAACTTAAAAAGGATGATGAGATTGTACCTTTGCCCACACCAAATCCAGAGCCGACTGTAGAAGAAAAGATTGTAGAAGAAAGTAATGACAAGTTAGATCCTTGTCATAAATGCGGTACACCTTTAATCATTGTTCCTAATATAGGTCCATTCTGTCCAAACAAAGAATGTGTCACTATCAAAAAACCTGATATTGAAGATGACCCAATACAGTCTATGAAGTTTGATGATCCTGGTGAACACCCAGCCGATACATTTGAACCAAATGAAGAAATTACTATCGAAAGGATAGATGATGAGCAACCCTTACCAACAGATAATGAACCAGCAGTTGTTGAAAACGATGCAGTGGTGGGAACAGATGTACTCGAAACACATGTGGCCGATACAGATACAGTCGATGATGAATTGGAACCAGTTGAAGATGCAGTTGTTGAAGAACCAAAGCCAACAAAACCAGCCCCAATCATTAGAACAGAAGGCGTAACATTAAACGAAACAGGTGGCGGATATATTGAGTTCGAAGGCAAGTCAGTATCTAGACAAGCACTAGAAGCAATGCACCCAGAATTCTTTGCGTTAACTGCCGATTCTACAAATCAAATCAGCACAAACTTTGGAACCGTATTCCCAAAGATCGCTAAAAAAGGTGATGTATTTGTACGTGTAGACATGCTCCCAAATCGTGTTTACAAGTTTGATAGCAATAAATGGATTGAAATCAACAAAGAACAGTCTGATTCATATCTATATGATGAAGAATATATCAAGTTCTTAATCCAAAAAATCGATGGTGGCGAATATGACGTTGAGTTGTTATCTGACAACGAACGTGCCCAAATTGAAGAGTACTTACGTAGCCAAAATACTTGATAACAAATCACTAATATCATACAATTGTATCTGTAATTAACTAACTCCACTGGAGGTTTTATGAAGTGCAAAGCAATTGTTTTAAGTGTTTCTTTAGCAGTATTGGCAGGGTGTTCATCAACTCCCAAACCTCAGACTGTACAGGCCCCGCAGGTAACTGCAATTCAATCTCAAAGTCTTACGACTAATTTCAAGCGTAAGGGTATTAAGATTGAATGGGAATGTGCGTGGCCTACAGGTATCTTTGATGCCACATGCGTAGAGACTAATATCAAGGCCATCGAAGTTACAGGCTATGCTCCTAGTAACGGTAACTCAGAGTTCTTGCGTGAAGAAGCATTTCGTGTTGCGGCAATGAATGCTAAGGCAAAGGCTATCCGTTTCATGCAAGATGACGTAAGTGCAGGAGAAACTGTAAACGTCTTGGCTAAGAACGTTGAAAAAGCAAATGATAAAATTAAAAATCGTATTGCTAATGCTGAATCTGTAGATTTCAGTGATACAGATGCCGCATCTGATACTAACTTTGCAGTGCGTGAAAACTCCAACAACATTGCACGTACAGTGTCAAGCACTATTCAAAGTAATGCACGTGGTATCTTGCGTGGATTCCGTGTAGAAAGTGAAGATGTTGTTGATAGACAAACAGTAGCAGTAACTATTCGTTGGGATCGCCGCAACGAACAGGCTATTCAGCATCTAAGGAACTCTGCAATTATTGTACGATAAGGTTTTCTGTGAAAATCTTATTAGTAGTATTATTATTGTTTAGCCCTCTCGCTAATGCTATACAGGTTAGCGGTGAGGGACGTTCTTTTGAAGAGGCTAAACACAATGCATTTCGAAACGCAATAGAATTGTCATTGGGAACTATAGTTTCAGCCGAATCAGAAGCACATAATAATAAAATGTCACGTGATGAAGTACTGGTCTATAGTGCAGGTTATGTGACAAACTATAAAGTACTTGACAAAGTTACACATGGAAACAAAACAATATTACTTATGGATGTAACGGTTGCAGAAAGTAAGTTAAAAGACTTTTTGCTATCTAAACCTAGTAATGTTAATGACTTTGATCACACACATCACCAAACACAATTAAATACATACTTCCATGAAAGACACACGGGTGATGACCTAATAAAAGTGTTGTTTAGACATTATCCTAACAGTGCATTTAATCTTACTCAGCATCCATATCAGTTTAAAACCGACAGCACTAGAGGTATTATACTAGTTGTACCTTATGAGTTGCGTTGGAACTATGGATTCATTAGTGCATTGAATGAAACATTGTATCATACACAAGACAGTGAATACCGCGTGTTTCGTCCTAGTATAGGTAAAGTTATTGTTGAAGCAAAAAACCCTAAAGACTACGTAATGGGTAATCAAGATGTTTACTATTTCAATGATTTAAGTAGAATGAATCTTATACGTAATTCATTGACAGGTGAGAATGAACCTAGATTATTATTAACTATTAGTAATGTACACAGTAAAATCTTAATAAATATGTGTATATTTCCCAGATACTTATCAGGAAAACAGCGATCATTTTATGGCATTGGTCAATCTAGAGAAGTAAAAATTCACGGAAATGAAATAGAGCGTTACGATGTTCGCCTTGAATTAGGCAGGGGTAAAAATATAGATATACGTGATATTAATAAGGTATCATTGTCATTAGTTCGTAATAAAGATTGTTATAGTAATAGGTATAGATAAGTAAAGTTATGTCAGAAAAGAAACTCACACATTGCTCTTTTTGTAATCATCATAAAGATGAGGTCAAGAAACTAATTGTAGGAAATGACGTTGCTATTTGTAGTGACTGCATTGACCTATGCAATCAACTTATCGTTGACGATAAAACTATTGAAGAACCAAAGAAAGAAGATACAAAGGACTTTGATGCGTATAGTATTAAGGACCATTTGGATGACCACGTTATCGGACAGGATAATGCTAAGGTTGTATTGAGCGTTGCCATTGCTAATCATTATAAGAGAATTAACAATCCACCTAAGGACTTAGAGATTGCAAAAGGTAACGTATTATTGATTGGACCTACAGGTTCAGGTAAGACATTACTAGCACGTAGTGTAGCAAAATACTTGAATGTACCTTTTGTTGTAGCAGACGCAACTAGTTTAACCGAAGCAGGCTATGTAGGTGAGGATGTAGAATCAATGATCGGTATGCTATTAAATCTTGCCGACGGCGATATCAAACGTGCCGAACGTGGTATTGTGTTCATTGATGAAATCGATAAGATTGCACGTAAAAGCGAAAGTTCTAGCATTACACGTGATGTTAGTGGTGAAGGTGTTCAACAAGCACTATTAAAACTTGTTGAGGGAACAAAGTGTCGCATTCCATCGGGTGGCAAGCGTAAAAATCCTCAAGGTGAAATGATTGAAGTAGATACTAAGAACATCTTATTCATTGCAGGTGGTGCATTCGTTGGATTAAACGATGTTATAAAAGGTAGAATTCAAGGTTCTAGTATTGGATTTGGTGCAGAAGTCAAGTCTAAGAATGAAGCAGTTAAACTAGAACAAGCGACTCCGGACGATCTTACACGTTTTGGCATGATTCCTGAATTCATTGGACGCTTTGCTACAACCATTGCATTAGAAGAATTGACAATTGATCAATTGATTTCCGTATTAACTGATGTGAAAAATAGTTTCATCGAACAATACAAGTATTTGTTCTCAATCGACGGTATTGAACTTACTTTCACTGATGATGCAATAAAGCAGATTGCGCAGAATTGCATCGATTTGAAAACAGGTGCACGTGGGTTGCAAACTGAAATAGAAAAGATACTGTTACCACATATGTTCCATACCAAGAAGTACAAGGAACATGGAATTACTAATCTAAAAATCAATACTGATTTAGTTAAAACTCCTAAAGAAATCGTATAAAGTACCCAAAATACTTTATTTTTTTACGCAACCGTATATAATAAATAATATTGTAGATGCCGATGGTCGGGTCTACAATTACAATTAGTCTTGCTTAATAAAAGGAGATAAATCATGACTAGAGAATTAACCCTTCGTTCCCTCGATATTCCATCAATCCACAAGTTCGGTATCGGTTTCGATAACATGCTTGATGAGTTGATGCGAGTAACATCACAGCAGGCGAACACAAACTATCCCCCATATAATGTAATCAAGTATACTGATGATCAGTTCGCTATCGAACTTGCAGTTGCTGGATTCCGTGATGGGGAAATTGATTTAGAAGTTGAAAATAATCAACTTACAATCAAGGGTGAGCAGGCCCCTGACAATCGTGAAGGACTAGAGTTCTTACATCGCGGTATCAGTGCCCGCAACTTTGTGCGTACATTTACACTAGCAGACCACGTAGAGGTCGTAGAAGCGCACATTGCTAATGGTATTCTAACTATTAGCCTCGAACGCAAGATTCCTGAGGAAAAGAAACCCAAGAAGATTGCAATTTCTTACAATAAATAATATAGTGTAGTTTGTTAGTAGACGGCATAGTGTCGTCTACTAACTTTTCATAAGGTAAAATAAAATGGCAAATGCAGAAACAAAGAGCAAGATCAAGCCGAACATCAGTCTAAAAGAACCACCATTGTTTAGAATCATCTATATCAACGATGATCAAACTAGCATGGAGTTCGTGATCGACAGTCTTGTAGAATACTTTAACTATAATCCTGATACTGCTACGCAAATCACTAAGGATATCCATGAGCAGGGTAGCGCAATCGTTGCTGTTCTTCCTTACGAGATTGCTGAACAAAAGGGCATTGAGGTTACACTTGATGCTAGGGCCCAAGGTTATCCACTACAAATCAAAGTCGAAGCAGAATCTTCAAACTGAGATGGTTAAACGTTTGGGCCAGTAGGGAGTTTTACGTATATAAGGATTATTGATATAATTAATATCGTTTAAATAAGTATCAGTAATTTTTTCGTAATTGCTAAAAACCCAATGTCTGACTTTGTTTTCAGTATCACTACTTAATACTACGTTTAGTGGAATTTGATTTTGAAAGTTTTGAGGGGCTTCTCCAAAATATAAGTCCCCGTCTGGTATCGCATTAGTCATGACAATTATCTTCTTAACATCTAAGTGTTTTTGAAGTTTTTTGATTGACTGATGCAGATACGCCATATCTTCTAATCTAGCAGAATTAAAACGTATGTCTCCGATAACCTCGGACAATACGGCATTATTCCAACCATTTACACCGATCACTGCAATACCATCAATAATCACTACATTGTGATGAAGCATTACAACTTTAGGTATTTGATCTATTATTGCGCCTAATTCTTCTGTGCGCTGGTCTATAGAATCAGAAGTAATGTATTCTAATGTACCTGGCACATAGAACACACCATGGTAAAATCTACTGAGATGGGCAAGGGTTTGTAGTACAGTCCTGATATCGCTACTAACGTTACCAGGCACTAAGCAATACAAACTTGTTGCCTTACCCTCCCAGTTAAAACTGTCCTCAGGGGACAGATTTAGGTCTGTAATAATATCAAACCCAATGTCTTGCATTGTTACTTTACAACAGTCATCTTGGGCTTCTTAGGCCCTCTAGGTTTCGCTGTTTTTGCGGGTGCTTTAGCGTCAGTACTTGTTTTAGTAAACTGTCGCTTTTTAGCAGGTGCCTTTGGCTTTGCAGAAGCAGTTGCAGCCGCTGGGGTAGCAACTTCTCTAACATCACCGTGACCGTCTACAAAAACAGTAGATTCTTCAACCTTTACAGGCTCCACGGCTGGCGCAACTGGCGCTGAAACTGTAGATACTGTGTTGACAGGTTCTTCTTTGGTAAAATGCTTAAAGCCAAAATAAGCAATAACTGCAAGTACCAATAAACCAATGATTAGTTCCATAATTAAGTTCTCCTAAAGTAATATTTAATCGGATTGGCTAACCTTTTATTTTTTCCTAAATAACTGCAAATTTTACGCAAGACTGTGATAATAAATATACGTACACATTTGAGGATACCATGAGTTCCAAAAAACTAAAAAACTACATGAATGAGGAATTACCCTCAATCTCTGCTCAGAAAAGACTAGTGTATAGAACAAATATTAAAGAAGTTAGACATTTATTCCGTATACTAAACAAGACTATTTTCGATAATAAACTCCCTACTCCGGAGTTCGTTATTTTCAATCGTTCTAGAGACTACTGGGGCATGTGTGAGGCCTTAGACTTTAGACCCAATCTAAAAGTAAAAAAATCCAACGTTAGAATCTATCTATTCAATAAGTGGTTCTGTAAACAATGGCTGATTGACACATTAGCGCATGAGATGTGTCATCAATATCAATGGGACGTTAACAGTAAAAAGCGTATGCGCAAAGGCATGGAACCATTAATGAGTCATGGTCCCAGTTTCTACTTTTACCGTGATAGGTTGGCAGAGCATGGAATCGCATTAAAGCGTCATCATAGAATGCGCAAATGGTTCTTGCACCAAAACTTATTTAAATGTTAAAACGCATAAATACATTACTATGCGTGATTTACTAGACATTATTAACCTACTTGAAGCAAAAAAAGATGAAGGGGATGTTAACTCCCTAAAGAAAGCCATTGCGAGCCTTTTAAAGGACACTGAAGAAGGTAGTGTTTTAAATCAGGTTCTTAAGGTGTTACAAGCAGGTAACATTGACGAACGTATTGCTAAAGTTGTAGGTACAGACGCCGATGCAAAAAACTTTATTGGTCAAATCACAGATGCTATCATTAAAAGCGATGCAAGCATTGAGCAAAAGAATGCATTTTTAGAAAAATTCCCTAAAGGTATTATTGACGTAGGTATGCTAGTTGATGGCGGTGACCATACGTTTGAAGAGTTAGTTGGTCCCGGATTCCCCACAGAACTATTAAAAGATTTAAGTGTACGTTTAACTTCTCAGGGCGTTGGTCCTGGTGAAGTAGCACTTGCTATTATGAGTCCAAAGATTAAGTGGAGTGGTCGTGAAGTAGGCGGTGGTGACATTCTTGTTAATGGTAAACCTGTTGAAGTTAAGACCAGAGTAAGTTCAGGTGGTCGCTGGTTAAACACACGTAAGTCTAACATGAACTTGCCTGCTATCAAGCAAGCAATCGAAGCATCAACAGGCATGGAAATTCCAGCACGTTTAAGTGTTGATAACTGGGTCAATGTATACAGACCTAATATTGATCCAAAACAACTACCTAAAGTAGCACAGATTATTGCTGACGGCGTATTCACTGGAGTCAACAATAAAGCATACAAAGAAGCATTGATGAATGGTGATACCCCAGATATCATTGATGAACATTTACGTACTGGCTATGACAACTATAAAGCACTATCAGGTTTCGAAGGTTTATTATTAATGGATCTTCCAACTGAAAGAGCGCAATACTTCACTGACTATGATGACATGGCTGGATTGATTAAAAACGATTCAGTCTATATCTATGCACCTGAATCAGAAATGATGCCTAAGGTTTCACTATCTGGTGGAAGTAAAGCAAGTGCTAAAGGTGATGGAATTGAAAAGCCAGAAAAAACTAAAGGCACACCAAAAGCCAGTGAGAAAGATTTCTTAGACAAGTCAGCACAAATTGCTGGTAAATCAGCAAAGAAATCTTTACCCCCAATTAAAAAAGCCGCACCAACTGTCGGCGACGTAGGTAGAAAATTACGCAAAGTATAACTTAGACTATATATTTCTATGTACACAGAATTGCACATAGAATACGTTAGTCCTACCAATGACGTTGCCCCACTTACATTAAGATACAAACTTAATGATTTCCCTATTGTTCAACGTTGGGCTAATCGTTTAGCATATGCATTGGAACGTAATATTCCAATTGATGATCCAAAACGTTTTTATGGCTTTGATGATTTAGAAACAGAACGTATTCGGGCAGTATCAGCAATCAATCAGTGTTGTGAAACGATTGACAAATATGCACCGGGTATGGTAGTTAGAAGAGTCGATGTTAATCACATTGACCAAGACACACTAAACTACCTACATAATATCTTTGAAGTCTATCATGGTACATTGAACACCCCACATGACTTTTTCAAAAATGCACCCGATGATGTTAAAAAAGCACTGGCACAATTAAATTTAGAAGTGCATCGTTGCGAAGGACTAGCAGAAGGTTCAGTAAGAAGGCAATTACCAACACACATGGTAACATACTATGGATTAGAAAAGGGAGAAGAGTTCACATTAGAACTTGAAGATTATCAACATTTCAGTGATTTATTTGAGAATGGTACACTGTACTTGTTGTACACTGAGATTGGAAAAACATTGCAGGACATGGCTATCGATAATGATCATCACATGCAACCCACAGCATACAAACCATTTAGACATTTCAGCGCAGATTTTGTAGTTAGGTTATATGGAACATCTCACCAAACATGGTTGAATATGCGTAAACTATACAAGAAACACTATGACGAAAACGAATCCTATTATGTAGGTCATGGGTACAACTATAGTCATCCATATAACAGACCGGGTAATATACCATTAGCAAAATTAATTAATCCACCAATGGACTTGATTACATTACTTAGAAAACGTCAATGTGTAGGTTCGGTCAAATTAATATAACCATAACACTTGCATTTGGTTCATAATAATAGTACTATTAATACTCTACAACAACAGAAGGATTTTACATGAGTTTAGTTCCAATCGTACTTGAACAGACCTCACGCGGTGAGCGTTCATACGACATTTACAGTCGCCTACTTAAGGATCGTGTTATTTTGCTTGAAGGCGAAGTGCATGACCAAATGGCTAATCTTATCGTAGCACAATTGCTATACCT
>JACCED010980040.1_pt1 | contig 10804 bp, 9 predicted proteins | sample 7455021 | NCBI WGS metagenome assembly JACCED01 (sample SAMN15323456, study PRJNA562643) | freshwater metagenome | isolation source: river surface water | place: USA:Blue River Watershed | collected 2017-08-19 | reverse complement strand
GCGCATCATTGGTGAAGCGTTTGACGATGTGGTGTTGTACCAAGATGCATGCCAACGCGGTCGTGTGGACGGCGAAGTACTGAAGCTCTTACGTCAAGGCTTGGATGGTGCCCAACGTACCTCACACATCGACGAAATTCACGGTGAGTTTTTGGCGATTGACCGTGCCATGGATCGTTTGCAAAAAGGCGATTTGTGCTTGATCTTGATCGATCAAGTGGATGAAGCTTTGGCGCACATCACGCAGCGGGTGAACTCGGCAGCTTTGGCTGGCTAAGTTTTTCGTAGTCCTAAAAAAGCCACTCATTGAGTGGCTTTTTCACATTCAGAACAACCCTTTGTACTGATCACGTAGCAAATTCTTCTGAACCTTTCCCATGGTATTGCGTGGCAACTCAGCCACCACAAAACACTTCTTCGGAATTTTGAAATTCGCCAGTTGTGACTTGAGCGCTGAAATCACCGCGTCTGCGTCGACCTTCTCACCAGCTTTGGCAATGACCACCGCCACGCCCACTTCACCAAAGTCTGGATGTGGCACACCAATCAAGGCACTTTCGGCCACGCCTGACATCTCGTTGATGTAGCCCTCAATCTCTGCAGGATAGACGTTGTAGCCGCCACTGATGATGAGATCTTTGCTGCGACCGACGATCACCACATAGCCACGTTCATCGACTTTGCCCACGTCGCCTGTTTTGAAGAAACCGTCCTCGGTGAATTCTTCTTTGGTTTTTTCGGGCATACGCCAGTAACCGCTGAACACATTCGGACCTTTGACTTGAATGCCTCCAATGTCCCCCACGGGCAAGTTGTGACCTTGGTCGTCTTGCACACGCAAAGACACACCGGGCAACGGAAAGCCCACCGTGCCGCCACGACGCTCAGTTTGACCGGCGTGACGTGCATCTGCTGCGTAGGGGTTGGAGGTGAGCATGATGGTTTCGCTCATGCCGTAGCGCTCCAAAATCGCCTGCCCTGTGCGCTCGCGCCATTCGTTGAAGGTCTCTAACAGCAACGGAGCGGAGCCAGCGACGAACAAACGCATGTTCGATGCTTGTGCTTTGGTCAAGCTAGGTTCAGCCAACATGCGCACATAGAGTGTGGGTACCCCCATGAAAACCGTCGCCTCTTTCATTTTGGCAATGACAAATTTGGGATCGAATTTGGACAACCAAATCATCTTGCTGCCGTTGAGTAAAGCACCGTGAATGGCGACAAACAAACCATGCACATGGAAGATGGGCAAGGCGTGAATGAGCACATCGCCTGGCTTCCACCCCCAGTACGTCTTCAAGGTTTGGGCATTGCTCAGCAAATTGCCATGCGAGAGCATCGCACCTTTGCTGCGTCCCGTGGTACCACTGGTGTAGAGAATGGCTGCCAAGTCGTCTGTCGAATTGCTCACCACGTGGTGTTGGTCTGAGCAATGGGCCGCGCGCTCTAGCAAACTGCCGGTGCGGTTGTCATCCAAGGTGAACACGTTTTGTGTGCCAGCTTTGAACGCAATCTTGCTGACCCAACCAAAGTTCTTGCTGCTGCACACCACCACGGCGGGTTCTGCATTGCCAATGAAGTATTCGATCTCAGCGCTTTGGTACGCCGTATTCAAAGGCAAGAACACATAACCCGCACGCAAGGTGGCCAAGTAGAGCATGACGGCTTCGACGGATTTCTCCACTTGCACCGCCACACGTGAGCCTTTGGGAATGTGGAGCGAATCGAGTAGATTGGCCATCATGGCACTGGCACGCTCCAGGTCGGACCAGCTGTAGTTCAACCCCTCGTCTGTTTCGATGGCGATGGCGCTGAGGTCTTTGGGAAAGGCGGCACGCAAGGCCGCATATAAGTTGTGATTCATGGCGTGAAGTCAATTAGTCGAGTTTGGCGCCAGAGGCTTTGACCACGGTCGCCCATTTTTTAATTTCACCAGAGACAAAGTTACCAAACTGCGCACCGGTCACGTTAGGAAACTCTGCGCCACTGTTAGACCAACTGGTTTTGATCTCATCGGTCGCTGCGATCTTGCGTACCTCGTCAATGATGCGCGCTTGTACATCCGCAGGTGTCCCCTTAGGCGCCCACAAACCATACCAAGTCGTCACGTTGTAGTCAGGCAATCCCAATTCCGCAGCGCAAGGCACATCTGGAAACGCAGGGTTACGTTTATTGCCAGAGACCATCAGGGCTTTGATACGTCCACCTTTGATGTGCTGAGCAGAAGAACCCAAACCATCAAACATCATGTCCACGTTGCCAGCAATCAAGTCTTGCAATGCGGGACCCGCACCACGGTAAGGAATGTGCGTGATGAACGTCTTGCTCTGCAACTTGAACAACTCGCCAGCCAAGTGGTGCGATGTCCCTCCCCCTGCCGAACCGTAATTGAATTTCCCAGGTTTGCTGCGCACCATGTCAATGAATGCTTTGTAATCACCGGAAATATTTTTCGGATTTACCACCAAGACATGCGGGACACTGGCCACCATCGCCAAAGGTACGAAGTCCTTTTCAAGGTCGTAATCCAACTTGGGATACATGGCGGGCGCAATTGAATGATGCACTGCACCCATGAACAAGGTGTACCCATCACCCATCGCCTTTGCCGCAACGCTAGCACCGAGGTTGCCGCCTGCCCCACCGCGGTTATCGATGACCAGCGTTTTTCCTGTTTGCTTGGCAAACTGCGCAGAGAACGGCCGTGCAAATGAGTCAGTTCCACCGCCGGCAGGAAAAGGCACCACCAACGTGACAGGTTTGGTTGGCCATGTCGTTTGAGCTTGCGCCCCCCAGCTCCAAGCTGCGCAAACGGCAGCAGCGATGGTCAAGCACTGTCGACGGGTGTTTTTTGATGTTGTCATATGTGTCTCCTGATGGTTATGTTGAATGAGGTCACTTGAAATACATGTCTTCCACATCGCCCGAGGCAGGCGCGATGCCTTTATCAAGCATTTGGCGGTGCTTGTCTAAACGTTTGAGGTCGTAGAGGTAATTGACCATCAAGCCATGCGATTGCTTGATGCCTTTGGTCGAAGGGTCGGCAAACCAATTGATGCGTTCGATGCGTGCACCATTGCCCAAATGGAAACGTCCCACGGGGTCTAACACTTGCTCACCTTGTTTGGCTTGCCCCAAATAGTGTGCGCCGGCACGGGTGAGAAATTGTCGCAACGGTGATTTAGGTGACAACGCGCCCAAAACCTGTGGCTGTTCAATCGCGGCCAACACATGCATGGGCGTGGGTGGTTCAAAACTGATTTCACGCCCCAAGGCCGACAGCTCTTTGTCGTTGAGTTGAGCGAGCAAGTCCTGCACATTTTTGGCAAACCAAGGTCGCAAACCGGGGATTGGTGACAAGGTGGCAAAGGTCTTGAGTTTGGGAAACTCGCCCTTCAGTGTTTCCACCACGCGTTTGATGAGTGAATCGCCAAAGCTCACGCCTTTCAATCCACCTTGCGTGTTGCTGATGGAGTAAAAAATAGCAACGGTGGCTTTTTGCAAGTCTTCAGGCGCAGCAGATTCATCCAACAACGGCATGATGTTGTCGGCCATCTCGTGCAACAACGCCACTTCCACGAAGATCAGGGGCTCATTGGGCAAGCTGGGGTGAAAGAAGCCGTAACAACGGCGATCGCTGTCCAAGCGGTTTTTCAAATCGGCCCAACTTCGAATGTCGTGCACTGCCTCGTATTTGATGAGCTTTTCAATCAGAGACGCAGGTGAGTCCCAGCTGATGCTACGCAACTCTAGAAAGGCCACATCAAACCATGTGGAGAACAGGTTTTCTAGCTCGGCATCTAAAGCCTGCAAACGCTTGTTGCCTTTGAGGTGTGGCAGCAACTCCGCACGCAAATCCACCAAAAAGCGCATACCCCCTGAAGACGCAGCAAAGCGCTGCAATAGACGTGTGCGCGGCGATACCAAAGCGCGACGCAAACGAATTTCGGCAGGCCCCTCATCGGCAGTGCCCAAGGCCGCGTCATAGTCATCACGCGCGGCACGCACTTTCAAAGCATCTGGACCAAACTGCTCGCTGATGAGCAGCCACACATCTTGACGCTCGGCAGGCTCCGCTTTGGCATACCAATCGGTCAAGGCTTTGGCTCGGCGAGCCCCTTCCACCTCACTCACCCTCGGATCCACCACAGCTTGCAAGGACGTGAGTGTGCGACGCAAGGTACGAGGCGACAAGGCTTCCGCCTTTTGTCGAAGCGTGGCATCTAGGCGTTCGCGCGTCGAACGGTCTTCAGGCTTCGGAGCTTCAGTGGCTGCCGTAGCCGAGTTACGCAGTAAGTTAAGTTTGCTACTGAGCCAAGTGGTCGCGTTCATGGGGTCTTTCTGTCGTTATGCCGTTAACACACTGCGTTGAGTCAAGGCCAGCTCACGCAAAGCCTCACGTTGTTGCAACAAATGGTGCCGCATGGCTGCGTCTGCACCTGCGGCGTCGCCCGCCTTGAGTGCGTCAAACACCGCCAAATGCTCTTTCAAACTTTGCTTCAAACGACCCGGCGCGTGCAGTTGCTGCAAGCGAGCGAGTTTCAAAATTTTGCGCAAATCCGCAATCGTTTGTGCCAACCATTTGTTGTTGGCTAGTTGAATGATCGCCTCGTGAATGGCGAAGTTGGCCTCGTAGTAGTCGTTGATGCGTCCGGCTTCTGCGTGTTGCTTCAATCGTTGGTGCCAAACGTCTAAGGCTTTGACATCGGCAGGTGTGGCACGCTGTGTGGCGTCGAATGCACAACGCCCCTCCAGCAAGGCGATGACAGGAAAGATGTCATTCAAATCTTGCTCTGTCACTTCGTTCACAAAACAACCTCGGCGCGGTTCGTGCCGCACCAATCCTTCGGCGGTCAGAACCTTGAGGGCTTCTCGCAATGGCGTGCGCGAAATCGACCATAACTCGCACAGTGTCACTTCATCGATAAAGCTACCAGGCCTGAGTTGTCCATCAAAGATGTAGTTGCGCAACTGTGATGCGACATCGTCGTGCAAGGAACTTGGGAGCGTGCGCATGGTGAAGAGGTTTGTTTAATTTCCTGTAATTACGCATAATTATGAAATTCAAACGGATAAAAACCAAGCCCCTGATGGCAGGGACTTTCCCTCAAGGGCTAACCCTTAAAAATTAAGCAGGAGAGTTTTGGCGATGTGCGTGCAGCCACAAGGCGACGCCCACCAGCACCATGGGCACGCACAGCCATTGGCCCATGCTCATGCCCAATGCGAGTAAACCGAGGTGAGCGTCGGGCTCTCGAAAATATTCAGCCATGAAACGCAAACTGCCATAGCCAATCATGAATACACCCGACACCGCACCCATCGCACGGGGCTGACGCGCATAGAGCCACAAAACGATGAACAGAAAAATGCCTTCGCCTAAGAACTGGTAAATCTGTGAGGGGTGGCGTGCAATCAAGCTGCCGCTTTGTGGAAACACCATGGACCAAGGCAACGTTGGGTCAGCCGCCCTTCCCCACAATTCACCATTGATGAAGTTACCCACACGACCTGCAGCCAAGCCAGTAGGCACACACGGCGCAATGAAATCCGTCACCCACAACCAAGGGCGGTGACGTTGCCATGCAAACACGGCCGTGGCCACAAACACGCCGAGCATGCCGCCATGAAAACTCATGCCCCCCTGCCACACGGCAAACACTTCCAAGGGATGTGCCAGGTAGTAGATGGGGTTGTAAAACACGCAATAGCCAATGCGCCCACCCAAGACCACGCCCATCACACCATAAAACAAAATGTCTTCGATGTCTTGCTTGGACCATGACCCCAACACCACTTGCGCAGCGTAAGGTTCATGCTTCAAACGCAAATGCCCCAAGCCCACAAACAAGGCAAACGCCGCCAAGTACGTCAGGCCATACCAGTGAATAGCGATGGGCCCCAGCGCTATGGCGACAGGATCAATTTGCGGGTGAATCAACATGCGTGCGTAGCCCGTCTATCAATCGAGCAATGACAAATCGCGCACTGCACCTTTGTCGGCCGAGGTGGCCAATTTGGCATAGGCCTTCAAAGCTGCCGACACTTTGCGTGGGCGTGGCAACACGGGCTTCCAGCCGAGCTTGTCTTGTTCAACGCGGCGCTTTGCCAACTCATCATCGCTCACCAACACATTGATGCTGCGATTGGGAATGTCGATGCGAATGCGGTCGCCGTTCTTGACCAAACCAATCGTGCCACCCGCGGCCGCTTCAGGCGAGCAATGACCAATCGACAAACCTGAGGTACCGCCAGAGAAGCGACCGTCCGTCAACAAAGCGCAAGCCTTGCCCAAACCTTTGGACTTGATGTAGCTGGTGGGGTAAAGCATTTCTTGCATACCTGGGCCACCTTTGGGGCCTTCGTAACGCACCACCACGATGTCGCCCGCTTTGACTTTGTCGCTCAAGATGTTTTCCACGGCTTCGTCCTGGCTTTCCACCACGTGGGCGGGGCCTTCGAAGATGAGCAAGCTGTCGTCCACACCTGCGGTCTTCACCACACAGCCGTCGAGCGCAATGTTGCCGCGCAACACGGCCAAGCCACCTTCTTTGCTGAAGGCATGCTCGAACGAACGAATGCAACCTTCCGCACGATCCACATCCAAGCTAGGCCAGCGTGTGTTTTGACTGAATGCCACTTGCGAAGGAATACCTGCGGGGCCAGCCATGTAGAAGTGCTTCACGTCTTCCGAGGGATTGCGTGCAATGTCCCACTTGTCCAACGCGTCTTTCATGGTTTTCGCATGCACGGTGGGCACATCGGTGTGCAGCTTGCCTGCGCGATCTAGTTCACCCAAGATACCCATGATGCCGCCCGCGCGGTGCACATCTTCGATGTGGTACTTGTTGGTGTTGGGTGCAACCTTGCACAGCTGAGGCACGATCTTGGACATGCGATCGATGTCGGCCATGGTGAATTCAATTTCAGCCTCTTGCGCAATCGCCAACAAATGCAAGATGGTGTTGGTGGAGCCGCCCATGGCAATATCCAACGCGATCGCATTTTCAAAGGCTTTAAAACCCATAGAGCGTGGCAACAAAGATGTGTCGTCATGTTCGTAGTAGCGCTTGGCCATTTCAACAATGGTGCGACCTGCTTGCTTGAACAATTGCTCGCGATCTGCGTGTGTCGCAACCACAGTGCCATTGCCGGGCAAAGCCAAGCCCAAAGCTTCTGCCAAACAGTTCATAGAGTTGGCTGTGAACATGCCAGAGCATGAACCGCAGGTGGGACAAGCCGAGCGCTCGACTTCAGCCAAATCAGCATCGCTGACTTTGCTGTCAGCCGCCATGACCATCGCATCAATCAGATCAAGTTTTTTGATTTCAATCGTTTGCGTACCAGGCACAGCCAAACGAACCTTCCCCGCTTCCATCGGTCCACCCGACACGAAGATGACGGGAATGTTCAAACGCATCGCTGCCATCAACATGCCAGGGGTGATCTTGTCGCAGTTCGAAATGCACACGATGGCATCCGCGCAATGCGCGTTGACCATGTACTCCACCGAATCAGCAATGATGTCGCGGCTAGGCAGCGAATACAACATACCGTCATGCCCCATGGCAATCCCGTCGTCTACGGCAATGGTGTTGAATTCTTTGGCAACACCTCCCGCCGCTTCAATCTCGCGTGCCACGAGTTGGCCCAGGTCTTTCAAATGCACATGCCCAGGAACAAATTGGGTGAACGAGTTGGCAATGGCGATGATGGGTTTACTGAAGTCGTCATCCTTCATGCCTGTGGCACGCCACAAAGAGCGGGCACCCGCCATGTTGCGGCCAGCAGTGGAGGTCTTGGAACGATAAGCAGGCATGTGAGAAGCTCCGATGAAAAGGTACGTCAATTAACTCTTTTGATTATCGCCCACGCCCCAATACCCAGACTTCACCACATGTCATATCCATGACGCCACGAACACGAAAGTGCACACAAATTAAGCACGCTAAACTGGTCGCATATTGGTTTTATGTCGGAGATATCACCGTGATTAAGCAACTCATTTTTTTCGTCATTGTCTCATCCACCTTCATGTCCGCCTCTGCCTGGGCTGACCTTGCTTTGGCAACCTCAAAAAACTGCATGGCATGCCACGCTTTAGACAAAAAGCTCGTAGGCCCAGCGTACAAAGACGTAGCGGCCAAATACGCAGGTGACAAAACTGCTGCGGACAAACTTTCCACCAAAATTCAAAAAGGTGGCGCCGGCGTTTGGGGTCCGGTCCCTATGCCAGCCAACACACAAGTGAACGATGCAGAAGCCAAGAAATTGGCAGCGTGGGTGCTTAGCACCAAATAAGTCTCCACTTGCAGTGCAAGCATCAAGACAGCGGCTTTGAGTAAACTCAGCCGCTGTTTTTACTTCTGGCCTTATTCAGGACTTCATCCATGACCACGATCCGCCAAAACGACCTGATTGAATCGGTCGCCGCCGCTTTGCAATACATCAGCTATTACCACCCCGCTGATTTCATTTCGCACTTGGCAAAAGCCTACGAACGCGAGCAAAGTCCTGCGGCCAAAGACGCCATTGCCCAAATCTTGACCAACAGCAAGATGAGCGCCTACGGCCACCGCCCAATTTGCCAAGACACCGGCATCGTGAACGTGTTCTTGAAAGTCGGCATGGACGTGCGCTGGGAAGGCTTCACCGGCAGCTTGGAAGACGCCATCAACGAAGGCGTGCGTCGTGGCTACAACCATCCCGACAACATGCTGCGCGCCTCGGTGGTCGATGACCCTCAGTTCGCCCGCAAAAACACCAAAGACAACACACCCGCCGTGATCTTCACGCAAATCGTACCCGGCGACAAAGTGGATGTGACCGTGGCAGCCAAAGGCGGCGGCAGCGAGAACAAGTCCAAGATGTACATGCTCAACCCCAGCGACAACATCGTCGATTGGGTTTTGAAAACAGTGCCCACGATGGGCGCGGGCTGGTGCCCTCCCGGCATGTTGGGCATTGGCATTGGCGGCACGGCTGAAAAAGCGGTGCTGATGGCCAAAGAGAGCTTGATGGACGACCTCGACATGTACCAGTTGTTGGAGAAGTCCAGCAAAGGCGAAAAGCTCAGCCAAGTCGAAGAGCTGCGCTTGGAGCTCTACCACAAGGTCAACGCTTTGGGCATCGGTGCGCAAGGCTTGGGTGGCTTGACCACTGTGCTCGACGTAAAGATCAAGATGTACCCCACGCATGCGGCCAGCAAACCAATTGCGATGATCCCTAACTGCGCCGCCACACGCCACGCTCACTTTGTGATGGACGGCTCTGGCCCCGTGTTCTTGGAAGCCCCGTCACTAGATCTGTGGCCCAACGTGGACTGGACACCTAACACGCAACAAAGCAAGCGCGTGGATCTCAACACCCTCACCAAAGAAGAAGTGGCGAGCTGGAAACCTGGCCAAACCATTTTGCTCAACGGCAAGATGCTCACGGGCCGCGATGCTGCACACAAGCGCATCCAAGACATGCTGGCCAAGGGCGAGAAGTTGCCAGTGGACTTCACCAACCGCGTGATTTACTACGTCGGCCCTGTAGACCCTGTGCGTGACGAGGTGGTTGGCCCTGCTGGCCCCACCACGGCCACACGCATGGACAAGTTCACCGAGATGATGCTGTCACAAACAGGCTTGATCTCGATGGTGGGCAAAGCCGAGCGTGGTCCAACTGCCATTGAGGCCATCAAGAAGCACAAATCGGCTTACCTCATGGCTGTAGGCGGTGCGGCTTACCTTGTGTCCAAAGCGATCAAGCACGCCAAAGTGGTGGGCTTTGCCGACCTGGGTATGGAAGCCATTTACGAGTTCGACGTGGTGGACATGCCCGTCACCGTGGCTGTGGACTCTGGTGGCACCAGCGCCCACATCACAGGCCCTGCTGAGTGGGAAAAGCGCATTGCCACAGGTGAGTTCAAAGGCATTGGCATCAAGTCCAACTAAGCATTCATTGCCTCAACAAAAAAACCGCGCTAAGCGCGGTTTTTTTATCCCCGACGAAACAGCGTGACCGATCAGTGCAAATGACGAGGTTTGCGACCACCATGGCCACCACCGTGACCACCGTTCGGTCCACGTGGCGGGCGTCCCAAATCGAGCGAGTTCACAAGGTTGTCAAAGCGCTGCGAAAATAGTTTGTCGATTTCATTCACCACACCACCTAATTCAGCGCCATCAAAATGACGCTCCATCAGGTGGATCACATCATTGACCAACATGTCACGCTGCGCTTGCATGATGTCAGCAGGCGTTGGACCCACAAACAACATCATGAAATCGTCGCGTGAATCTTGCCCACGATTTTCGTCGTCTTCATCAAAATCGTTGTCATAAAACGTGACTTCGATGGGAGCTCCTGCGGCAGTGAGCTCGTTCAGATTCATGCACATCTCATCCACGCTTTGACGGAAGTCATCATCACCAGACACGGTCCAGCACATTTGCAGCGTGCGCTCTTCTGGGTTGAAACGAATGCCAGGCTCTTCTGAATATGAGCTGTTAGCTCCGTCTTCAAGAGACGATGCACCTGCGTACTGCCACAAAGGGCGCAAGGCGTCTTGCAGTTGTTCTAAGCCGACTTCAGGCTGCAGCGGAACCAGCCCATGCACATGGATTTCATACGCGGCGTTGTAGCGTGCCATGACGAAACTCCTTCCTTGTGCTTGATTGATGGTGCCCGAGGCCGGAATCGAACCGGTACGCCCCTTACGGAAGCGAGAGATTTTAAGTCTCTTGTGTCTACCAATTTCACCACTCAGGCAGTGTCGTTGTGAAGGCAGATTTTACGTCAGACCACCCCCGAGACCTGG
>JACCED011124113.1_pt1 | contig 10806 bp, 11 predicted proteins | sample 7455021 | NCBI WGS metagenome assembly JACCED01 (sample SAMN15323456, study PRJNA562643) | freshwater metagenome | isolation source: river surface water | place: USA:Blue River Watershed | collected 2017-08-19 | reverse complement strand
CTTCCCTGTTCCCGGAGGGCCGATCATGAGAATGTGATGTCGACCGACTGCAGCTGCTGTAAGGAATTCGATTGCCTGGCTCTGCCCTGCAACGTCTGAGAAGTCCAGGGACGAAACCACTTCCTCTTCATCGACTTCATCGACTTCATCCTCTTCTAGATCGAAAAGTGGTTCTGGACCTTCACCCCGTAATAGAGCTAAAGCTTCACGGAGAGTCTTTGCCGGCGTCGACGAAACTTCACTCATCAACTTCGCTGACTCCTTGTTCCCGTTAGGGATGAGTGCCTTGTTGATTCCATTTCGGTGCGCAGCGAGCAAAGCGGGAACCACTCCTCGTGATGGCCGCACACGTCCATCCAAGGAAAGTTCACCGATGATCACGACATCATCAACCAAGCTTTGATCCACTTTCCCATCAGCTACCAATATCGCAAGGGCAATTCCAAGATCGAAACCAGAGCCTGTCTTTGGGAGCCATGCTGGCGAGAGCGAGACGGTGATTCTCGCTTGTGGCCAGAGGAATCCAGAGTTGGTCAATGCGCTTCGAACGCGATCTCGAGATTCGTAAAGCGCCGAGTCAGGTAGCCCAAGGAGTGTGAAAGCTGGGATCCCTGGTGAGATATCGACCTCAATGGTCACGATCTCCCCATCGACCCCATTGAGAGCTATGGATTGCGTTCGACCAATCACAAGATCACACGCTTTAGATGAGTCACATTCGGCAGTACCAATGAATCGATTGATACAACGTCGATTCGATATTGCGCTCTCATACCTCGAGAGCGGCACCATTGCATAGCTAATCGATGCAGTCTTTGGTGCTTCTCGGGAGTTATTGCTTCACTTCCTATACCGAATCGACGAGTCGATCTCGTCTTTACCTCGACGAAGACAATCTCTCCAGATTTCTCACCTCGACCATCAATAAAGGAATCTTTGAAGATGAGATCGATCTCCCCCTGATCACATCGCCAATTACGCTCTATCAGAATCAAGCCAGAGTCGATCAGATAGCGTTCTGCAACCGCCTCGCCGATCATTCCGAGAAGTCGAGAATTTTCACTCCCAGTCATGGCGGCATCCTGATGATGCGATGCAATCTCCGCTCTCGCATCCAACTCAAGCTGTGAAGCAATCGAAGCTGTGAATCAGTGCGTTGAAGGAGACTCCTACTTCACAAAGCGCGCAATATTGGAGTAACTGCGACGATGGATCGGAGTGATACCCAAGCGTTCGATGGCCTGCATATGCCCTGGAGATGAATACCCCTTATGTTGGGCAAATCCGTAGCCCGGATAGTGTTCATCGTAGGCAATCATGATGCGGTCTCTGGCAACTTTGGCGATGATCGATGCAGATCCCACAGCAAGTGAGACTGCGTCACCTTTCCAAACTGCAAGTGACGGAATCTCAAGTCCTTTGATGGGATAGCCGTCGGTGAGAATGTAGTCGAGTGGCACCCCTAGTTGCGAAATCGCTCTGCGCATCGCACTCAGGTTCATCTCTTGTAAGCCATTCTCATCGATCTCACTCGCGGAGACCTCAACAATTTCATACGCTAAAACACTCTTGCTGATGATCTCGAAGATCTCTTCTCTTCTACCTTCATCGAATTTCTTGCTATCAAGTCCTCGAGTGAGATCGATTGACGATGCTAATTTCGATATGGATTCTTGATCGATTGCTACTGCGGCTGCTACCAAGGGTCCAGCACATGATCCTCGTCCGGCCTCATCCGCGCCTGCGATTACCTTCAAGCCGTGCGCGAAGACCGTATCCTCGATTCGTTTACTTTGCGCCATCTCCCGTGACCAGTCCTTGGTAACGTGAAAGGAATGAGATGTTCTTCACTGGCCAAACGATGGCGAATGCTCTGCCAGTCACCGCTGAAAGTGGGACAAAGCCTTGGTTCGCATCGTCGCGGTGGAATCTGGAATCAGCGCTTGCGCCTCGGTGATCGCCCATCACCCAGATAAAACCTTCTGGAACCGTGACATCGAATTCGGATTCACTCGCAGAATCGCCTGGATAGATATAAGGCTCATCAATAGCCTCGCCGTTGATCGTCAACTTTGAATCCTTGTCGCAACAGACTATGCGATCCCCGGATACCCCGATCACTCGCTTGATCAAGTATTGCTTCGCTGGATCCGGCAAAATCCCGACGAAGACCAAGCCCTCTTTGATTCGATTGAGTGCACCACTGCCAAAATCAGATGATTCTTCCGGCAACCAACCCGCGGTATCTCGAAAGACGACAACATCGCCACGATCAATCTCAGAGAAGAAATTTCCAAGCTTGTTGACTGCAACCCGATCATTGACGAGAAGGGTGTTCTCCATAGAGCCTGAAGGGATATAGAAGAACTGAACGAGAAAGGTCTTGATGATGATGGAGACGACCACAGCCACCGCCACAAGCATCGGCAGTTCTTTAAGAAGCGAACCTCGACGCTCAGTACTCATGATGCGAGGCGAGGTAAAGCGCGAGCGCCTTAAGCCTTGTTCTCTTCGCTACCTTCAACTTCAGTCGCAGCGGATGCTTCAGTCTCCACTGGAGTCTCTACCGCAGCATCCTCAACGATTGCTGGTACCTCATCAAGCACAGCGGCGACCTCAGCCTCAGTGACAGCTGCGCCGGTACTTGGAACGAGTTCATCTGCGACTCGTCGCTCACGGATCTTTGCTGCCTTACCGCGTAGATCGCGGAGGAAGTAGAGCTTGGCGCGACGGACTTCACCGCGTCGGACAACTTCGATCTTTTCGATAACTGGTGCATGAACCGGGAAGATTCGCTCGACGCCAACGCCGTAGGAGATCTTGCGAACTGTAAAGGTCTCGCGTACGCCAGAACCTTGGCGAGCAATGACTACGCCTTGGAATACCTGAACACGGCTCTTGTTACCTTCGATGACTCGAACGTGAACCTTAAGTTCATCGCCAGGGCGGAATGCGGGGATGTCCTTACGCATGGACGCGACATCAACAGAATCTAGGACATTCATGGCAACCTCGAAGTTTCACTCAATAGATCGCGAAAGAGAACGTTTTCCAAGACGGCGTATCTTGCCACAGGAAAGGGTGAGAGAGCGAATCCGCTGGATTTACGCTGCAAAAGGCCTATCTGTAGTTCGCGAGGAATTCGACCAGAGTGCCGTGGATGACTGGATTGCCAACGACCAGACGAGAATTCTCACTCTCTCCTCCAGAGACCACTCCGCCAGCTTCGGTGATGATGAGAGCTCCGGCGGCCTTATCCCACTCCTTCAATCCCACTTCGAAGTAAGCGTCGAGCGTTCCCGAAGCGACGTGACATAGATCGACAGCGGCAGCTCCGAGTCTGCGGATGTCGCGACAGAGAGGAAGTAAGTCATTGATGACTTTCACTTGGTCTTTGCGAGTCTCCATCGAGTAAGCGAATCCAGTTGCAATCAGGGCACGGCTCAGTTGGTCTTCATGACCCACCCGAATTGGCTCGCCATTCTTGAAAGCACCACCACCTCTAACTCCATGCCATGTGGCGTTCTCTAAAGTTGGAGCGTGTACGACTCCAACGATGGATCCCTTCTCGTCCTTGCAGGCAACTGATACACACCATCCAGGTAAGTCATAGAGGTAATTGACGGTTCCATCAAGCGGATCGATCACCCAGGTGAAACCGGACCTACTTTCACGCGCTGCTCCTTCTTCCGCGATGATTCCATCATCTGGTCGGGCAGCAAGGATGGTTGAAACGATCATCTCTTCGGCTTGACGGTCCATCTGAGTGGCAATATCAATCGCCGAAGACTTGGTGTCGATCTCGAAATTCTTCGGGCGAGAGCGCAAGAACTTACCGGCATCGATCGCGACCTTGAAGGCTAGATCCAAAAGCTGCGCTTCGCTGGTCATCGCATCAACCTCTTTTCAATGAAAACTCCCGAGCCCGACACATCTCGCTCCCAAGAGCATCATCCCTCATTTTGCGGCTCACTTCTCGCAGCCATGGGGATCGGGATGCGTATCGCCGGACTTTTTTTCAAGGTTACCTTCACCGAGAAAGGGTGATCTTTGTGGCAATCTAAGCCCCGATGAGAGACCTCAGAACGGTAGGCCGAAGCGAAGATGGTGAATCGCTTGAGCTGCACGACCTAGATGGCAATGAATTCTCGTTGCGGATCACAGACCACCTCAAGAGTCTTGTCAATCAGCCATCTCCCTCAACGCTAAGGACCGTCAACGAGAACGCCGTGGACGAAATAAGCATCAAAGAGATTCAGGCCCGACTTCGATCTGGCGAAAGCATGGAGAGTATTGCCGACTCCGGGCATGTCTCATTGGAGAAAGTCGAAAGGTACTCGCACCCGATTCTCCAGGAACGTTCTTACATCATCTCCCTCGCTCAAAAAGCGGAATTGAAGAAATTAAAAGTCACTCTCCTTGATGCCGTGACCGAGAAACTCGCACCTCGCGGCGTCGAGATGAAGAATTGCGAATGGAACACCTATCGCAACGATGATGGCACATGGCAACTCCTCCTTGAGTATCCGACTAGAGATGGTCGTGGTTCAGCCGAATGGCGATTTGAAGTGATCAAGCGCCGAGTGGATAGCGACGACGACGGTGCCCGTTGGATTCTTGGTGAAGAGAGTGCACCTGCGGAGGCAACCATTCGCCCGATTCGAAATGAAGAGAGCGCACCTCGCCTGGTTTCGATTCGCACTACCCCGGAACCTCTCACGCAAACTTCGACTCCATCACACGCGCCGATCTTGACTTCGATACCTCAGAATGACGATTTCGACTCCACCGACAGTGACAATGACATCACTGATGACGGTGAGTATGAATTGCAGATGGAACTCGATGACTCGATGGAAATTCCATCCGACGCTCGACGTGATGGGGTCACCAAAAAGGTGTCGATCCCGTCCTGGGATGACATCATGTTCGGAGTGAGAAAAGACGACACCTCCTCCGAAAACTAGACTGTCATATAGATCCAACCCTTAACGGAGGCAGAGATGGCCGCTTTAACCCCAATCTCGATACCTGAGAACAAGCTCGCAAAACTTCGCCGCTACAATGCGATCGCAGGCACTTTTCATCTCATTCAAGCAATCGCCATCGTCGTATTAGCCAATGATTTCGCGCTGCCGGTCTCGGTCAATTATTTGAAGGAAGCACCTGTGCCTGGTGCGGAATTTGAAAGCGTCCAACTCTTTAACTTCCCTATCGCGCTTGGTGTCGCTGCATTCTCGCTCCTCAGTGCACTCGCACATTTTTGGATCGTAGGACCAGGTTTCAAGGGATATCGAGAAGACTTGAGCAATAAGAGAAATATCGCTCGTTGGATCGAATACGCCGTGTCATCGACTCTGATGATCATATTGATCTCGTTAATCAACGCTGTTTGGGATGTAGTGGCCTTGATTGCCATTGCCGGTGTCAATATCGCGATGATCCTCTTCGGGTGGTTACAAGAAAAGTATGAAGAGCCTGGCACCGGGAGTCTGCTGCCGTTCTGGTTTGGATGTATCGCAGGGATCATTCCGTGGATTGCGATGTTCTGGCTTCTCTTCTCACCCGGAAGCTCCTCCGAAGCACCTGGATTCGTCTACGGCGTCGTCTTCTCGCTTTTTTTCTTCTTCAACTCCTTCGCTGTAGTTCAATGGCTGCAATACAAAGAGATCGGTAAGTTCGCGGATTACCTCGTCGGTGAGCGGAGCTACATCACGCTCTCCTTTGTTGCGAAATCGGCGCTCGCATGGCAAATCTTCGCCGGAGTACTAGCAACTAGCTCCTTATAAGTCCTTAAATGACTCTTTAAAAAACTCTTTGGATAACCCTTTGTGATACGCAAACTTCCGATCCTCTTGCTGCAGGGTGCAAACCTTGCCTCCGGGGTTGGAAATGCGATGGTGACTATCGCAATACCGTGGTTGATATTGCAGAACTTCGATTCACCAGCTTTGGCTGGTTTGGTCGTTGCGATCTCTTCGCTCCCTCCGCTACTCATGGCGCCTTTCGCCGGTTGGCTGATCGATAAGTTTGGAAGGCGATGGATAAGCATCGCTTCCGATTTGCTCTCAACTGTCTCCGTCATTGCCTTTCCGCTCGTTGCGGCGTCCATTGGATTGACTCAATGGAGCATCCTTCTGCTGGCTTTGTTCGGTGCGCTCTTTGATCCAGCTGGATACACAGCGCGAAAGACACTTCTCACTGACGTCTCTAGAGCTTCTGGAGTCGATCAGGATCAACTCAATGGCGTTCACGACGGGATCTTCGGCGTCGGCTGGATATTAGGTCCAGCCTTGGGTGCTTGGATGATCGCTGGTTTTGGCGCAATCAACTCGTTTTGGGTTGCTGCCTCACTCTTTTCCTTCTCAGCGCTCTGCATCTCTTTACTGCGCGTTGGTGATCTCGGCCAGGAATCGCTTGCAAAGGAAGAATCTGTCGATTACTCATTCACTCAGGGTTTCAAGCTGCTTTGGCGTGATCGATTGCTTCGTACCTTGACCATTTCCATTCTGATCATTGCAGCTGTCTATCTACCAACGGAATCGATCGTGTTGCCAACCTACTTTGAAAGGATCGAGTCGCCCGTCAGTTTGGGAATCGTCATATCGCTCCTTGCAGGTGGCTCGACAATCGGAGCGTTCGGTTACGGTTGGTTGAGTTCTCGAATAAGTCGAAGGAGCTTGATTCGAATCATCATGATGGGCACTGCCATCAGCATTTTGCCTATGGCGACCCTTCCCTCGATCCAACTTCTGGCGATCTCGGCATTCGCCCTAGGTTTCTTCTGGGGTCCGTTCAACCCTCTGGTGACTTCGCTGATCCAAGAACGAATTCCTCACCACGAACAAGGTCGAGTTTTCGGAGCACAGATGTCAGTCTTCTACGCGGCGCCGCCACTAGGAATGGTTCTCGCCGGCTGGTCGATTGAATCCTGGGGATTGAAAGAGACATACCTTTCGCTTGCGATCACGCTCTCTGCCACGGCACTCATAGCGCTACTGACGAAATCGCTTCGTGAGGATCTTTGAATTAGCTCATGAAGAGGCGAAGCGGAATGGCAAGCTCAATCTCAGTTTGGGCGCCATGATGGCCAACCATTCGCGATTGGGCTTCCTTTCGCTCAAGTTCAAGTAGCACTGTCTCATCCTTCGGCACGGCGATGATGTCACCTATTCGATCGAAATGGGCGGGGTCGATATCCGATCCAAAAGCCTCCCGTGCTTCAAGCAGCTCGATACGATCGCCGAAGAAATCTCGCCAATTCTTCTTGACCGTTTCCATTCGCTCTTCGACGCCTTCACCCGTTAGATAGAGATGTCGTGCCCTTGGCTCTCCTCCTAGAAGGTTCACCTCATCTAGGAGTCGATTTCCCTCACCGAGAACGATCTTCTCGCCTGCGTTGACCATGCCATGGTCCGCAGTCATCCAAAGTCTTGAACCTTGTGGCAATCTCTCAACAATCTTCCGAATCAGCTCATCTACGCGCTGAAGTGCACTCAACCACTTCGAAGATCCGACGCCGAATCCATGTCCGGCTTCGTCGACATCGTTGAGATAGATATAGGTGAATGAGTTCTTCTGTCCGGTTGCCACCTCGATGGCAGCGAGAATCTCGTCATCACTTTGTGCGGGTAGATATGTTGCGCCACGAAGCGCAGCAAGAGTGAATCCGCTCCCCTCGTAACGTCTTGATGCCACATGGTGCGATTGGATGCCGATATTTGAACCTCGCTCGAAAAGAGTCGGTTGCCTCTGCCACGTCAACGGATCGATGCGCGGATCCCACTTCAACCCATTGAGCAATTGCGGAGTTCCTTCTGATGCAAAGGGAATTCGCATGGTGTAACCGACCATCCCGTGCCTACTCGGAAGCTCACCAGTCCCAAGACTGGTCAGATTTGTCACTGTGGTTGTTGGAAAGTGAGATCTCAATTGAGCTGCATCCACTGACAGCTTTTCGATATTGGGAACTTGAGAGCCATACCCATCGAGAATGAAGCTTCCAAAGCCATCGATCAGAATAAGGATTTGAGGGCCCACTGAAGGGGTCAACTCGAGCGGATTATCGATCTCAAGGCCAAGAGTTGAGAAGATCGAACGGGTCAACTCCGCTGGTCCCGGGCTCCTCGTCATATCGCTATCTTGCCACCCTGTCACTCATGGAAGACTTCTGACTCTTCAAGGAGCGCTTGCTGAAAGGAAAGTCGATGGAATTCGTCACCTCGCCTGAAGTCGCAACAGCACTAAAGGAGAATGGTCCGATCGTCGCACTCGAATCGACGATCATCGCTCATGGACTACCACGGCCAAGCAATCTTGAGGTAGCTCGCGAGGTCGAAAGGATCGTTCGCAAAGAGGGTGCGACGCCTGCGACGATCGCGATCTTGGATGGTCGCATCCATATCGGATTGAATGATGATCAACTCGTCCAGCTAGCCAACCGTGATGACTTCACAAAAGCTTCAACACGCGACCTCCCAATCTTGCTCGCATCGAAGCGATCAGCCGCCACAACTGTGGCATCAACTGCACACCTGGCATGGCGGGCAGGGATATCGACTTTCGCAACAGGTGGTTTGGGTGGAGTGCACCGAGGTGCATCAGAGAGCTTTGACGAGTCAGCGGATCTCACAACTCTCTCTCGAACACCGATCACTGTGGTCTGTGCCGGAGTGAAATCGATTTTAGACATACCAGCAACCCTCGAAAGGTTAGAAACTTTGGGGATATCGCTTGTGGGATATCAGACCGATCGTTTTCCAGGTTTCTATCTACGCGATAGTGGTTTCGCACTTGAATATCGATTGGATAGTAGTGAAGAGATTGCCGCAGTGATGAGGAATAGAACTCACGATGCAGCCTTGATCGTCGCTCAGCCCACGACCAATCCCATGGAGCAGGCCATTCACGACCAACTTCTTAGCGATGGAATGAAGCGAGCCACAGAGAATGGGATCTCCGGGAAGGCTGTGACGCCGTTCTTACTCGAGTTCTTCCACCGCGAAAGCCAGGGCGAATCCCTACGAGTAAATACTGAGATCATCAAGGAGAACTCTCGCCTTGCAGCACAGATTGCAGTGAGCTACTCGCGAACATGAACGAAAGAAATCGAGCAGGTCGCGTACTTTGCATCGGGGACATCGCACTTGATGTCATCGTGAAACTCGAGATCGACGGCGGTCAGAAGAACTTCTCTTCGTTGCGATATGGAAGTGATACTCCCTCGAAGGTCATCACTCGAGGTGGCGGGGCTGCTGCGAATGTAGCTTCGTGGCTCGCTGGCGCAGATGTCGATGCTGAACTTCTGGTTCGTATCGGTCGAGACTCGGTTGGCGAAGCTCTAGTCAGCGAACTCGAAGCTCAAGGCATTAAGTGTCATCGTCGGGTCATTGAGGATCTCCCCACGGGAACCGTCGTAGTCCTCGTCGATAAGAGTGGCGAACGAACCATGCTTCCCGACTCTGGGGCGAATGCTGGATTGAACGCCGGCGATCTACCCGAACTCGATGGTTTTGAAGCCGCTTATATCTCTGGCTATGCCCTCTTCAATAAGAAGTCACATACCGGAGTGATAGATATCTTCTCCAAGTTGCGAGAGGCAAAGGTTCCTATTTTCTTCGACCCCGCTTCTGTAGGAACCATGTCCGCCTTTGCCGATCGCTCGGAAATAATCGAAGCAATCCCATTGAGTGATGTGATGTTGCTCAATGAATCGGAGGCAAGGTTTCTTAGCGACCTAAATGATGCACCGCTCGAAGAGGTGCTGATCTCCCTCACTCGATTCGCAAAGATGGTGGTCATCAAACGCAATGAGCTTGGAGCTTTCGCAATTGATAGCGAGAGCGGAAAGACTTACAAGGATCGACAACCACGTCGCGAACCCATGGACACCACGGGCGCTGGAGACAGTTTTGCCGCAGGCTTTATCGCTCAGTGGATCAAGGAACGTGACGTCATGGCCGCTCTCAAGAGTGGAAATCTGATGGCGGGTCGCTGCGTAGAGGTCATCGGCGCACGCCCGCTCAAATCCCGGTAATTGCCCACCCTTCACGGCAGAATCCACCCCGTGCCAAATCAGCCAACAAAGACGTCCGCTAAGAAGAGCAAAAGCCTTGGTCCTAAGCCAGGTGAAGTTGCAGGCAAGATCGTCGATATCGACGTCGCCTCAGAGATGTCCGACTCATTCTTGGAATATGCCTATTCGGTCATCTACTCACGTGCTCTTCCGGACGCCAGGGACGGCCTTAAGCCAGTACACCGTCGCATCTTGCATCAGATGGTTGAGATGGGGTTACGCCCGGAAAAGGGACATGTAAAAAGTGCGCGTGTTGTTGGCGAAGTGATGGGAAAGCTTCACCCACATGGTGATGGCGCGATCTACGACGCATTAGTTCGTATGGCACAGAACTTCTCCATGCGTCTACCACTCATTGATGGACATGGAAACTTCGGATCTCTCGACGCGGGTCCGGCTGCGATGCGTTACACCGAGGCCCGATTGGCATCGGCTGCGATGTCGATGGTCGACGAAGCAGATGAGGACACTGTTGACTTCGGTCCAAACTACGACGGACAACTCCTCGAACCCCTTGTCCTGCCCGCCGCCTTTCCAAATCTCTTAGTCAATGGTGGAAGCGGTATCGCAGTTGGCATGGCGACGAATATGGCGCCGCATAACCTGGGTGAGGTCATTGCTGCTACGCGATTTTTGATCGAGAATCCAAAAGCGACGCTCAAGCAGTTGATGAAATACATCCCCGGTCCTGACTTTCCCACCGGTGGAGAGATCCACGGACTTGAAGGTGT
>JACCED012310295.1_pt1 | contig 10808 bp, 11 predicted proteins | sample 7455021 | NCBI WGS metagenome assembly JACCED01 (sample SAMN15323456, study PRJNA562643) | freshwater metagenome | isolation source: river surface water | place: USA:Blue River Watershed | collected 2017-08-19 | reverse complement strand
TTCCAGATGGCCAGCTCTGGTCTTGGCGTAGCCTAGATTTGGTCGCCATTTTTATAACGGTGCTGGCCTCACTCATGCTTCTACAATTCCGTTTGGGAATGCTGACAACGCTCTTGGTTAGCACCGCTCTCGGGGTTGTCGCTGTTGCGCTTCAGCTGCCGTAAATTCAGTAATGCGCCTCTACTATGAAGATCTAAGAATATGAATATTCTCATGACGCTCTCTCAGCGAGAGGTGACCGGTGCCGAGGTTTACGCAGTCACTATTGGCAATGAACTCTCTCGCCGAGGCCATCAAGTCACTTATGTATCAGACACGCTATCCAAGGCGATATCGGGCAGATTTATCGCTTTAAAGTTTAACAAACGCTCTCTTACTCGGCGGCTATGGCAAATCTTTAAGTTAATCTGGATAATCAAACGAGAAAAGATTCAAATCTTACATGCCCACTCTCGCGCAGCCGGCTGGAGTAGTTACATCGCCTGTCGTCTTACCAGAACACCAATGGTCACAACGGTACATGGTAGGCAGACGGTTCACCCTTCCAGAAAGCTGTTTCATGCCTTTGGGTATCTCGCGATCGCAGTCGCAGAGGATATTCGCGATCAGATTATTCGAGATCTCGGCGTTTCTCCCGAGAAGATAGAGGTTCTCCGTAACCCAATAAACTTGCAAATATTTAAGCAAGCACCATTGCTCCCCTCAGTATTGAAACCGGTTATATCAATCATTGGTAGGCTTACTGGGCCCAAGGGCGAACTCTGCTACCAGTTGCTCGAAAGGGTCTTGGGGGGATTAGCGGATGATAAGCAAATAGAGATTCGTGTCGTTACAAGTAGTGCAATTCCGAAGCGATTTGATAAATTTAAACCATATATTGCACTATTGCGACCCAATGACGACATTCTTCAATCAATTATAAGTAGTCACTTAGTCATTGGTGCGGGCCGTGTCGCAGTTGAAGCACTGCTTGTGGGTAGGCCAGTATTTGCCATGGGGGAGGCCAAATCCATCGGGCTCATCACTGCGCATACCGTGGATCAGGCGTTAAAAAGTAACTTTGGTGATATCGGGCCAAACGAGCTTGATATTGATTTTGATGATACTGAAACCCAACTAATACAGTTAATAGAACTATTACGAAACTCAGATGGACTAACAATGCTAGAGGCGCGGATAGATATCGATACAGTCCGATCAAAAATCAGCCAGCAGTACAACCTTGGCGAAATCGTTAATCAACTAGAGCACATCTATCAGACGACTATCATTGACACATTAAGACGTGAGATGCCGATTCTGATGTACCACCGATTTATTGCGCATAAATCGGAGAAAGGGATACACGGTACTTGGATACACGAGGATCGTTTTGAGCGCCATCTTCAGTTGATCAAATGGCTCGGCTATAAAACTCTTACATTTCGTGAGTTTGCCCAGAAAGGATTCATCCATCGTCTCGAGCCGGGTAACAAATATCTCATGATTACGGCTGACGATGGCTACCGAGACAACCTCACGCGCATGTTGCCCCTCCTAGAGAAATACGATATGTCTGCGGTTGTATTTATCGTCAGCAATGAGACTCATAACCGATGGGATACCGATCACCCTGTAACTCCTGACACACGGGCAGATCTACTCTCGCCCAAGGAAATAAGGGAGTTAGATTCCTCTGGCCGCATTGAAATCGGGGGGCATACCCTATCACACGCGAAGCTTGATGAGCTCACACCCTCGCAGCAACGCATAGAGATTGTTGAAAACAAGAAACATCTTGAGGATATCTTGGGGCACTCGATTATCAGCTTCGCCTACCCCTATGGCAACCTTAACGACAGTGCCAAGTTAGAGGCGCAGACCGCCGGCTATCGTTTTGCTGTTGCGACCGACAGTGGCCCCCGCGCCCTGCACGAAGACCCCTTCCAAATCCGCAGGATTGCGGTATTCCCCCGGACAGACACTTTTGGTTTGTGGAGAAAAATAAGAGGAAATTATGTCTGGCGCCGATAACTATCGCTGTGTGCTGGCACCCGGTAATGAGAATCTGGAGGCGACAATAAGAGGCTTGCCTGGGAACTTTGAGCGAACCGGTGACATGCTCTACAAAGCTCGAAATGTGCTCAAAAGGTATAACTGGAGCCAAAAAAAAGTAATTGTTAAATCTTTCGCTGTTCCAAACTGGCTCAATCGCTTTCTCTATCGGTGGATACGAAAATCAAAGGCGCAGCGCGCCTTTGAACATGCTCTCGAATTATCCACACGGGGAATAGCAACTCCATCACCGATCGGATATCTTGAATGCATTAATGGTTTTCATTTAACGAGAAGTTTCTATGCCTACGAAGAGTGGTCTTCCGACTTTACCCTTCGTGACTGTCTTATGAATCCAGACTACCCTGATCGACTTGGGATTCTCACTGCACTTGGCGAGTTCGCCTGGCAGATGCATCAGCAGCGGATTAATTTTCTAGATTTTTCTCCCGGCAATATTCTTGTGAGATGGAAGTCGAGCAAATCCTTTTGTTTAGTGGATATCAACCGGATGCGATTCCAAACACTCTCATTCCAAGAGCGCATGCGTACGTTTAGCAGATTATGGGCAAACAATGGTGATTTAGAAACCATTGTTGTCGCGTATGCACTTGTCAGCGGCGAAGACGTGGATATCGCAAAAGCGCTTGCGATTCATTACTCGGAAACTCACAAGGAACGATCACTGCGAAAAGAGAAGATTAAGAGCTTACTTAATCTTCATTAAGACCAATTAATACGGCAAATTCTTGGCTAGGCAGAAAAACTCGATCCGCACCCACATGTTGTTGTTGCATTGGGGTTTTTAATCACGAATTGTGAGCCTTCGAGGTCTTCTTTATAGTCGATCTCTGCGCCAACCAGGTATTGATAGCTCATGCTGTCAATCAAAAGAGTTACCCCATTTTTTTCCATGGCTGTATCGTCTTCATTCACGGCCTCATCAAACGTGAATCCGTACTGAAAGCCGCTACATCCGCCGCCTTGAACAAATACCCGAAGTTTCAAGTCGGGGTTACCCTCTTCATCGATCAGCGCCTTTACCTTTGATGCTGCGGAATCGGTAAATACGAGGGGTAGAGGCATCTCTAAGTTAGTGGTTTCAACAGCAGCATTCATCTTTAACTCCTTTTGAATTCGGTTTACGGCATCACCGGTACGTGGATGAGGCCAGCAGTCTCTGGAAGCCCAAACATAATATTCATGCACTGCACGGCTTGGCCAGAGGCTCCTTTGACCAAATTATCCTCCACCACCAGAATTACGAGAAGATCACTTTCCGGGGGGCGGTGAATGGCCACCCGTACGAAATTCGATGCACGGACCGACCGCGTCTCGGGGTGGGAACCTGCGGGAAGCACGTCCACAAAGGGTTCGGCAGAAAACCGCTCTTCAAAAAGCCTCTGAAAATCAAACCCCTGGGCGTGCCCTAATACCCTTGCATAGAGTGTGGAATGGATCCCTCGAATCATGGGCGTAAGGTGGGGAACGAAGGTAATTCTCAGGTCGTTGGCGCCCTGGGCCTTGCCCGCACTCGCTGCAATTGCTCGCAGTCCCTGAGTAATTTCGGGCCAGTGTCTGTGCCCTGAGAGTGCGTAGGCCTTGAAATTATCGCTCGTCTCAGCCATCAAAATTCCAAGTTCCGCTTTTCTGCCCGCCCCACTAACGCCGGATTTGCAGTCTGCAATTAGACTTGTGGTGTCGACCAGGCCGCCGTGCTCCAATACCGGGAGAAGCCCAAGCTGCACGCTTGTTGGATAGCAGCCTGGCAGGCCGATTAGGTTTGCCACTCGTATTGCCTCACGGTTGACTTCAGGCAGGCCATAAACCGCCTCAGATAAGAGATCTGTGCAGGTATGCGGCGTTTTATACCAACGCTCAAACTCAGTCGGATCTTTAAGCCTAAAGTCTGCGGCCAAGTCGATTACTTTTACGCCCGCATCCAGTAGTGCGCTTGCCTGCTCCATTGCGACCCCATGGGGTGTCGCGAAAAACACAACGTCACAGCCCGACAGCGGCGCTGTTTTGGGATCAGAGAATTTCAAGTCGATACATCCCCGCAGGGAGGGGAATACTTGCGCGACCGGCAATCCAGCCTCTGCTCGGCTGGTGATGGCCAGAATTTCTGCATGGGGGTGTTGCGCGAGTAGCCTGAGTAGCTCAACGCCCGTGTAGCCTGTCCCGCCAACAATTCCAACTCTCACCATGGTTACTGACCTCTAATCGACGTATCCACAATAGTACAGAAACAAAAAACCCCTCGGAGAGAGTCTCGGAGGGGTCTGTTGCGAGGAGGTGAGGAGCCTTTCGGCTTCGAACCCCTTACTGCGGCTAAGGCTTGAGATTAGCGCTTAGAGAACTGCTTACGTTTACGCGCCTTATGGAGGCCCACCTTCTTACGCTCGACCTCTCGGGCGTCCCGAGTGACCAGGCCCGCCTTTGAGAGCGCAGGTTTTAAGGAGGCATCGTAATCGATCAGGGCACGCGTCAATCCGTGGCGCACTGCGCCTGCCTGGCCAGACTCACCCCCGCCATTCACATTCACCATGATATCGAAGGTGCCGTTGTGGTTCGTGAGCACCAAGGGCTGCATAACGATCATACGACCTGTCTCACGGGAGAAGTATTTATCCAAGGGCTTGCCGTTCACCACGATGTTGCCCTTGCCGCTTTTAATAAACACGCGGGCGACAGAGCTTTTGCGCCGACCCGTTCCGTAGTTGTATTCACCGACCATAATAGTTTTTCCTAATATCCCTTTGGGGACTAACACCAATCAAATTAGACAGAGAGCGGCTTTGGCTGCTGAGCGCTATGGGGATGATTATCCCCAGCGTAGATCTTGAGCTTTTTGAGCATTGCATAGCCAAGCGGCCCCTTAGGCAACATTCCCTTCACGGCGATTTCAAGTGCACGGCCAGGGAACTTATCCTGCATTTTGCCAAAAGTCGTCTCCGATATTCCGCCAGGGTAGCCGGAGTGGCGGAAATATTTTTTATCTTCGGCTTTATTTCCCGTGACTCGTATTTTGTCGGCATTTACAACCACAATGAAATCACCCGTGTCCACATGGGGGGTAAATTCTGCCTTATGTTTGCCACGTAGATGGTGGGCCAACGTCGTGGCAAGTCGCCCCAACACCGCATTTGTACCGTCGACTAAATACCAATCTTGTTGGATGGTTTCTGCTTTTGCTGAAAAGGTTTTCATTGTTTATCTCAACCTAGGCGCTTCTTTTCGCCCAAAAATACATCGGGAAGCCTTCTAGCATATCGATGTTAGGGATTTTGAGCAACCCCACAGGGGGAGCCTCATCCTAAAAAAGACCCGAGCCACAGGGGCCCGGGAATAAATCCACCGAGAGGGTGGAGGAGACAGTCCTTAGATTACGACAAGTTTTGTTGCGGCGCAACTTTTCTTCAGTTTTAGCCTCTGGGGCTTTGCGGCTTGAAAGCAAGCCGTTAACTGGTCTGCTGACCGCAGACGGGGAAACCCGCGCTCCCGCGCTAAACTCCTCAAATGAACCGCATTTCCGCTGTCATGATCGTCAGAAACGGGTCTAGAACCTTGGCAAAAGCGCTCGACAGCCTTAGGGAATTCGACGACGTAGTCGTGTTCGATAACGGCTCAACCGATGGTAGCCAAGCCATTGCCCGCCGCTACAGAAACGTACAACTGCACACAGGCCAGTTTGAAGGGTTCGGGCCAACCAAGAACAAGGCTGCAAGCCTAGCCAAACATGATTGGGTCTTGATCATCGACGCGGATGAGGCTGTCGAGTCAACCCTTTCGCGCGCCATACATGACGCCAGACTCGACCCTAAATGCGTCTACATCCTCAACTTCAAAGCTTTTTACCGGGGCTATCAGGTAAGGCACTGCGGCTGGAACGATCAAAAAATCCGAAGACTCTATAACCGCACCCATACAGGATTTACAGCAAATCATGTACACGAAAGCCTAATCGATACCAATATGAAGTTAGAAGAGCTAGCTGGCGGCAATATGCTGCACGATAGCTACGAGAACTTAACCGACTTCATTATGAAGGTCGACCGCTATTCAACACTTTACGCTGAGAGCAATTCGGGCAAGAAACGAGCAGGACCGGTAAAGGCGATTACAAATGCCGTGTATTCCTTTTTCCGAACATATGTTATGAAACGCGGATTTCTAGATGGCCATGTCGGCTTGGTTATTGCGTTTTCTCATATGGCAACAAACTTCTACAAGTACATGAAACTATACGAAGCGAATAAAGCACTTGACCGCAACAATCCCAGAACATAAGCGAATAAATGCCTCGGGGGCTGCAATCAGCCGCCTGTTAATTACCCGGCACGACAAAATTGGCGACTTTGTACTTGCTTTACCGCTTTGCAAGGCAATAAAAACCGAACACCCTGAAATTCAAATATCTGTACTCGTAGCCCATGTAAATTATAAGTTCGCACGGGAACTTAATTTTATTGACGATGTAATTCTTTACGACGAAAATTTCAACGAAATGCTGGCCAACATAAAGGACCGGCAATTTCATGCCAGTATCAGCTGCTTTATTGATACTAAACTCGGGTATCTGTTGTGGCGTGCCAGAATTCCGCTTCGTATTTCACCCGCCACCAAACTTGCCCAACTATTTTTTAATAGGCGTATTAATCAACGCCGCAGTCAAGTCAGAAAAACTGAGTGGCAATATAATTTAGAACTCGGTCGTAGTATATTGAGTCTAAAAGACCCTGCATTTAAGGCACCTTTGATTCAATTCGAGACCTTAATGCCGAGAAATCGCGTGGTCTTTCACCCCGGCTTCGGTGGAAGCAGTGACGGAAATCTGAATATAAAGGACTATTTATACCTCGCCAAACGCGCAAGCCAAGTGCCTGGAATAGAGGTCGCATTTACCTTTGGCCCCGACGATCAAAAGGCCTTCGACCAAGTTAAGTCTGCACTAGATTTCCCTGCAACCCTCATTCATAGCGAGATGAGCCTAATGGAGTTCTGCAAATTTTTGGCTCAGAGTCGATTGTTAATCAGCACTTCCACCGGCCCCATGCATCTCGCCGGCGCTGTGAATTCCCCCACTATTTCGTTTTTTGGCGAGAGTCTGTTTGCAAGCAGTAAGCGGTGGGCTACCGTCAGCAACCCAACAAGACAGCATAATTTTATGGTCGGGAGAACCTATTCAAAAGAGACTGTGTTTGACGTTGAAAGAGTAATGCTGGATGTACTGACTCGGGAGGGCGACTTGTGAAACCACCTTTTGAGTGGGATCCGTACTCTGATCAGCCCAAAATCATCATGGATAAAGCCTACAAGCGCAGCATGCGCCTGCGGCATTGGCCGGACTATCTGAAAATGGCTGCAATCTCGGCCACTCTGATACCCGCTGCGCTAATGCACATGGCCTTGGTAAAGCCCAGAAACTCAAAAAAAGATTTAATCGACGTGATCGGGCTGGGCGTAAGCCCAGATAGAGGCTCGGAACAGTTTGATCTCATTGATGAGCTGGGTGTAAAACACGTGCTCATTCGTGTGCCGCTATGGGATATGAATAACCTAGGCCTTTATTATTCTTTTGCACAGGAATTTCACAGACGCAAAAAAACCGTATTGATCAACGTCTTACAAGATCGTGAACATATTGAAAATGAGGAACTGTTACATTTCGATATTCGTAGAATTTTTGATACGTTCGGGGCTGTTAGCCATGACTATCAGATAGGTAATGCGATCAACCGCGTGAAGTGGGGGATTTTTTCTGCTAGCGAATATCTGAGGTTTTTTGAAACTGTTCAAAAGGTCCGAGATAAGGACTACAAGCACTTAATGCTGCTCGGGCCATCCGTAATTGATTTCGAGTATCACTTTACTTGTCGAACGCTTTTTAATAGTTTTCATATTTACTTCGATCGGCTGTCAGCTCTACTTTATGTTGACCGCAATGGCGCACCGGGAAATAAGCAATATGGACTCTTTGATACACGCCGAAAAATGAGGCTACTCGGAAGCCTCGCCTCTCTATCGCATAAGGTCCGCAACAAGAAGCTCTACATCACCGAAGTTAATTGGCCACTGACTGGGACTGCACCCTACGCGCCCACGAGCGAAAAGGAATGTATCACGGAGAGAGACTACGCGATTTACATGCGAGACTATCTACTCACTGCATCCGAAACCGAATGTATTGAGCGGGTATATTGGCATCAGTTAATAGCGCCAGGATATGGCCTAGTCGACAATCGCAGCGGAATCTTGCGGAGAACCGAAATGTTCAATGAGTTACGCCAGCTTTTGGCTTCAGCACGGGGACCTTTTCCTGCTCTTTAGTCCACTTACCTTGTGGCTTATCTAGATATTGAAAATACTCGTTAGTAAAATTTCCCTGGTTACAGGTATAGAGATAGTAGCGCTTTGGTACATCTAAGCTGCTAAGAACCCTATTAAATACCCCTGGTCCAGTTAGATCATAGACATTTTGTGAAACTTCATTTTCAATGTTGTACAGAATCTGATTAATTATTTCCCCTAAATATGGGTTATTCGGCTTACTGGCTATGAAATAGTTGCTGATCTCACCGGTTTTTATCTGCAGGAAAAGCTCTTCTTGATCGGGGGCAAGTATTTTTGACAAGGGCCACACGAGGTGTGCGTCAATATCCATGTAAACACCACCGTACTTTTGAAGAACCAACACACGCCAGAAATCGGCTTGGGCTGCGCCAATTTGCAGGCGTGAGTAAGCATTCAATATTCGGGCAGGATAATGCTCTCGAACAAACTGCTCGCGCTCACCAGTCGTCATGAAACGATAGTTGTAACCTCGAGCCATGCGCCGATTAAAGCAGTAATTTAGGTAAACTGGGAGAGTCACACGGTTTGTGAAATTAGTCTGCCATATTATTGAGGGAATGCGCTGTTCTTTCGTTAGTTTTAAATGCTTAGACTCCGAGTTTGCGATTAAAAAACGAAGCCTGGGAAAGGCGAAATGAATTGCATAATATGTACTCTTAGTCGTGTTCCCGAGCACCTTTACAAAAATTCTAAATATATATATTAAAACTTTAATCGGAAATCTCCGCTGAAGTTTTATTCATAGGAATAATCGTCTAATGTTCTTATAATTATGCTTGAGTTAAGTGACATATTTGACAGTAAATTCTACACTTTTTTAGTTAGGAAAAAATAGTCGTGAGAGAGTGTTTAAGAAAAATAAGCGCGAGCCCAGCGTCAAAGATTATTGAAGTAATCGATGTTATTGATAAAGGTGCATGCCAAGTCGCATTAATAGTCGACGAGTTCGATCGTCTTATTGGAACAGTGACAGATGGTGATATTCGTCGCGCGTTGCTCAAGGGTGAAACTTTAGAGACGCCAATAAATCGCGTGATGCAACATAAGTTTACTGCGCTGCCAGATTCCGCGACAGATAGCGATGCTATGTTAGTAATGACTCGTGAAAAATTACAACAAATACCAGCTCTAGATGCTAGCGGCAGGGTCGTCAAACTCTTTATCTTAGATGATTTAATCAAAGCCGAAAGCTTTTCCAATACTGTCGTAATCATGGCGGGTGGCGAGGGGAAACGGCTTCATCCGCTCACGCAGGACTGCCCGAAACCCATGCTTCTAGTTAACGGCAAGCCAATCTTAGAAATTATATTAGAGCACTGCATTAGCGCAGGATTCAAGAATTTTTATTTCGCTGTAAATTATTTAAAAGAGCAAATTTACGATCACTTCAAGGATGGGGCTAGCTGGCGAGTGAGCATTAAGTACATTAACGAAGAGCAGCCGCTTGGGACAGCAGGTGCGTTAAGTTTATTGCCGTTTCACCCCAAGGAACCTATTTTGGTCCTGAATGGCGATGTTCTAACCCGTGTTGATTACAAGTACCTCCTCCGATTCCATTCTGAGCAATCAGCAGGTGCTACTGTGTGCGTAAGGGAGCACTACACCGAGATCCCCTTCGGTGTTGTTCATGTTAATAATCTTCATATTTACAAGCTTCAGGAAAAACCTCGGTTAAGTAATTATGTCAATTGTGGAATTTATCTGATTGATCCAGAATTACTTAGATTAATTCCGGAAAACTCTTTTTTTGATATGCCTGATTTGCTCGAGCTAGCGTTGGGCAAGCAATATCCAATAGTCGCATTTCCAATTCACGAATACTGGTTAGATATTGGGTTTCCAAGCACTCTCCAAAAAGCAATCGGCGAATGGAAATGAGGATATTGGCCATTATTCCAGCGCGAGGTGGATCAAAAGGCATCCCCCGGAAAAATATCAAGCCTTTAGCAGGAAAGCCCCTGATCGGTTGGACAATCGATATAGCGAAACGAGTCAAAAGCATAGACCGTATTGTTGTAAGCACAGAAGATGCAGAGATTGCATCAATTGCCACTAAGTTGGGTGCTGATGTGCCTTTTCTTCGGCCCGTAGAACTATCTACCGATGATACGCCCAGTATCGCTCCAGTGCTTCATGCATTAGAAATACTGCAAGATTATGAATGGGTAATGCTTCTACAGCCCACGTCACCGCTACGGTCATTAGAAGACATAGAAAATTTGCTAGCGTTTTGCGAGGAGCGTGGCGCACCTGCAGCAGTATCAGTCTGCGAAGTAAGCCAGCACCCTTCCTGGATGTATCGACGAGATACCATGGGATATCTCCAACCACTTGTTACTAATGATCCCAAAATTTATAATCGTCAGAGCTTGCCTCCAGCCTACACGCTAAACGGCTCAATCTATCTCGCGCGAACTGAT
>JACCED011465184.1_pt1 | contig 10811 bp, 8 predicted proteins | sample 7455021 | NCBI WGS metagenome assembly JACCED01 (sample SAMN15323456, study PRJNA562643) | freshwater metagenome | isolation source: river surface water | place: USA:Blue River Watershed | collected 2017-08-19 | reverse complement strand
GTGGCATCAGTGATGTTATCCTTATCCTCTTTTTTCATTGGGATTTCAATAGGGCAATTATTGTATGGGCCATTGCTAGAGCGTTATGGTCGTAAAACGCCACTATATTTTGGGTTGGCTATATATGCTATTTCCTCATTCGCTTGCGCAACAGCGATGTCGGTGGAAACATTGATTGCTTTTAGATTTTTTCAAGCACTAGGTGGATGTGTTGGTATGGTTGCATCAAGAGCAATGGTGCGCGATTTGTTTGATGTGAAAGACAATGCAAAAGTTTTTTCTACTTTAATGTTGGTGATTGCAGTGTCGCCCATTATTGCACCTTCATTAGGCGGCCTTATTTCTACTTATTTAGGATGGAGATATATTTTTGTTATGTTAATTCTTGTCATCGCATCAATCATTGCAGGCATCTATTTTCTATTGCCAGATAGTAAGGGCCCGGATCCAACTTATTCATTAAAGCCAGTTGCTATATTAACAGGATTTGCAAGTATCCTGAAACATCCCCAATTCATTCTTTATACATTTTCTGGTGCAGTCGCTTCAGCCGGACTATATGCATTTATAAGTGGGTCGCCTTATGTTTTTTTAGAAATCTTTAAAGCTACTGAACAACACTATGGCTGGGGTTTTGCATTTGTTGCATCAGGTTTAATTGGGTCAAGTCAGTTGAATAGTCTTTTATTAAAAAACTACTCATCTCAACAAATTATTAAAGTGGCATTAATATGTCAAAGTGTGATAGCCATTATTTTAGTTAGTATATCCATTCTTGGTTTAAGTGAATTGTATTCAACTTTATTATTGGTATTCTTTTATTTGAGCTGTCAAGGATTTATTTTCCCCAATGCGGCTGCATTGTCGATGGCTCCATTTGGTCACAACGCGGGAAACGCATCTGCCTTAATGGGATTCATTCAAATGAGTTTAGGCGCATTCATGTCGGCCATGGTGAGTTTATTCCATAACGAGACAACTTTACCAATGACTGGGGTAATGGCTTTTTGCTCTATTGTGGCTACATTAATTTATGTAGCGTCTAGAAAAAGTATATTGAAGCCTGCTACAATAAAATTAGTGGAGGAGGAAGAAGTAGAGATGATCAATACTTTGTAACATCTTAAAGTTATTTCACTCTAGTCCATACGTCTGTTCTACCAATCATGCTAAAGCCAATAAATCCTCTCACATTTAAGGTGTTTTTATCTTTAGCCGTGATGGTGCATTTGTATTCCTTTCCAGACTTTGGGTCATATATATGTCCGTGCTCCCAACTGCCTTCTTTTTCATTATAAGAGAAACCCCATAGATTAATCAAGCCTAATAAAGGTCTAGTATGCAATTTGCTATTTGGATGTTTCGTATCTGTTTTAGGCTTATTCGTAGTTGGATCTATCGGCTCACTCAACCAAATGATTTTACCTTGAAAGTTATTCGCGTTTTTATAAATCTCAACTCTCGCATTGCCTGAGCCTGTTTGCCATGTTCCTAAAATCTGGTCTGCATCTTTTTGAGCAAATAGGGAGGTGGTAAAGCAAAAAGTCAAAAGCACTAAAATTTTATATCTCATGTTTTAAGTTTTATGTAAACAAAATCACTATATTCAAATAGCTATTATACTATTCTTAAAATTAAAATTATGAAATATATATTTGTATTTATCAGTATTGTGTCCACATTTTTTGCTTCTGCACAGAGTTTCAACAAAGTGCAAGTAAAAAGTAAACATGGACTAATTGAAGGGAGTCAAGAAGTAAATGGGGTGATCAGTTTTAAAGGTGTTCCATTTGCTGCTCCGCCAGTTGGTTCGAATAGATGGAAGGCGCCTCAGCCAGTGCAAAACTGGGAAGGCGTTTTATCAGCAAACAAGTTTGGACCAAGGGCAATGCAAGCCCCTATTTTTGGCGATATGGATTTTAGGTCAAATGGCATGAGTGAGGACTGCTTGTATTTAAATGTATGGACGCCTAATACAAAAGCAGCGCTACCTGTACTGGTCTATTTTTATGGTGGTGGATTTGTTGCGGGCGATGGCTCAGAGCCTCGTTATGATGGAGAAAGTATGGCTAAAAACGGGATCGTATCAATCACAGTCAATTACCGTTTAGGTATTTTTGGATCCTTTGCACATCCTGAACTTTCTAATGAAACAGCTTATAAAGGTTCTGGTAATTATGGTTTGTTAGATCAAGCTGCTGCTTTATTATGGGTTAAGGATAATATTGCTGCATTTGGGGGTGACCCAAATAAAATCACTATAGCAGGTGAATCTGCAGGTTCTGTTTCGGTGAGTGCTCAAATGGTATCTCCTTTGTCAAAACATTTAATAGCCGGTGCAATTGGGGAAAGTGGGTCCATGTTAGGAACTCTTCCTCCTATTGCCTTAGCAGATGCAGAGAAAAATGGCTTGGAATTTGCAAAGTCATTGAATCTTAGTTCGCTTGATGAATTAAGGGCAATACCTGCTGAAAAATTATTAGAAGCGAATATGAAATTTGGCGCATTTAGGTTCCCAGCGACGATTGATGGTTATTTTTATCCCAAAGCTCCTTTAGAAATTTTTAAAGCAGGAGATCAAGCGCAAGTTCCATTATTAGTTGGCTGGAATTCTGAAGAGATGAATGCAAGGGCAATTATGGGGATGAGTGCTTTTACAAAAGTAAATTTTGAACAAGTGGTAAGACAGCTTTACGGCGACAATGCGGCAGCTATTTTAGAAGTATATGCTGTAAAAAATGATGATGAAGTAGAAGCAGTAGCAACAGATTTAGCAGGAGACCGTTTTATTGGATTCAGCACCTGGAGATGGGCAACATTACAAGAAAAAACTGGTGGCGGACAACCTGTATATAGATATATGTATGCTAGACCAAGACCAGGAATGGTTGCGTCTATGGGGGATGCAGTTGCTGGTTTAGCAGGTGGAGTACAAAAAGGTAATGGCGCACCTAAAGCTCCTCCTGCAAAAGGAGCAGTGCATTCTGCTGAAATTGAATATGCTTTGGGGAATTTAAACTTAAACAAAGTATTCGCATGGACAGAAGACGATTTTAAGGTGTCAAAAACAATGCAGAGTTATTTTGTGAATTTCATTAAAACAGGGAATCCAAATGGCAAAAACTTACCAAGCTGGCCAGCTACAAAAACTAGCAAACCAGTTCCAGTGATGCGTATTGATGTAAAATCAGAGGCGGTGAAAGATAAAACTGAAGATAGATTTAGGGTGTTGGAGCGACTTGCTAAAGATTAATGTTTTTGTCCTGGGATTTAATAATAATTGAATTTCCCAAGAAAAAGGGTAAGAGGCAATCAATCATTTAAATTATGTATTTTCGTAGGTATATTAAATAAAATATGATAAGGCGACTATTAATCTTTGCTGCTTTTATTCTTCCATTACAATTGTTGGCACAAACAGGGATTGGAACTACGACACCTAATATTGCGGCAAAGCTTGATGTGACTTCTACCGATAAAGGATTGCTAATTCCTAGAATGACAAAAGCACAAAGAGAAGCGATCACGCTTTCGTCAGCAGCTAATGGCCTATTGGTATATCAAACAGATGACCTTACAGGTTTTTATGTTAATACAAGTACAAATACATCAGTTGCATGGATCAGAGTGAATTCAAATTGGACAAGAACAGGGAATGATATAGCTTACACTTCAGGAAATATATCTACAACTGGAGCATTGACTGGCGGAAATTCAAGTACATCTTTTCTATCGGGATTTGCTGCGAATATCAATACACAATCTGGAACAACCTACACAATGGATGCCACTGATAATGGTAAAGTTATTCAAACTACCAGTTCTAGTGCGGTAACCATTAATATACCCACTGGATTACCTAATGGATTTAATTGTACTGTGGTCCAAATGGGTACGGGGCAAATTACATTTTCTGGAACTGCTACTCGAATAAATAGAACTGGTTTTACAAAATCAGCAAGTCAATATTCTGTTATGAGTGTACTTCATTTAGGAAGTAATAATGTTCTTGTTACAGGTGAAATGAGTAATTAATATGAAACAAATTCTTTTATTTTCTTCATTCATTTTTTCATCATTATTAAGTTTCGCGCAAATTGGATTGCCCATTCAAACTTCTTTATTGCCAAAGAATAACTTAGTGGTCAATTATGATTTTTCAAAATCAACAAGTTTTACAAGAGGGGCTACATCGGTTACGAATATAGCTGGAACTGCTTCTGGTAATGCAACAATATATAATGCTCCAATTTTCATGAATTCTTTAGGCTTTGTTTCCTTTAATGGGTCTAATCAATACTTAGCTACACCCAATTTGAAAACATACTTTAAATCGGTGAATGCAACGGTTCAAAAAAGCTTTACCATGAGTTTTTGGGTCTATCCAACTACCAATACAGGGGTGTTGGTTAGTGAGTTAGATTCGCAAACTCCCAGTGGAGGATGGCATGCAACTAATATTGAATTAATTAATGGGGTGATCAATTATAGAGTATGGGCTTCATCAAATCCTGTAACATCTAGTCCGATCGCATTAAATCAATGGCACCACATTGCATTGGTATACGATGGTACGTCATTTAAAGGCTATTTGAATGGTGTATTACAAGGGGCTCGAATTTATGCAAGAGAAATTCCAACTTCAAGTCAAAACTATGCGATAGGTGCAGGTGAAACCACTAATATTGGCACAGGGGCTTATGGCACTTTCCATTTAGCTCAATTTAAATTGCATAATTTGCCATTAACTAATCAAGAAATTTTACAAGAGTATAATTTTAGGAAGAATGAGTTTGATTACACCATTCATAGTCCATTGACGAATTCAAGTCCTACTTATTGGTCCATATCAAGTGCATGGAATAATGTATCAGGAGGTACTGGTGCATGGGACCCATTTGGTGTATATCACTTCACGCCTTGGCTCAATTCTGGCTTAGGGTGGGCTGCACAAGTGCTTGATGCAAATCAATACATTACATTAAATTATGATGAACCAGCCTATATTAAAGGCATAGTTATACAACCAAGAGCTTCCTCTGGGAATCAGTATTTAACAAAAGTTCATGTAGAAACTAGTTCAACTGGAGCTGCACCTTGGACAAGGGTATTAACTGATCAAGTTATAAACACATCAATTACTGATGATGCGCTGGCACTTTTCCCTACAAGTATTTTTGCTAAAGCTGTTAAAGTAATTCCAGTTTTATGGACCAATCATATCACTATGCGTATGGGGATGATAGTTAAGCCCAATAACATAGTTATGGACGGCTTAGTACTTCGTTTAGATGCTGCAAATATTAAATCTTACGAAGGAAGCGGAAACGTTTTTAAAGATTTAACATCTAATTTGTCAGACTTTACATTTGCAACTTCCCCCTCCTTTAATACGAATGGTTTTTTTACATTCAATGGAACAAGTCAGTATGCTTCAAGAGTCAATACAAGTAGTTTAAAGCCTACTAATGCTATTTCTATAGAACAATGGCTGAACGCTGATAGTTGGAATGCTGGCACAGCATCAAATTACAAATGTGCTTTATCTTGTACTCAAGGAGGCGGGTATTCTCATAACATATGGAGTGGGAATTTTTACAGCTATATATATGCAGGGGGGAAATATTTAATACCTTCTGCTTCTGTGAGTAATTTTGGCGGGTGGCATCATTTTGTAACCACATTTGATGGGCAATATGCAAGATTATACATTGATGGTAGTTTAGCTAATACGGACGATTATGGGAGTGCTAATAAAACAATGACCTATGCTTCCAATAGTATTTTTCTAGGAGCAGAGGCAGGAGCGGGTACTTCGCCTGAAGGGTTTTATTGGCAAGGTAAAATATCAACCACATCTATTTACAATAAAGCATTATCAGATGCTGAGGTTGCACAAAATTACAACAATACTAAAGTGAGGTATAGTCTAATTCAGGATGGTCTAATGGTCAACTTGATTAATCCTTCAGGTTCCGGATCTACATGGAGTGATTTTTCGGGTAATGGCAACAATGCAACTTTGAATGGAGCACCAACTTATACTTCCACCAATGGAGGTGGATATACAACTTCGTCAAGTTCATACATTTCAGTCCCTTATAATTTGCCAAATACTTTTACTGTAAGTGTTGCATGTGCCTTGAATCCTACTTCATTTTGGGCGACACTCTGGGGAAATGAATCATGGAGTGCAGCTAAGGGTTATATTGCTTATTTAGGTTCAAGTAGTACGTTGAATTTTGGAAGTCCTTCTGGACAAGCCAGTATTGCTGTATCAGGAATTAATACTGTTCATATTTGGGATTTTGTAGCTAATGGAACAAGTTATACTCTATATAAAGATGGAGTGAGTGTTTCCACTGGAACGTTTACTGCACCTTCTGGAGGACTTAGCACGAATGGTCTTTATTTTGGAGCAAGACATAATAATTCAGGAACTTCTTTTACAGATGCATCTCCAGGCACCTATTACAGCATGCGTGTTTATAATAGAGCCTTAAGTGCAGATGAGATCAATACAAATTTTACAGTACTAAGAAGTAATTACGGGTTGTAATTAAAGTGGTGAAAAGATTTGATTTGTAATTTCATTCATTTTTTAATTCCTCTGTAAAAGAGTTAACTTTACGGATCTTTAGATTCTCATATATGAAAGGAATACTTGTTATATTTTTATTACTCTCTTTCATTCAATTGAATGCTCAAACAGGGATTGGAACAACTACACCTCATGCATCAGCAAAGTTGGAAGTGGCTTCTGATAGGCAAGGTTTTTTACCTCCAAGAGTTTCCTTAACTGGCATTAATGATGTTTCTACAATTTCTTCTCCTGCAACAGGATTATTGGTTTATTGTAAAGGGGATGCAGGCTTGCCTGCAGGATATTATTACTGGAATGGAAGTGCTTGGGCTACTATAGCTACTGCTGGAGGTAGTGGAAGTTTTGCGGCAGGCTTTATGAGAGGCTCCAGAACATCTAATCAAACAATTACTGTTGGAGGATTAGTTGGTTTTTCAAGTATTGACAACTCTTCTGGTAATGACATTTCTTTAAATACTACAACGGGAAAAATTACTTTAACAGCAGGAAATACTTATCGTTTAATAGCATCAGTTCCTAATTTTTCTGGATCAAGACCTTCTTTTACATGGTATAATGAAACTACTGGTACAAATATTGGAAGTGCAGTGAATGCTTTTAATCCTAATGATGCTGCAGGGAATGGCGCATTTGGGGGAATTGCTGAAGTAATCATTTCGCCCAACGTAAATACTGTGGTGTACTTAAAATTGGTGAGTGTTGGAAATTCGACAAGCACAGGTTCGATTTCAACTTTCCCCAATGGTGATTTTTTGGGAGGGAATGGTAATCCCTGGTTTGAAGCACAAGTAATAAGCGGTAATGCACCAGTCACTGGGCAGAGTGTAGATTATGTTTCTGTTCAATCTTCAGGTCAAACAGTTGTTACAGGAAATACAATTAAATTTCAAAATACACTTTCAGGAAATATTCCTTACAATAGCACAACAGGTAATTTCACATTAACAGCAGGTAAAACCTATCGTTTAACTGCTTATGCAACTCTTGATGTGAGTTCATCTGCTGGCGCTGAGATTGATTTTGTTTGGAAAAATGCGGCAGGAGATAAAATTGGCAACTATGCAATCTTATTTTCTGAAAATTCAAATTTAAACGCTTCGGGTCAAGGGGTGGCAGATATTATTTACACTCCATCTGCCAATACTACAGTATCTGTTTATGTAGAATATGTTGCTGGAACTATTTCACTAAGAGGTGGTTACACAAATGCAATTATAACTCAAATCGGCTCATCTGCAATTGTGAATCCTTGGGTGTTAAGCGGTAATGATTCATACAATATAACTGGGAATGTTGGAATTGGAACGAATGCGCCAACTTCAAAATTAAATATTGCGGGTGGTGGTATAAAAATAGCATCTGGTTTGGGGAATACTTCTACAAGGCCTGCGTTAAATACTACGTCTATTGGAAATTATGAAATTAGAGGTGTTGGCGGCGGAGCTTCGCAATGGGATACACAGGATGATGGATTTTTAAGGTTATCTGCAGGCGGTGGTTCAAATGTTATTACCCAAAGCTCAATTGATATTTCTGGCTACTCTACTGTCCCTGACATGAGTAACAACATTGTGATGCGTACTGGTGGAACGGAACGATTACGCATTGATCCAAGTGGTAATGTAAATGTTACTGGAAAAATAAATGTTGGAGATGCAACAGGTAATGTGGTTACCAAGGTATCAGGAAGAGTAACTGCCGGAACATTTCTAACATTAGATAATTTAAAGTTTAGTGTAACAACATCTGAGCCAAGGGGTTTAGCAATTGCAACTGTTTCTGGCACATCTAATTTATATGTTCAAGGTATTTATGTTAATGGAAGTGGGAGTATATCTGCCAGTCGAACTACTTCTACAGTGGCTTATACAACAACAACTTCTGGATCTCCTTTTGGTTGGAGTTTTGGAAGTGCAGGTGACACTATTATTTACCATTTTATGGATGTTGACAATGGAAGAATGTATAGAGTAACATTAGTGATTATGCCTAGTTATATCAATAACTTTATTGCCATTGAGCGTTTATTGTAATAAGCCTATATGCTTAATTAGTGTAAAAGACTACAAAAACTTGTCCAAAAGATTATGCGATTGTCGTCCTCGCTTCGTTCCGCCGACTTCCCACCGCATTGAGCTAACTCAAAACTCTTCAACGCAACACTTCGTGCTGCGTTTGCTTTTTTGCTTCTCGTCTGTTTACGTGAGCGAGCTCCCGACACAGCCTTAAAACAAAAAAGCCCCGACTTACGTCGGAGCTTTGTGATCCCGCTGGGACTCGAACCCAGGGCCCATACATTAAAAGTGTATTGCTCTACCAACTGAGCTACGGAATCTGACCCTTTTCCCTTTTGAGGAGTGCAAAAATAAGGATAAATTGAAATAAACCAAATAAATTGTCAACTTTATTTTCGGGCAAAATTGCTCCTAAGTAATTCATCTTCAAATAACAATTACTTTTGTACAAACACATTTCTATGTCAGCATTTAAAGATAAAGTAATCGTTATAACAGGTGGGTCGGATGGTATCGGGAAAGCCCTGGTAGAGCAGTTTCTAACGATGGGTGCGAAAGTGGCTACTTGTGGAAGAAGTCAAGACAAATTACATTTATTAACGGTGCAACACCCTGGTGCGAATTTATTTTTAAAAGGGGTGGATGTAAGTAAAGAGCAGGAATGTGAACAATTTATAGCGGATGTAGTTGCTGCTTGGGGTCAAATTGACGTTTTGATCAACAATGCCGGAATCAGTATGAGGGCATTGATTACTGAAACAACTACGGAGACTTTAAAGCAAGTAATGGATATTAATTTTTGGGGCACAGTCTATACGACAAAGGCGGCTTTGCCGGCTATTTTAAAGCAAAAAGGGGTGATTGTGGGTGTTTCTTCGATTGCGGGGTATCGTGGCTTGCCGGGAAGAAGTGGCTATTCTGCGTCTAAATATGCCTTAAATGGCTGGCTGGAGGCCATTAAAACCGAATTATTGCATACAGGAACACATGTGATGTGGGTTTGTCCTGGATTCACCAGTTCTAATATCCGCAATGCAGCTTTGAATAAGGATGCAAAGGCGCAAGGGGAGTCGCCGATGGATGAAGGGGCGATGATGACTTCAGCCGAATGCGCTAGTCATATCATTCATGCCATCCAAAAGCGTAAACGTACATTGGTGCTCACTTTTACAGGGAAGCGTGCAGTATTCATGAATAAATTTTTCCCTGGTTTAGCTGATAAGTTGACATTCAATTTTTTCTTTAAAAATGGACAACTGATTAAATAATTGGTGCTGATTTAATGCATTGATTTTCATGTAAAAATTAGTACTCTGGGATAATAACTGACGCATTATTACGTTATTGTTTTAATATGCCATTAATAACTTTAACATCGGATATTGGCCAAGAGGATTTCATCATTGGCGCAGTTAAAGGGCAGATATTGTCAACTATTCCAGGTTGCATCATTTCGGACATCACACATTATTTATCGAGTAAGAATTATCAACAAGGGGCATATATCTTTAACAACGCAGCAAAGTATTATCCTGCCGGAACAGTGCATGTAGTGATGGTGAATGCGTTTCAACATCCAGCAGATCATTTATTATTTGCCCATTATAACGGACATTATTTTATCACTCCAGACAATGGCTTTTTGACCATGATGTTAGGTTTAAAGCCAAAGGAAATTGTAAGGATTGATTGCAAAGGAGCTGGCACATTCATACAAATGACAGAGCGAATGGTGGAAGCCATTGCATATTTTTTTGCTTCTGGTAGTTTAGAGGAAGCAGGAGAGCGCACGGAGGCGATTCAGGAAATCTACCCAATGCAACCTACATTAGGCCCAGACTGGATGGAAGGACAAATTTTATTCATCGATCAGTTTGAGAATGTGGTGGTGAATATCCGTAAGGAAGAGTTTGATTTTCACGCTAAAGGAAGGTCCTTTAAGATCGTATTTACCCGTAATGAAACCATTGAAACGCTCAGTCAAAACTATGGCTCTGTGCCTGTGGCCGATAAAATGGCTTGGTTCAATTCGGCTGGTTATTTAGAGATTGCCGTTAGAGGAGGAAATATGGCAGGCTTATTTGGTTTGAGCAAATACGATGAAAACCAGTCTAGTAAGCAGCGTCCGAACGATAATAAGTGGTTTTTCCAGATGGTTCGTGTTTTCTTTGAATAGTTCATCATTTGTTTTT
>JACCED010889214.1_pt1 | contig 10812 bp, 8 predicted proteins | sample 7455021 | NCBI WGS metagenome assembly JACCED01 (sample SAMN15323456, study PRJNA562643) | freshwater metagenome | isolation source: river surface water | place: USA:Blue River Watershed | collected 2017-08-19 | reverse complement strand
GAGCATGTAAATTTTATCTTAATAAAATGAATAGACTCATTATTAAAAATTGTTTTTTTTACAATGAGCATGTAAATTTATCTTAATAAAATTAATAGACTCATTATTAAAAATGGTTTTTTTACAATGAGCATGTAAATATTTATTTGTTTATTTGTTTTGGAAAAAGTTTGTATTGATAATTAAATGAAGAATGTTTATTTATCACAATAACTATTCTTGTATCATCACATTTAATAGCTTTTCCATATTGTAAGCATAAACTAGAATCATTATTATTTGAACATTTAAATAAAAAGTTTAAAGTTTTTCCATTTGGATCTGATGGCTGAAAATACTTAATAATATCATTCAAATTTGAAATTATTATTGTATCCTGTGTTGAAGAAGCTTCTATATTTTCTTTTTTATATGTAAACATATAAAATAATATGACTAAAATCAATATTATAATTAATATTTCTATTCTTTTCATATATATTTACATGGAAAAAATATTTTTTTATAATAAATATTCTTTTGAATATGTATATCTCCAGTTTCCAGTATAAATAATTCTATTTTGGTTTTTATCTTTATCTAATAATTTAATTAAAGTTTCATATATATTTATTATATAATAAAAAAACTTAATTTATAATTTCATAATATAAGCTAATACATAAAATGGTGGCATATTATTGTGTGATTTGGCTTTATGTGAAGTCAACTCATTTTGTTTTTCTTTATTATCTAATATACCACCAATAATACTAGTATTGTTATAAATAGTACCAGCACATTGGTTTGATTGATCGGAAGAAGATACTTGTCCTGCTTCTCCAAATCCAACTTTTCCATCCAAGTAATTTATTTTTTTTGTACATGATGCACCGTCTTCTCTACCAAATATATTTACATATGCGTGTTGATGTGGTGGCATTTCTTCAAGTGTAAGAGTATGTGTTTCTGAACCATCTTTGTCTCCTATTTTTCTTTCTGTTAAATCGGTCCCTTTTCCACTTCCTAAAATAAATCTTCCTCTTAAATCAGGTGTTCCATTTGTACCATCACACAATGCCCATCCAGATGGTATTGTTAAACCAGACCACATAACTATTATACCTTTAAAATTTTTAATATCTGCATCACCCTTTATCTCTATATTTCCAGTTACTCTAACATTATTAAATGTAGCAGTACCTGTTGTATTTGCATATACGGATGCTATATTTTGTACTGCTTCGTTTGATAAATTTTTAGAATTTGAATTAACGGTACCTGCATTTTCTGATTGTGCGTGAAATGTAATTATGAGTAATAAAATAATTAATAACACTATGATTATGTGAATTCGTTTCATATATAATAATAATTTATATTAATTTTTTTATTTTTTATAATATTGTCGGATTTTTGTATTTTATTTATTTCTTCGGAATGGTAAGTTTGTTTAAATTATAAGTCACTGATGGGACAGAATAACTTAAAAATGTTTCAGAATTAAATTTTATAACTATAAATGTCGTAGCATATGATGCGTTTTTATTATAAAGAATAAATTTAACTGATTTGCCAACTGGGTCTGTATCTGTAAAATAATTTTTCCACTCATTAAAATTATTTATCATTTTTGCATTTGTAAAATCAAATTCAGTTATAATTTTTTCATTTGTACCTGGCGATATTTCATTTAAATTTTCTTTCTTTTTTATTAATGATAAGTAAATTATAGTTAAAACTATTAATAACACTATGATTATGTGAATTTTTTTCATATATTATTATATAATAAAAAAAACTTAATTCAATTAAAAAATTAATTCATAATCTCATAACAAAACTCAACATATGATTTACAATATTTATTTATATTACCATTCTCAGAAATAGTTTTCATTTTTGTAAAATCAATTACATTATATTTATTATAATATTTTCTTATATCTTCAAGTGTATATTTTTCAGTATTCATATTATTGCGACCATATATTACATTATTTAATGATTTCTCACCAAGTAAATTTTTAAATGTCTCATCTGTACACTTAAATTCTTTAACATTATTATCAGGGGATTTATTATATTCAACCCATATATTACGCTCATACTTATTTAATAATACACCAAAACCTCTTTGAACATATTTATTAACAATTTCATTTGGATTTCTTATGCCTGCAAAATATTTGTATTCAATATTAAGTCCTGTCATCATCGCCGAGATACAACTTGGCAGAAGATGAACAGTTTCACCATTATAATACGAACGTACACAAGGGAAATGAAATCTTGCAACTGTATTGAAGAATTCTTTATCTCTTACTCTAAACATTTCGATATTAGTATTCTTACATTTTAATTGAAATCTAAAATTCTCTGAAAATTTTATAACAATTTTATTATCTTCATCATTATATTTTCTTTCAGTAAGAAGATCATTTCTTCTATAAATTATTTCAGTTTCAGAACCAGCAAAATTATCATAATTTTTAGATTCAACTTTATATATATTCATATTTTCATAATTATTTGGAATTAAAAATTCTTGTACGAATCTATCATTAACATCAATATTATGTTTAGTTATAAGGGTTGATGTATGAAGATTTTTATTTTCAATATATTTATTATAGATATATAATTTGAATATAATTTTATCTGTCATATTTTCAAATTCTTCCTTTTTAACATTTAAGTTATATTTTTTATTGAAATCTTCTAGATAATCTGTAAAAAAGTGTTCAGTTATACTTACAGCAAATGTTTTAACCACCTTATAACTTCTTTCATTTTCATTTGCATTTAAATTTTGTTTTAAAAGGTCATAAACTGTTCCGATTGATTTTAGAAATTCTACAATAGAAGTTTCATTTGTCATCAAATCAATATCAGATTCTCCATAGTATTTTCGTGCAAATTTATTAAATGCCTCGTCTTCATTTCCATTACATTCTAAAATAAATGATTTTAATAGAGGTGAACATTTTTGAAGACATGCTGTGACAGATGAACCACTAACTGCAAATTTATTCCAATTTAATCCTTTAAGAGGATCAATGTCTGGATTTTGACTTGTAAATATATTAAATCTTCTTTTAAATGTATTAATATCACACACTCCATATCCATCATGATTTGGTATATATGTTAAACCATATGTATTATCGGAGATAATTTCTTTATCATCTATTAGAATTGTTAAATATGGGTTTTGTTTTAAATCAGAATAAGTGAATGGAAACACTGGCAATTTGGATGCTGTATTTATATCAAATGAAAATCTTGAATGTTTTGTTGTTTTTGTTCTAATTAAACATTCTTCAAGATAAAATGTAAGCCATGCATATCCGAATGTATATTTAAATACATTTTTATATTTATCAAACATTCCTTTTAATTCTTCAAGAAGTTTTTGATTATTTAAAATTAAATGACAATATTCTTTTGATACCAATAGATTATTTATAAGGTCGTATTTAATTTTTTCTTCTTTAATATTTCTAAATAGATTTAGAGTATCATCTTTTGTATATGTTGAGTCAATATGCGATGCATAAAAATTACGTTTTGTTCCATCCTTTTTATTTCTAATTACAACAGAAGGGTCTATAAAATTATTATTTTTAATGTTATTTAATTTACTATCCTTTTCTTTACTATCCTTTTCTTTCTTTTCATCTTCAAAATATTCTTTTTTTCCTTTTTTTATACATTTTGACTTTTCTGATGAATTATTACGATCAACCAATACTGTCATATTTCTCATATCAGAACGTTGATTATTAAATTCTCTATCCATAAATGTATCAGTAATATTAATATCGAGATTATCTTTTATTGTCCAATAATCACTATCTTTAAGGTCATCTACAATATTATTAATATTAATATTAATATTTTTTTTATTTTTTCTATCACCAAGATAATAATTATACATCATAATATTCTTATCAATTTCTGAAATATCTAATGAATTTTTGTAAAATTTAGAATATTTTCTTGTGTTTTCTTCATTCATTTCAAACATACTTAATACTATTTCTGATTCATTAAAATCAAAATTAGGAAAAAGTTTATTTAGATATTTTTTTTCAACTATATTACTTCTAAAAGAATGTTCTGTATTATCTAATATATTAATATGTGTTCTAAAACAAGTAATACCTGTATTTACCAATTCATCAAATTTAATAACTTGTTTAAAAAAGTTATCAATATTTGTATCTTTAAAATTTGGTGAGTTTGGCGAGTTTGTTATTATAATTACTGAATTATAATTTCTGTGTAGATCACCCCATCCAATTTCTCTTAGATTTCCACCAGATAAACCCACATAAAATGGATTAATTAATTCGTTTTCATTTAACTTAATTTCACCATCATATTTTACAGACATATCGACCGTTGTGATTCCATAATCAATATCATCATCATTTGTAATAAAGGCTATAGACATATTTATTGTACTATATAATATTATGATTATTATTAGAATGTTTGGGATTCAATTTTTTATTATAAAAAAATAATGAATTTAAGATGAATCAATTTTTTATTATAAAAAAATAATGAATTTAAGATGAATCAATTTTTTATTATAAATTAAATAAAATAGATTAAATAAAATATATTAAATTAAATAGATTATTTACCTTTATATAATTTTGATTTATTTGTATTTTTATTATTAGGAAGATAATTAATATCTGTTGGTTTATTATTCGATTTTACATTTTTACCAATTTTAATATGATTTATCTTTTTTTTAGGTATTTTATCACCATCTTCATTTGTTTTATTGACTTCTTCATTTGTTTTATTGACTTCTTCATTTGTTTTATTGACTTCTTCATTTGTTTTATTGACTTCTTCTTTAGTTTCTTCTTTGACTTCTTCTTTGACTTCTTCTTTGACTTCTTCTTTAACTTCTTCTTTAACTTCTTCTTTAACTTCTTCTTTAACTTCTTCAGTATCACTTAAAATAAATTCTTCTATTTTTTCTTCTTTTTCTTCCATCTGTTTAATTAAGTTTAGTTGCTCTTGTAATTCCATTTTTTCTTTATCTTCCATCTGTTTAATTAAGTTTAGTTGCTGTTGTAATTCTTCATCTTCATCTTCTGAATCTGAATCTGAATCTGATTCCGATTTGAATTGTTCTTTATCTTCCATCTGTTTAATTAATTTTAGTTGCTGTTGTAATTCTTCATCTTCATCTTCTGAATCTGAATCTGATTCCGATTTTAATTGTTCTTTATCTTCCATCTCTTTAATCATATTTAGTTGTTCTTGTAATTCTAATTTTTCTTTTTCTAATCTTTCTTTTTCTTCCATCTCTTTAATCATATTTAGTTGTTCTTGTAATTCTTCATCTGTCTCATTAGATTCATCTGATTTATCTGTCTCATCTGTCTCATCTGTCTCATTGGATTCTTCAGTTTTAACAGATTCAATTGGTTTGTCAAGTTTACAATCACTACAATCATCACATTCTTCCTCTTCCTCTTCAACTTCTACTTCTTCATAAACAATTTCTTCTCCTTCTTCTCCTTCTTCAACCTCTACTTCTTCATATACTTCGATTATTTCGACATCTTCTGATTCTGATTCATCCGATTCATCTGATTCATCTGATTCATTTTCTTCTAATTCAGAATCAAATTCATTTTGATTATCATTATTTTTATAATATAAACCTTCTTTATTATGAAGTACATTTGTTTTGACGAATAAATCTAGATATTCGGTTACTTCGGATGAATATGCTGATATATTTTTATTTAATACATATTCACAAACTTGTTGAGATGTATATTTATTATCATTTGTAAATAATTCATAAATAGTATTTTTGCATTCTGTTACATTGAATGTCTTTCTATTTTCAACAAATCTGGATAGATCTTCTATTTCCTTAATAAGATCTATATTTGTATTCTCTGAATTAAAATCTGTATTGATTGTAAATCTGAATATATTAGATTCTTGTTGTTTTTTAACAAGTTTCACTTTGACAAGTGTATTTAATTCATTTCCTACATCAGCAATATTAATATTAAGATTTTTTTTAAGTTCGTCTGTTGTAATCCCATCCTTGTGATTATTAATTTCTGATAATAATATACATTGTGACATAGTAGATTTAACTGTATATAATTTATTATTTAATTTTACTGTAAAGTTTACAGTTGAATATGAATAATTTACATTTAATTTCTTTTTATTATTAAAAATAATACCAAAAAGTTTAGTATAAATATCAACATATAGATTCAAATATTTATTATAATTCTTAAATGAATTATTTTGTTTTACAAATTTATTTTTCCAGATTTCTTCTGATAATATTTTTACCGATACATCAACATCCTTGAATTTCATTCCATTATATTTTTCCGATGTAAAATTAAGTTGAGTATTATTTCTAACAATATCATCAATAATTTGTGATTGTGATATATCATCAATTAATAGTTTCATCAGCAAATACAGATCTTTATTATTATTAAAAGATATTGTACCTAATAGTTTACTTTCAATATTATAATTACAACCATCTAATAGACGTTGTTGTAGTTTATTTCTATAATTTATCATAAAATCAACATTATTATCTAGTTGTGAAAATGTCTTAATGGTTCCTACAGTTGATGCGATAATTTTTTCTATATTATCTTTCAAATCAAATTCTCTAATAGTTTTATCGACTTTATCAATTATACTGGATGTTATTTTAGAATCAAGATGATCTAATGATAAGCTATTTTTGTTTTCAATAAATTTATTTGAATTTAATTGTTCAATAAAACTTATATAATAACCATATATTTTGATAACATCAATAATTTCATTGTAATCTGATGAATTTAAATTTAAATAAGAATGTAAATATTTATCAAAATATTGTGGTTCTAGTACATTTTTATAAAATGCATAATTTGAAAATATATACATTACGTTTTTTCCAGGATTAGTACAAAACTTATTTAATTTTGAAAGCAGTTTTTTTAAATTTATACAATTTTTAATATATGTATTATATGTCTCAATAAAACATTTATTTGTAAATTCTTTTTGTTCTATTTTAGATTTAATATCATTATGAATAGATTGAGTTTTATTATTAAAAATATCATAACATATTTCAAAGGGATTCGTATCTGAGTGTTTTATTAAATTTGTTAATACTGAATCAAAATATAAAATATTTACTATTTTATTATCCATAATATTATTACAAAGCTCTTTAAATTTATTAATTTCAGAATTTGGTGAATATGAAAAAAGAAACTTATTCATTTTTTGTTCATATTTTGGCACCCCTATTTCATAAAAAGATTTCATAAGGTCTGTCATATTTATTTTATATATTATATATGTGATTATATATAAGATGTATATTTATCAATTTTTTATATTTCTTATAGAACAAAAAAAAGATGAATATATTTAGTATTGGTATTTAACGTAATAAATAACATTATAAAATATATGATAAATCTGATCGACGTAAAAAAGAATAAAGAATATATTTCGAATGATGTTACATATTTAATAACCCTTGTATATAATGGTAATATTTTTGAAAAGAATATTGAGAGCATGTATAAAATTCCAGAAATAGTCGAACAAAAAATGAGTGAAAAATTACAAAAATATAATCCAATTAAAAAAGAATCACAATTTGTAAGGGATATGTATTATTCACAAATAAGAGATAAAAATAATACTTTTGAAAAAATTTATACATGTAATTATATTTTTAAAACTGAATTTAAATCATCTTATACATTTTATATGTTTGAATTAGATTATACAGTTTGTGATAAATTAACATTTCCTAATCTGAGTAAGTATCATTTAACAACTAATATAATTCAGAAAATATTACAAATTGGAAATATAAAAATAATAATAGAAAATGATAGTGTATTTATTGAATTTAAAAACGCAAATCTAGATATTTTAAATGATATTTTGAATATTTTTAATTCTTTTTCATCTTAAATTAAATATCTGAAAGTTTTTGTATTGCAAATCTTAATGATAAAAATACAACGGTAAATATTAACCCATATATAAAAACCCCTGTAAATGGAACATATCCTTCTGAATTAACATTTATTAGTTTAATATATGTTCCTAAAAAGTTCTTAACAAATGATTGTGACATTAATAAATAAATTATTAATAATAAAATTCCATCATATAATGAATCTTCTAATAATTTATTTGTATTATTGCAAATTTCTTTTTCTATTGACTTTTTTTTCTTCTTTTTTGGTTTATCTTCTACTACATTTATATTTTTTCTATGTTTTACATTATTATTAATTTCATCAACTAATTGTTTAATATCTGTTGTTGTTTTTATTGATTCAACTGAATATTCTGATTCATTGTCATTTTCATTTAATTTTTGTGCTACATCTTGTCTCAAGTGTGTGATTGGTGTGCCATCAGTACTTCCACTAATAATTGGATTATTAAAATTCATATATAATAATTATAGAATATTCTATAATTAAATAAACAAATAATTATTTTATATGTTTTTATAACTTTACAAAATATCATTTAATGTGTTTTCAAATGACATATCTTCGCTTTGAATAATTTTATCTTTAATATCATTATATTCTAATTTTATTAGTTGGAAAAAATTGGGACACATTGTGATTTCTGGAAAATTATTATGTTCAAATGTAGTATGTTTTGATGGATCATAATCTTCAAAATCTTTATTTTTAATTTCCATATTTCTTGCATATTTCTTTCTATCAATTTCTGTTTTATTTATTCTATTATATAATGAAATTTTATAGATTTGATTTATTAATTCAGATGTAATATTTAAATTTAATGGAGATGAATCTGAATTATCTGATAATGAAATTAATACATTACCATATATATTTTGTCCATATATAACAGATGCTATTTTGTTTAGTTTTGTACGTTCGGCTTTAGTATCAACATGAAAAAACAATCTATAATCTAAAAATCTACATTCATGATATCTTACATTATCTATATGCGATTGTCCAAAATTAATTTCAAGTGGATTATAAATATAATTTTGTTCTATCGCACCAGTTTCATCTACAACTACTGCAGTATGAATGATTTGATTTCTTAATATATCGGTTATATCATCTATTGTTACTTCTTCATATGAAAAGTCTGTATTAATAATACTTCTCTTTATAATAATCATATTGCCATCTACAATATGACGTTCTCCAAGCATCTGTGTTGCTAATTTATTTGAATCCTCAATTAAACTGTTATATGAACAATTTACATCCTTTGCAACTGTTTTAAATATTGCTTGAAGTACATAATCAGATGTATAAAATAGATCTTCAATATTTACAACATGATAATCAGTCGGATTTATCATAACATTCATAGATGTAAATAAATCATATATCGTGCTCAATTTCACAAACTGTGTATATTCGGTGATATTATCTTTTAAATTGTAATGGTTAAGAAATGTTTCATTCCAATCTTTTGCTTCTATCCCATAGTGTTTTTCATTGTCATTATTGGTAGATTTTATAATGCATATCGTCGGGCTCATATATTTAAATATATTATGTTATACTTAAATATATTTATTTAATTCGGAGAAAAATAACTGATTAATTTACCGAGTAAATTATTCTTCTTTTTATTATTTTCAATTGTATTATCTTCCTCTTCATAAACATATTCTATTTTTGTTTCTATTAAATCATTAGAGAATGATTCTTTACATATATATAATTTTGGAAATGTAATAATTTCCTTTGTACAATGTGGGCATTTTTTATTTAATTTTATCCATTCTCTAAATTCCTGATATTTTGATGGTTTTTTACACTGTGCACATTTGTAAAAGTAGTCTTCTTTTTCTATCTCTGTCATAGAAATAACACAATCATCTTCTATATCTGATTTTAATATTTCAATTGCATTATCTTTTTCATACTGATCAAGTAGTTCCTTATATAAAGACATATCATTAAATGCTGTATTATCTGGTATATTATCTGGTATAAATATAAATGGCATATCTGCAGGTACATCAACTGGTGCCACAACTGGTGCCACAACTGGTGCCACAACTGGTGCTAATTCTTGATTTCTTTCTTCCATTCTATTCATTATTTCTTCTGTAGTATTATGTAAAAAATACATTGTTTTGAAATGAGAATTATGTACTCTAAAAATATCATATTCATAAACAGTAATATAAACACTACCATCTAAATTAGAATATAATTCAAGATACGGGTTAATTCCGGTTATAATACTTCCAGATGGCTGATATCCACTATCATTTGATTGAAAATTTTCTCTATGTGATAAGAAATTACAATGTGGATCCATAATATAAGTATTACCAAAATTTTCAAAACATTTAATATATGATTTAAATTTTCTATCAATACTTATAATCCGATTATTATTTTCTGTTATCATCTTACCGTTAACTTTCATATCTTTATTAGTGTAATTTAATACAATTCCATATAACTGTTTTTGTGAGAATTCGTTTAATTCTATTTTATTATATCCCTCTTTCAAATCAAATTTAATATATCTGCATATTTTTAACAAATATTCATGAGGTAGTGTTCTAAACTTTTCTTTTTCCTCTTCATCATCAATAATTTTATATTCAATATAAATAGAATCATTTATATTATTTAATTCACTATTGTTATAATATATATCAATATGAAAATTAAATTTAGTTAAATCCATCAAAATTAATGGAAACATATTAAAAACATAATTTAATTTATACAAATTTAAATCAACCTTGTTAAAAAGACTTTGAAT
>JACCED010907251.1_pt1 | contig 10814 bp, 10 predicted proteins | sample 7455021 | NCBI WGS metagenome assembly JACCED01 (sample SAMN15323456, study PRJNA562643) | freshwater metagenome | isolation source: river surface water | place: USA:Blue River Watershed | collected 2017-08-19 | reverse complement strand
GGCAGCAGCCGAGGAAGCGGCGGAACGCGCCGCCGCAACCGCGCGCCGCATTGCCCCCGCCGCACCGCCGGCACCGGAACCGGCGCCAGAACCTGCCCTGGTGGCTGAGGTCGCACCAGCGGTCGTGGAAGCCGCGCTGGTGGTGGAAGCGCCTGCCCCGGTTGAACCGCCCGCAGCCGAACCCGCGCCTGTACCGGTGGCTGCTGAGCCTGCCCCCGCGCCTCAGCCGGAAAAGGCCGAACCCGTGATCGGGCCAGCGATTCAGCCGGTGGTGCTGGGCGATGGGGCCGAGGTTGCCCGGCCCAAGCGGCAGGGCTGGTGGAAGCGGCCGGGCTAAACCGGCAGTCTTCTGCAATGAACGAAAATGCCGGCCGGGTGGCAGCATCCGGCTGGTTTTTTTCAGCCGCGCAACGCGAATAGCAATAACAGGCTTCGCTGCAACGGGCTTTCATTGTCATCGGAGATCAGCGCCACCAGTGTTTCGCGCCCAAAGCGTGTCACCGCGATGCCTTCCCAATTTTCTGCCGGCAGTGGCGCGTCATCCAGCGTCAGCATCGCCTCCCCTTTCAGCACGGCATCTTCGCGTGCATTGCGGAAGGCATCGGAAGGCGCGCGTACCAGGCGCGCGGAAAAACCGCCAAAAAGGCTGAAGCGGCGTTCCAGCACCAAGGCGCTGCCATCGGGCAGGAAAGCCGCATCGGTGGGCTGAAAGCCGGGCGTGGGCTGCCAATAAACCGGCGTCCAGCGCCCAGGCGTGCCGACCCAGGCATGGCGCAATTCAGGGCGGTCGGGCGGGGCGAAGGCCTCCGCAATGGCGAAAAGCCGACCATCAGGCAGCACGGCCAGACTTTCCAGCCCACCATTCATGGGTGCTTCGGCAAGCCTGGCGGGTGCTTCAACATAGGTGCCGGGCCCATCCAGCCGTCGATAGGCGCGGATACGATGGCGCCGTTCAAAGGCGACCAGCCAGGTGCCATCGGCGCGGCGGGCCAGGGCTTCCGCATCGCCGGTGAAACCGCGCGGCAATGGGCGCCCGGCTTCATCGCGCAAAGGCCCATGACGCAGCGGGTGCAGGCCCATTGGCGTCAGCCCATCCAGCACAAGCCGCGCTTCGGCCCAATGGCCGCGATCACTGATCAGGGTCAGGGTAAGGTCGGGTGCCAGATGCGCGCCAGAAAAACCGCCACCGCCCAAGGCCTTCGGGTCAATCACCAAACCGCCCAAGGGTCGGAGCAGCCCTGGGATATCCGGCAGCGCAAAAGGCTGCGCGGCATTTTGCGCCAAGGCTGGCGCAGCGCTTGCCGCGAGACAGGCAGCAAGCAGGGCGCGGCGCGATAATGCGGGCGCCGGCCGCATGTTTGGGTTCAGCGCGTCAGGCCACCATGGCGGAACGCTCAGACGCACTCCGCTGCCAGGCTTCCGCCGCATCCTCATCAAACAATTCGGCGAGCTTCTTCATCATGGTGCCGCCCAATTCTTCGGCATCCACAATGGTAACCGCGCGGCGGTAATAGCGCGTCACATCATGGCCGATGCCAATCGCGACCAATTCCACCGCGCCGCGGCCTTCAATCTCGCCAATCACCTTGCGCAAATGCCGTTCCAGGTAATTGCCGGGATTGACCGAAAGCGTGCTGTCATCCACTGGCGCGCCATCGGAAATCACCATCAGGATGCGGCGATGCTCGGGCCGCGCGAGGATGCGCTTATAGGCCCATTCCAGCGCCTCACCATCGATATTTTCCTTGAGCAAGCCCTCGCGCAGCATCAGGCCGAGATTCTTGCGCGCACGCCGCCAGGGCGCATCGGCGGGCTTGTAGATCACGTGGCGGAGATCATTCAGCCGGCCCGGATTGCGTGATTTGCCTTCCGCCACCCAGCGTTCACGGCTCTGCCCGCCCTTCCAGGCGCGCGTCGTGAAGCCAAGGATTTCGGTCTTGACGGCGCAGCGTTCCAGCGTGCGCGCCAGAATATCGCTGCACATGGCGGCAACGGTGATCGGGCGCCCGCGCATGGACCCGGAATTGTCAATCAGCAGCGTCACTACCGTGTCGCGGAAATCCGTTTCACGCTCACGCTTGTAGGACAGCGAATGGGTCGGGTTGGCGACAACGCGGGCCAGCCGCGCGACATCGAGAATGCCTTCTTCCAGATCGAAATCCCAGGCGCGCTGTTGCTGCGCGAGCAAGCGGCGTTGCAGACGATTGGCGAGTTTGGACACCACGCCCTGCAAATGGGAAAGCTGCTGGTCGAGCTGTTGGCGAAGCCGGGTCAGTTCCTCCGGGTCGCAAAGATCATCCGCGGCCACCACTTCATCGAATTGCGTCGTGAAGGCGTGGTAGCGCGTGGTGTCATCCACCTGCGGCACTTCGCGGCGCTGCTGCGGGCCACCTGGCTTGTCATCGCCATCGGCCGCGGCGCCATCTTCTTCGGATTCTTCGGCTTCTTCTTCGGATGCTTCGCCCTGCATCTGCTCGGGCTGGGCGCCGAGCATTTCATCTTCCTGTTCGGACTGGCTCTGCCCTTCGCCGGATTGATCCTGCTGGGGCGTGCTTTCGCCGCCTTCTTCGCCTTCTTCGTCCTGCTGTTCGCTTTCCGCTTCCATCTCGGCCTCAGCAAGGTCGAGTGCGGTCAGCAGCTTGCGCGCGGCGCGGGCGAAGGCGCCTTGGTCTTCCGCCGTATCCGTCATTTCAGTGAGGGCCTGTTCGGCATCCTCACCGATCGTGTCGCGCCAGAGATCAAGCACGCGATGCGCCGCTTCCGGCGCGGCTTCGCCAGTCAGGCGTTCACGCGCAATCAGGCCCAGCGCCGCTGACAGCGGCATCTGGTCCTTGCGCGTCATGCGATCATAGCCTTCGGCTTCGCATTCATCGATCAGCTTGGCGCGCAAATTGGCCGCAACACCTGCCATATGGCGGGAACCCACGGCTTCCACGCGCACCTGTTCCAGCGCGTCAAACACTTCCTTGGCTTCACGCCGGGCGGGAATGCGGCTGGCATGCAGCGCTTCATCATGGTGGCGGAGCTTGAGTGCCGCGGCATCCGCCGCACCACGGAGCTTCGCCATTTCATTGGCGGGCAGGGCGCGGGTTGGCAGCGGCAGGCGCACGCGCTTGCCGGCCACACCGGAAGGCCCGGGCTGGAAGGCCACCTGCACTTCCGCATCGGCATGCGCCATGGCGCGCAAAACGCCCGCGGTGGCGCGCTTGAATTCTTCCTGCCGGGTCAGGTCCTGCTTGCCGCTCATGTTACTCTCTCTGCCATGCGGTGGCGGCGCCCTTACCTGGCGCCGCCCTTAGGAGGTTCAGCCCGCCTTGCGGAGCAAGGTGCCTGAGGGCAATTCCTCATTGAAGCAGCGCTGGTAGTATTCAGCGACTGTGCTGCGTTCTGCCTCATCGCACTTGTTCAAGAAGGAAAGGCGGAAGGCGAAGCCGACATCACCGAAAATCTTGGCGTTATCGGCCCAGGTGATGACGGTACGCGGCGACATGACGGTGCTGATATCGCCCGCGATGAAGCCGGCGCGGGTCAGATCCGCCAGCGCCACCATGGCTTCGACCTGCTTCTTCATCTTGGCATCGCCTTCGGCGCCAAGCTTGGCCAGCACGATTTCCGTTTCCTGCTTGTGTGGCAGGTAGTTCAGGGTGGCGACGATGTTCCAGCGGTCCATCTGGCCCTGATTGATCTGCTGTGTGCCGTGATAAAGCCCGGTAGTATCGCCAAGCCCGACAGTATTCGCCGTGGCGAAAAGCCGGAAATAGGGGTTGGGGCGAATGACGCGGCTTTGATCGAGCAGCGTCAGCTTGCCTTCCACTTCCAGCACGCGCTGGATGACGAACATCACATCCGGGCGGCCGGCATCATATTCATCGAACACCAGGGCGCAGGGGTGTTGCAGCGCCCAGGGCAGGATGCCTTCGCGGAATTCCGTGACCTGCTGGCCATCCTTCAGCACGATCGCATCCTTACCGATCAGGTCGATACGGCTGATGTGGCTGTCCAGATTGACGCGAATGCAAGGCCAGTTCAGCCGTGCCGCCACCTGTTCGATATGCGTCGATTTACCGGTGCCGTGATAGCCCTGGATCATGACGCGGCGATTGAAGGCAAAGCCCGCAACGATAGCGAGGGTGGTTTCCTTGTCGAAGCGGTAGCTGGTGTCGATTTCCGGCACATGTTCCGTGCGCACCGAAAAGGCGGGCACATCCATGTCGATATCAACCCCGAAAGCGTCACGCGCCTTGACGGTGGTATCTGGGGTAGAAATCGCCGAAGTCGGCTTGATGTCGGCGATAGGGGCGATTTTGTTCATCGCGGGTCCGGTTCCGTGAAAAGAAAGGGGCACTTTAAGGGGCGAATGCCGATCCGGCTACCCGGCAACGGCAGGTTGTTTCGCCAATCGGTGTTTCAGCAGGCTATAGGCACGGTTGATGTCTTTCAAACGCTCTTCCGCTTCCCGGTCGCCCCCTGTGGCATCCGGGTGGTGCTGTTTGGCCAAATCCTTGTAGCGGGCGCGCAAATCGGCGGCTTCCAAGGGCCAGGTCAGGCCCAGCAAATCCAGCGCGGCGCGCAGTTCTGGCGGGGCTTCATTTTCCGGTTTTTGCCGCCGGCGCGGGTGCGGTGCCTCCGCCCCCAGCACGCCCATGGGGTCGCGCAGGATTTCCGGGTCGAAGCGGCCAGACCCGCCTATCCGCCCGAGCGGCCAAGTGGGGCGCTGCCAGGATGTATCGGCGCGCAGATTGGCCTCGATCTCCTCAGGACCCATGCCCTTATAGAAATCCCAGCTGGCATTATAGGCGCGCACATGATCCAGGCAGAACCAATGAAACTCCCGCAAATTGCGGTCGCGCGGGGCGCGGTACTGTCCTGCTTCCGGGCAATCAGGCGCGTCGCAACGCCGCCCAGGGGGCGCCGTTTCATCCGGGGCATAGGCCTTGGTTTTTCGCCGACGAAGCATCGCCCGGTTATGGGGGCAGTGGGACGGTGCCGCAAGGCAAAACGGGGCTTGGCAAAAAAGTCACAAGCGCGGAAAAACACGCCATGACCCAACGCGCGGACCGTATGCGGCTGACCCTGGAAGCCCGTTTCCATCCCAGCCTGCTTGAGATTACCGATGACAGCGCCCGCCATGCTGGCCATGCCGGCGCCCGCCCGGGCGGTGAGACACATTATTCTGTGCATATGGTCTCGGCGGCGTTTGCGGGCTTGAACCGCGTCGCGCGGTCCCGCGCGGTGCATGAAGCGCTGGCTGGGGAATTCGCTTCGGGCCTGCATGCCCTGGCGCTTCGGCTGGTCAGCCCGGATGATCCCGGCCGCTGAGCCAGCCTGCCAAAAATCCGCTGATCAGAAAGGCACGCTGAGCCGGGCACCCGGGGCCGGGTTCCGGATCAGGCGATCTTCTTGCATCTGCACGGAGAAGCCAGAGCGGCTCAAATGCGGTTGGGCGGGGGGCGGGTCGATCATGGTGGGGCTCAGCCGGGCGCGTGGGGGTTCGTGCAAGCCGCGCGGGGCTTCAACATCGCGGTTGGGCACCGGCGCCGGCTGGCCTGGGGGGTCCGGCGTGGTCGTGGTGGCGGTGGCCTGACGTTGCCGCGGTTTGCGTGGCCGGCGTGGCGGCTTGGGGGCCCGGCTGGGTGCCTCCGGCGCTGGTGTCTGTGCCAGGGCGCTACCCGCGGCAAGGCTTACCAATAGGCCGAAGAGGCAGCGGCGGCGAAGCATCAGCCAGCCACCGGCAAGGGATGCACCCCGCGCGGGTCTTCGGGCGGGTTCAGCGTGGCGGCGGGCAAAGTGCCATGGGCGGTTTCGCGCCAGGCCTTCAGCGCCCAATGCACCGATGGGAAAGCCAGTTCATCCCAGGGAATTTCCGACCAATGAAATCTGGCGACTTCCAGGCTTTCTGGCCCGGGGGCGAAGCCGGGTTCGGCAAAACGGGCGCGGAAAATCACCTGCACCTGCCCGATCCGCGCAATGGAATAGACCGCGAGCACCCCATCGAGCGTGATGCGCACCCGGGCTTCTTCCCAGGCTTCGCGGGCGGCGCCTTCTTCAACCGTTTCGCCCATTTCCATATAGCCGGCGGGGATGGTCCAAAAGCCGGACCGTGGTTCAATGGCGCGTCGGCACAGCAGGATGTGATCGCCCTCGGCAATCACGCTGCCCACCACAATCTTCGGGTTTTCATAGGCGATATGCCCGCAATCGGCGCAAATCAGCCTTTCGCGGTCATCACCTTCCGGTACCTGGCGAATGAACTGGTTCATGGCCTTCCTGATGGCGTGGTCTATCTGCTGTGACGCATATCACTTTCTGGCACCAGATATCGTCCAAAATAGGACCACGGGGCAAATCTTTTAACCCTTTTATCTTCTCCATATTGTAAATGAATTACTTGTGATCTTAGATCACGACCTGCATTGAACAGAAATTGTGCTTCTGAATTGGCCCCTGGGGCCAGAGGTGTGGAAGCATTCGGGGGTTCCGCTGCTGATGCGCCAAACTGCTTCCGTGCCGCCCCAGGTCGCGCGCCAAGCCGCTGCATCGCCCATTATCGCCATTCTGCTGGGCTTGAAGGGACCGCTCGCGCTGCTGTTTCTGGTCGGCTTCGTGGTCAATCTGCTGCAGCTGACCGGTTCGGTCTACATGATGCAGGTCTATGACCGGGTGCTGAGCAGTCAGAGCGAAGCCACCTTGCTTGCGCTGACCTTGCTCGCGCTCGGCCTGATTGGGCTTTACGCGTTCCTTGAAGGCTGCCGCAGCTATGCCCTGATCGGGCTGGGAAGGCTCGTGGATCGGCGCTTATCATCACAAGTCTTCGATGCGCTTTTCGCCCAAGCCGCGCTGCGCGGCAGTGACCGCGTTGGGGTGCAGCCGCTGCGCGACCTGGAACTGATCCGGTCCTTCATTGCCACAAGCGGGCTGACGACTTCCCTGGATGTGCCGTGGATTCCGGTTTTCCTCGGCATTCTCTATATCGTGCATCCGCTATTCGCGGCCTTCGGCATTTGTGCGGTGCTGCTTGTTATTGGCAGCGCCGTCTTGCAGGCCTTTCTGTCGACACGGAAATTGGCCGAGGCATCCAATACCAATGTCCAGGCCTATGCCTTTGTTGAGGCGAGTATTCGCAACGCCGAAACCGCAGAAGCCATGGGTATGCGCCAGAATATCTGGCAGCGCTGGCAGCAACGCCATCTGGGCATGCTGCAACAACAGCAGACCGCCAGCCAGATCGCCGGCAGCTTCGCGGCTATCATCAAATTTCTGCAATTGGCGCTGACCGGCATCATCGCGCTGGGTCTTGGTGCCCTGCTGGTGATTGAACAGGCCATCACGCCGGGCGCCATGATTGTGGCCAGCTTCATTCTGGGGCGCGCCTTGGCGCCCAGCATGCAAATTGTTGCGCTGTGGCAGCAGGCGACAAATGCGCGCGCGGCGCATCGGCGCCTGCGCGATTTCATGGCGGTGGCACCGCCGGAAAAGCGCGGCATGGAACTGCCCGCGCCGAAGGGGGCTGTGGCGGTTGAAAACCTGATGCTGGCAGTGCCGGGGACAGAAACCCTGGTGTTGCGCGGCGTCAGCTTGGCATTGGCAGCGGGCGAATCCATGGCGGTGATCGGCCCAAGTGCCGCTGGCAAAAGCAGCCTGGCGCGGGGCTTATTGGGCATTTGGCCCGCGCGCGCCGGTGCGGTGCGGCTGGATGGGGCGGATCTGGCGCGCATGCCACGGGCGCAGATCGGCACGCATCTGGGTTATCTGCCGCAGGATGTGGAGTTATTCGAAGGCACGATTGCCGAAAACATCGCCCGGCTTGGTGAAGTTGCGCCGGAAAAAGTGGTGGCGGCGGCGCAGCAGGCGGGGCTGCATGACCTGATTCTCCATTTGCCCGAAGGTTATGACACGGTGTTGGGGCCGGGTGGGCGCGGCCTTTCACCCGGCCAGCGCCAGCGTATCGGATTGGCGCGCGCGCTTTATGGCGCGCCCTGCTTTGTGGTGCTGGATGAACCCAATGCCAATCTGGACAGTGAAGGGGAAGCGGCGCTGGCGGCAGCCCTGGCGGGGTTGCGTGATCGCGGCGTGACGACGGTGATCATCACCCATCGCGCCAGCATTCTGGCCGCTGTCGACAAAATCCTGATCCTACGCGCTGGTCAGGTGGAAGCCTTTGGGCGGCGCGATGAAATCCTGCCGCGCCTGACCCGTGCGGCGCAAACACCACCGCCGCGCCCCTTGGCGGCGATCGGCCAGGGTTGAGGCTGTGTCGAAATCAAGCAAACCCATGATCGATCCTGATGCCGACAGCCCCTTGGCGCCCATTTGGCGCCCTTTGCGCTTGGCGCTTCTGGCCATTCTTGTTGGTGTAGGCGGCGTATTTGGCTGGGGTGCCTTGGCGATGATCGACAGCGCCGTGGTGGCTTCCGGTACGCTGGTGGTCGAACTCAATCGCCGCATCGTGCAGCATCTGGAAGGTGGCATCATCGGTGACATTCTGGTGCGGGACGGTGATGTGGTGGCGGCAGGCCAGGCGCTGATCCGCCTGGATGACACGCGCATCCGCGCGCAGCTGAACCTTGTTCTGGATGAAGCGGACCGGGTGCGGGCGCGCGTTGCGGTGCTGGAAGCGGAACGCGACGAAGCAACCGCCCCCAATTTTCCCGCGGATCTGCTGGCCCGCCAGGCCGAGGATAAGATCGCGACCCTGCTTGCGGTGCAGGTGGCGGATTTCACAGCGCGCGGTGTTTCCCTGCAAGGGCAATCGGACATCCTGACCCAGCGCATTCTGCAGCTGCACAAGCAGGTGGATGGGCTGAATGTGCGGATTGAATCGAATGATCGCCAGCTTGCTTTGGTGCGGCAGGAAATTCTGGGTGTGGAAGGCTTGGTGCGGATGGGGCTGGAACGCCTGCCGCGGCTTTTGGGCCTGCAACGTGAAGAAGCCCGCCTGATTGGGGAACGCGGTGAGGCGATTGAAAATGTCGCCCGCACCCAACAAACCGTGCATGAAGCGGAAATGCAGCGCGCCCAATTATTGCGCACAAGGCAGGAAGAAAACGCCAAGGAATTGCGTGAATTGCAGGGCAAGATCCTTGAATTGCGCGAACGCGAAATCAGCGCCCGCGATCAATTGACAAGGCTCTCGATCGATGCGCCAGAAGCCGGCATGGTGATGGATTTGCGCTTCACGACACGCGGCGGGGTAATCCCCGCCGGGACGCAGGTTGTTTCCATTGTGCCGCAGGAAGAAAGATTGGTCGTGGAAGCGCAGATCATGCCGAATGATGTCGATACGGTGCGTGGCGGCATGGCGGCTTCCATTCGCCTGTCCCATGCGGCGGCGCGCACCACGCCAGTACTGGAAGGCGCCGTGGAGCGGATTTCCCCAGACCGGATGACCGATCAAAAAACCGGCATGCCGTATTTCGTCGCCCGCATTGGTATCGCGCCCGAGGAATTGGCGAAAAATCCCAATCTGCGCCTGCAAAGCGGGATGCATGCCGAAGTGCTGATCCGGCGCGGGGAAAGATCCTTCGCTACCTATCTGGCGCGACCCCTGATGGATCGTTTTGCCAAATCCATGCGGGAATTCTGAAAGCCCCAGGTGGCCTTGACGTCTTGATCATTCCGTCCGCGTGGAAATTGCGCTATTGAAGCCGTCAGGCACCGCTTATGCGCGGATCATCAATGCTTGAGCGGCCCAAGACCATGCAGAGTGTAAAGGAAGCCCCATGATTGCCCGACGCCTCCTCATGCTGGTTGCTGTTTTCCTGATCGGTCTTGGGCTGGCGCCAGCTCAGGCGCAGCAGGGCGATCCTTCCTTCAACCTGGTCAATCGTTCCGGCCGCCTGATCTATGAGGTTTATGCCTCTCGCACCACGGATCAGGATTGGGGGCAGGATCGGTTGGGTGACAAGGCATTGCCCAATGGCCGCAGCTTCACGCTGCGTTTGCCGCAGGGGGCGTGCCGTTGGGATCTGCGCGTGGTCTATGAACGCCAGAATGGCCCGGCCGAGGAAAAGCGCAACATTGACCTCTGCGCCGTGACCGAAGTGGTGTTTGACGGCCGCCAGATTGGCCAGCGCCAGCCGCAACAGCAACAGCAACAGCGCGCGCAACCACAGCCCCAGCAGCGCGGTTCTACGGCGGGGCCCACGGGAAATCCTTCTTTCAATCTGGTCAATCAAACAAGCCAGACCGTGATGGAAGCCTATGTGTCGCTATCCACCGAACAGGAATGGGGGCCGGATCGCCTGGGCAATGATACTATTGCGCCAGGGCGGCATTTCGCCATCCGCTTGCCGGAAGGCGCCTGCATTCATGATGTGCGCTTCGTCTATGACAATGGCCGGGCGGATGAACGCCGCCGTGTCAATCTCTGCGACGTCACCAATATGATCCTGCCACTGCCACGCCAGTAAGGATGGGCCTGCCTAGGCAGGCAGGGTCACATCCAGGTTCAGCGCGGCATCACAGCGTGCGGTCGCCCCCGGCGGCAGCACCAGCGTGCATTCGCGTTCTTCGATCAGCGCGGGGCCTTGCACGCTTTCGCCGGGACGAAGCGCGAGGCGATTGAGCACTGGCACCTCGACATAGGCGCCGCCAAACCAGGCGCGGCGCGTGCCGCGCTGTAGCGTGCCTTCAGCCGCCGCGCCTTGCTGCGTGAGGTCCACGACCGGGCGCGGCCCTGCGACAATCACCTGCCAGGAAACGCATTCCACCGGCAGGCCCGGTTCGGTGCGGCCATATAGCGCCAGATAGGCAGCTTCGAATTTGGCGCGCAGCAGTGCCGCATCGCCGCGCGTGATGGCCTCCACCGGGATTTC
>JACCED011305509.1_pt1 | contig 10815 bp, 5 predicted proteins | sample 7455021 | NCBI WGS metagenome assembly JACCED01 (sample SAMN15323456, study PRJNA562643) | freshwater metagenome | isolation source: river surface water | place: USA:Blue River Watershed | collected 2017-08-19 | reverse complement strand
GTAAAGGCGGCGATACCTAAACCGAAACCTATATTAAACACGGTGTTCTCATACTTTAGAACATAGAAGAAACCTGCCGCACCGGTCATGATGCCACCAATTAAGAAGGTTCCGGAGACTACAAAGTTTAAATTAACGCCCATCAACTTCGCGGCGTCTTCATTCATGGATACTGCACGAATTGCTTTTCCAAGACGAGTGCGCTGCACGAATTGATTGAGGATGATGTACAAAATCAGACCAGCAAAAATGATGATGATGTTATCTAGGCGTAGGTCGGCGCCAAAAAAAGTACCTAACGACTTCTTCTCCATAAATCGAGGGCTTCCGACATAGCGAGAGTCGGTAAGAATTCTCATGAACTCTGCTAAAACGATTGACATACCGATCGCAGAGATAAGAGGCGCTAATTTATTGGAACCGCGATTACGAAGTCTGCGGTAAGCGACTAGCTCTAGCAAAATTGAAAGGACGCCTGAGAGCAACATTGAGGCTAGCAAGCAGGCTAGCAAGACTGTGACCAATCGAAGGCCGGTCACTGGTTCGGAGCTCTGGGTAAACCCGAAGAGGTCACGCGCAACAATTACTGTTGCAAATGTTCCGTACATGAAAATTTCTGAGTTGGCGAAATTGATCATGCGGAGAACGCCATAAACCATGGTGTAGCCAAGCGCAATTAATACATAGATAAAACCAAGGCTTAGACCACCAAGTGTTAGCGAGGCGAATTGATCCTGAAAATTACTGAGCACTTGCACACTTTCTTAAAACATTTTTGAATTTTTAAAACGTAGCACCTAGAGCATAAACCCTAGGTGCTACGTTCTTTAATCTATTCGCTATTTTTTAGCGATTATTACTTTACTGCTCCAGTGAACTTGATAGCTCCACCCTTGATTTCGAAGCCGTTCATAACGCCACCGGCGTTATCTCCGTACTGATCGAAAGAAAGGTTGCTACCTGAGATCGACTTGCCCTTGTAGGACTTAACGCACTTAAGCATTGCCGCGCGGGTTGAAACACCCTTTGCGATGCAGCTTAGTAATACGTTTGCTGCGTCAATTGACTCAGCTGCATAGGTACCTGATGAGACGCCCATCTTCTTCTTGAAATCTGCTTCAAGCTTTGCAGAGATCTCTGATAGAGGAACAGTTCCACCGGTCATGCGAACGCCTTCAAGAATTGATGCGCTAGCCAAAGTTAAAATACCTGGACTTAGCACGCCATCGCCACCAGCTAGAACTCCGGTATAGCCAGAGTCACGTAGCTGACGGAAGAGTGTTGCTGCCTGTGCGTAGTAACCAGTGAAGATAACTACGTTTGCGTTTGCTGACTTCACCTTAGAGATGGTTGCAGACCAGTCGGTTGTGGTGTCCGGAACTGAGTCAGTTCCAGAAATCTTTGCTCCGCTAGCCTTCATGTACTCAACTAGACCCACACCATATGGTGACTGATCGTCAATTACATAAACAACTGGTGATGAGACGTTCTTGGTCGCTAACTTGTATAGCGCTGGACCCTGAACACGGTCAGTTGGAACTACGCGATGGAAGACAGGGAAACCAATTAGACCCTGAGTTGGATCGGTAATTGATACGCGAGTCGCTGATGGAGAAACCATCGGAAGATTTGTTTGCTTGTAGAAAGGTAGTGAGTTGATTGTTGCACCTGAGTATGCAGGTCCAACCAAGCCGATGATCTTCTTGTTTGATGCAGTACCTGGTGCAACTTTGGCCGCCTCGGTTCCGCTTCCTTGATCGTCAACTGAAACGATATTTACCTTGTACTTGTTCTTGTACTTTGCATTGAATAGCGCAACAGCGTACTTAACGCCATTAAGTTCGTCGATACCAACCTGAGCTTCTTCACCGGTGAGTGGACCCTGGTATGCGATAGTGACGGTCTTCGCTGCAGCACTTGATGCTGGAGCAAGCGCAACTGCAGTTCCTGCTGCAAGCGCGATTGCGGTAGCAACAGAGATAATGCTTTGCTTCTTCATTTATTGCCTTTCATTCATGATCATGTCCCTGGGAGAGGGAGGGGTAAAGGCTAATTGAGCCTCACCCTGTAGACAAGGCAGTTTTTGGTAAAACTTAGGTAACAAACGAGGGTTTTCTATCTATTTCTATCTATCAATCTGCGCGTTGGGGTCGATGACGGCCATTGCGACCTCTTTCATCGAAAGGCGGCGATCCATCGCTGCTCGTTGAATCCAGGAGAAGGCTTCTGGCTCAGAGAGGTTTAGCGCTTGCATCAGAATCCCCTTTGCGCGGTCAATCAATTTTCTAGTCTCTAAGCGTTCGTTTAAATTTGAAACTTCGGCAGCTAACGCATTCATCTGCAGATACCGACTAGCTGCAATCTCAATCGCTGGAATCAAATCATTGATTGTAAAAGGCTTCAATATATATGCCATCACTCCTGCGGCATTAGCGCGCTCGACCAACTCACGTTGGCTAAAGGCAGTCAACATCAGCACTGGAGTTGATTTAACGATCGTCTCTGCCGCAGCTAGCCCATCCATGATCGGCATATTGATATCTAAGATCGCTAAATCGGGATTATGTTTTTGATTTAGATTAATCGCCTCTTGGCCATTGCTAGCTTCTGCAACGACTTCATAGCCTGCTTCGCGGAGCATCTCAACGAGATCTAGGCGAATTAACGCCTCGTCTTCGGCGACGAGAATCTTCATGTGCCCCGAGTCGGATTCGAACCGACACTATGCAGTGTTTGAGACTGCCCTCTCTACCGTTGGAGTACCGAGGCGCAACTTATTTAACGAAGTTTATGCGATGAATGCAGCAGAAATCTAATTGCGATATGCAGCAGCGCGACCACCGATGGCATCGCCAATTACATGCACTCGCACCGCATTGGTGGAACCTGGGATTCCGGGGGGCGCGCCCGCAACGATGACCACGGTATCGCCAATCTGCGCTTCACCATGTTCAATCAACCATTGATCAACTTGCTTGACCATGTCATCGGTGTGAGCAACAGTTGGAACAATTCCGGGTTCAACTCCCCAAGAGAGCGCGAGTCGATTGTAAGTACCTTCTACAGGAGTAAGTGCCAAGATTGGGATCGCATTTCTGAACATCGCCATACGCCTCGCGGATTCTCCACTCTCAGTGAATGCCACTAAATATTTGGCATTTAAAGTATCGCCGATCTCAGTTGCCGCCTTAGTGATTGCTCCACCTTTGGTAGTTGGCTTGGCATCTAACGCAGTGATTCGATCTAAAGCTTTTGATTCAGTGTGTTCGATGATTCGAGCCATTGTTTTGACAGATTCAATTGCAAAATCACCGACTGATGTCTCACCGGATAACATCAAGGCATCCGCACCATCTAAAACCGCATTTGCACAATCTGTTGCTTCGGCACGAGTTGGTGTGCTGTTTGTAATCATCGAATCAAGCATCTGGGTCGCCACAATTACAGGCTTTGCAGCAGCACGCGCCAAAGCTACGCAGCGCTTCTGAACCAATGGCACCTCTTCAATTGGAAGTTCGACTCCAAGGTCGCCTCGAGCCACCATGATCCCATCGAATGCAGCCACAATCTCTTCTAGTTTTTCGACCGCTTGTGGCTTCTCAATTTTTGCAATAACTGGAAGACGAACGCCAACTTCATCCATGATCTTATGTACATCGTTAATGTCTTTAGCATCTCTAACAAAAGAGAGCGCAATAAAGTCGACACCTGCACGTAATCCCCAGCGCAAATCCTCCATGTCTTTTTCTGAGAGCGCTGGCACTGAAACTGCTACACCTGGAAGATTAATACCTTTATTGTTAGAAACCATTCCTGGTTCGATGCACTTAGTTACGACGTCGTTACCTTTTACTTCAACTACTTCGACAGTGACTTTGCCATCATCAATTAATAGCCGATCTCCCGGTTTGCAATCACCTGGAAGACCTTTAAATGTTGTACTAACTCGCTCTTTGGTTCCGGCAATTTCTTCAGTGGTAATTGTGAAAATATCACCGCGCGATAATTCATGTGGACCATCCGCGAATTTACCTAACCGAATTTTCGGGCCCTGCAAATCCACAAGGATTGCAACTGGACGATTTGCTTCCTTTGCAGCGCTTCGCACCCGATCCAATCGATTTTGGTGCTCTTCATAACTTCCGTGAGAAAGATTTAAGCGAGCCATATTCATCCCCGCTTCGATCAATAACTTGACCCGTTCCGGCGCTTCAACAGCTGGGCCCATAGTGCATACGATCTTCGCGCGGCGCATCTTCTATTCTCTACTCTCTTCTATATTCTCAATTGCAAAAGTTACACGGTTAAACGGTTAGTGGCCTTGAGGTTGGTTCAATAGGAGCTGGCAATTGAGTACCACCAGTTAAATACCGATCCACGGCACTTGCAGCGCTTCTACCTTCCGCGATTGCCCAAACGATCAGAGACTGTCCGCGACCAGCATCGCCTGCCACGAAGATGCCTTCTTCGGAGCTTTGAAAATTCTCGTCGCGCTTTATATTTCCACGTTCATCAATTTGTACTTCTAGTTGTTTAATCAATTCGTTCTGTTCTGGACCAGTAAAACCCATAGCCATAAATACAAAATCAGCTGGAAGATCTTGTTCGGTACCAGAAACGGGTTCGAATTTACCATTTTCGAATTTAACTTCTGCAATTCGAAGGGCCTTTAAATTGCCTTCGCCATCACCGATAAATTCTTGGGTGTTTACGCTGAACACGCGATTATCAAGTTCTTCATGCGCACTGGATACTCGATAGATCATCGGGTAGGTCGGCCAAGGTTGTGTTGAAGGTCTTTCATCTGAAGGTCTTGGCATAATTTCAAGTTGGGTAACAGATGTTGCACCTTGTCTAATTGCAGTTCCAAGACAATCCGCGCCAGTATCTCCCCCGCCAATTACTACGACATTTTTACCTTTGACATTAATTGGCGGCTCTGAAACTTCACCCAAACTTTGCTTATTGCCCCAAGGAAGATATTCCATCGCTTGATAAACACCTTTTAATTCGCGACCAGGAATATTTAAATCTCGCCACTTGGTCGCACCAACCGCTAATACAATCGCGTCATAACGTTTACGAAGATCCTCGCCGGTGATATCTACACCTACATTTACATTTGGACGGAAGCGAGTTCCCTCCTTCTCCATCTGGCGTAAACGACGATCCACCACCCATTTCTCCATTTTGAATTCTGGAATTCCGTAACGGAGCAATCCACCTATCTTCTCTGCACGTTCGAAAACTGCCACGGTATGCCCAGCTCTCGTTAATTGTTGCGCAGCTGCCAAACCTGCTGGCCCAGAACCAATCACCGCAACTGTCTTTCCACTTAAACGTGAAGGAATTAGCGGTTTGATTGAATCGTTGCCAAATGCCTCTTCTACTGTGCGAAGTTCGATTTGTTTGATGGTAACTGCATCTTGGTTGATCGCAACTACACAAGCAGTTTCGCAAGGTGCAGGACATAAACGACCGGTGAATTCTGGAAAATTATTGGTCGCATGTAATCGATCAATTGCCGAGTCGTAATCCCCGCGATACATCAGGTCATTCCACTCTGGAATCAAATTGCCAAGTGGGCATCCTTGATGGCAGAAAGGAATGCCACAATCCATGCATCTAGATGCTTGGCCACGTAAATGATCAATTGATTGCGGTTCGTAAACCTCTTTCCAATCAAGAATTCGAACATCCACTGGTCGACGCTTTGGAGTCTCACGCGGAACATTTAGGAAGCCTCTCGGGTTACCCATTTGCGATCGCCTCCATTACATACTTATCTACATCTAAGCCCTTTTCGGTAGCGACCTTTATCGCCTCTAGGACTTTTGCATAATCTCGTGGAAGTATCAAAGTAAATCGCTTTACATCCCAATTCTTGATTAAGCCTTCGGCAATCTTTGATCCAGTCTCAGCAGCAAACTTTGACACTAATGACTTCAATTCAACTTCACGTTCGCCATTAACAGGAAGTAAATCAACTAATTCGGTATTTACTAACTCTGGTTTTAGATCCAATACATATGCAACGCCACCTGACATACCCGCTGCAAGATTTCGCCCAGTTTGGCCAAGGATTACAACTTTGCCCCCAGTCATGTATTCAAGCGCGTGATCACCGACTCCTTCGACAACTGCAGTTGCCCCTGAGTTTCGAACACAGAATCGCTCTCCGACCAATCCACGAACAAAGATTTCACCGCTAGTTGCGCCATATCCGATTACATTTCCGGCAATTACATTCTCTTCAGATTTAAATATCGCGCGCTCATCAGGTCGAAGGATTATTCGACCGCCTGAGATTCCTTTACCGACGTAATCATTGCTATCGCCATATAAACGGATTGTTAAACCGCGCGGGATAAATGCTCCAAGTGATTGCCCTGCAGATCCATGTAGCGTCACATTGATAGAGTCGTCAGGAAGTCCTGCGCCTTTATATCTGCGGGTGATCTCCGCACCAAGCATGGTTCCGACAGTTCGATTCACATTTCTAACTGGTAGATCGATGTTTGTCTGTTCACCCGTTTCAAGTGCGGACTTGGCCAATTCAATCAATTTATTATCAAGCGCCGCTGCTAAACCATGATCCTGGGAGCTGGTGTTATGAAGTGGTGAATCTACATCTGGTCTAACTAGAAGAGGTGAAAGGTCTAAGCCACTTGCCTTCCAGTGGTCAATTGCATCTTTGGTATCCAAATATTCGACATGTCCGACTGCTTCTTTGATACTGCGGAAACCAAGTTGCGCTAGAAGTTCGCGGACCTCTTCAGCTATGTACTCAAAGAAAGTCTCAACGAACTCTGGCTTGCCAGAGAATCTTGCTCGTAGCTCTGGGTTCTGTGTAGCTACTCCAACTGGGCAGGTATCTAAATGGCAAACGCGCATCATGATGCAGCCGGATACAACTAGCGGTGCAGTTGCGAAACCAAATTCCTCGGCCCCAAGTAGCGCTGCAATGATTACATCGCGTCCAGTTTTTAATTGACCATCAGTTTGAACGACGATTCGATCGCGTAATTTATTCAACAATAAAGTCTGTTGCGTCTCGGCAAGGCCTAGTTCCCACGGTGCACCGGCATGCTTTAGCGAAGTAAGTGGTGATGCGCCAGTTCCGCCATCATGACCAGAGATCAAAACCACATCTGCATGCGCTTTAGATACTCCTGCAGCAACAGTTCCCACGCCAACTTCAGCTACCAACTTCACATGGATGCGAGCATCTTTATTTGAATTCTTAAGATCATGAATTAGCTGTGCTAAATCTTCAATTGAATAGATATCGTGATGTGGCGGTGGTGAGATCAATCCAACACCCGTAGTCGAATGGCGCACCTTTGCTACCCACGGATAAACCTTGTTTCCTGGCAACTGTCCACCTTCGCCAGGTTTTGCACCTTGTGCGATCTTGATTTGAATATCATCCGAATTAACCAGGTATTCACTGGTAACTCCGAAGCGACCAGAGGCAACTTGTTTGATTGCAGAGCGTTTGGAATCACCATTTGGCAGCGGTGTAAATCGCGCTGGGTCTTCTCCGCCTTCACCGGTATTTGATTTACCACCTAAACGGTTCATTGCGATAGCTAGAGTTTCATGCGCCTCTTGGGAGATTGAACCAAAACTCATCGCGCCAGTTGAGAAGCGTTTGACGATCTCACTTACCGGCTCGACTTCATCGATAGAAATTGGTTGACGTAAACCATCTTTAAATTTGAATAGACCACGCAAGGTCATCAATCGTCTGCTCTGTTCGTCAACTCTCGAGGTGTAGCGCTTAAAGACATCGAATCTCTTGTTGCGTGTTGAGTGCTGCAATGTAAATACAGTCTCTGGATCGAATAAGTGTGGTTCGCCTTCACGACGCCATTGATATTCGCCGCCGATTGGTAGACGTTTCGCACCAGGAATCTCTCCACCTGGTGGGTAGGCAACGTGATGTCGTTTAGCAACCTCTTTTGCCAACGTATCTAAAGTAATTCCACCTAACCTTGATGTAGTTCCGGTAAAGAATTCGTCAACGACTTCTTGAGATAAACCGATTGCTTCGAAAACTTGGGCTCCGGTGTAAGAGGCGATGGTCGAAATACCCATCTTCGACATTACTTTAAGGACACCCTTGCCAAGAGCTTTAATTAGATTCTTAACTGCCTTCTCAGCAGTGATATCGGTGATTACACCTTGATTTACCAAATCTTCCGCAGATTCCATGGCTAGATATGGATTAACAGCGCCTGCACCATATCCAATCAATAATGCAACGTGATGAACTTCGCGGACATCACCTGCTTCAACAATCAAACCTACTTTGGTGCGAGTCTTCTCGCGAATCAAATGATGATGAATAGCTGCAGTTAAAAGAAGGGATGGAATCGGAGCGTTATCTGCATCTCCATCACGATCTGAAAGCACAATGATGCGTGCACCTTCTGCAATTGCTTTGGAAACTTCTGCCTTTATCTCTTCGATTCGCTTACGAAGTCCAGAGCCATCCGCTTCAACCGGGAAAAGTCCCTTCACAACATATGACTCTAAGCCTGGATAATCACCATCCACGTTGGCATGAATTAATTTTGCAAGTTCATCATTATCAATCACTGGAAATGCGATGCCTACTTGGCGACATGAGTTTGGCCCTGGATCCAAGAGATTCCATTCTGGGCCAACCGCCGAACCAAGTGATGTAACCAACTCTTCGCGAATTGCATCTAAAGGCGGATTGGTAACTTGCGCAAATAACTGTGAGAAATAATCAAACATCAATCTCGGTTTCTCAGATAGCGCTGCGATTGGCGTATCGGTACCCATCGAGCCAAGTGGCTCCGCGCCACCTTTCGCCATTGGAGTGATGATTAAACGAATCTCTTCTTCTGTATAACCAAAAGCTTTCTGTCTGCGAATAACTGATGCATGCGGATAAATAATATGTTCGCGCTCTGGGAGATCTTTGAGGCGAATCATCCCCTCTTCCAGCCACTGCCCGTATGGTTTTTCGTTAGCCAGATTATCTTTGATCTCATCATCTTCAATAATGCGACCAGCTTCGATATCAACCAAGAACATCTTGCCCGGTTGTAGGCGTCCTTTACGAATTACTTTCTCTTGTGGAATATCTAGAACTCCAACTTCAGATGCTAAAACCACGTAACCATCTTCGGTTACCCAGAATCTAGATGGGCGTAAACCATTTCGATCTAGAACTGCACCGACTTGTTTTCCATCTGTGAAAGTTACGCATGCTGGACCATCCCAAGCTTCCATAAGTGCAGCATGGAATGCATAGAAATCCCTGCGATTCTTCGGCATCGAACTGTGATTCTCCCAAGCTTCAGGGATCATCATCAAAACTGCATGTGGCAAGGTGCGGCCACCTAAGTAGAGCAGCTCTAGCACTTCATCAAATGAAGCGGAATCAGAGCCCGCCATATCTACGATTGGGAAAATACGTTCCAGATCTCCTGGGATCAACTCTGATTTCAGTAACTCTTCGCGAGCCCGCATCCAATTTCGATTTCCTTTTACGGTATTGATCTCACCGTTATGCGCGATGTAGCGATATGGATGTGAAAGTTGCCAAGAAGGAAAGGTATTAGTTGAGAATCTAGAGTGCACAATGGCCAAAGGCGATTTGACTCTTTCATCGCTTAAATCAGGATAGAACTTACTTAGTTGTCCAGTAGTCAACATTCCTTTGTAGACAATGGTGGCAGTTGATAGTGAAGGAAAATAGACTGGCAGTGAGTGTTCTACTCGCTTGCGGAAACAGAATGCCATTCGATCAAGATCAAGTCCTGACTCTTGATTCTTGCCTGCAATAAATAAAGTTTCGAAATTTGGCATGACCGCAACTGCTGTCTTTCCAAGTGGCGCAGGATTGATTGGAACTTTGCGCCAACCCAAGATCACTAAATTCTCTTCGGTAGCGATCTTCTCAATCTCCGCGCGGACATTTGCACCTTGTTCGATAAATGCAATTCCGGCAGCGTAACTACCAAACTCAGGAAGTTTGAAATCAACAACTGCTTGGAAGAACTCATCGGGAATTCGAATTAAGATTCCGGCGCCATCGCCTGTATCTGGCTCTGCACCAGTTGCACCGCGGTGCTCCATATTTTCAAGTGCCTGCAAGGCCTTAGCAACAATTTCATGTTCGGCTTTACCTTTTAGAGTGGCCACCATGGCAACGCCGCAAGCATCATGTTCGTTGGCAGGGTCATATAAACCAATTGCTTTTGGATAATTATTTGAAAGCAAGGTGGTCTCCGGATTCCCTGATTATCTAAACCAACATGGAGGGACAACCTTGGCCCGTCTTGAAGTGGATAAGGTTAGCAAGAAGCAGGTCGAAATCGGTAAAGATTTCTGAAGCGTTTGGGCTGCTTTGTCCTAGTTCCGTTAGAGGCCAATAGTGTGCGCAAAGGAACCGATAGCCCCCGTCACCGCCATTCCGATGATGCCACCCAAAACTACTCTTGAGGTCGCCTTAAATACATCGGTACCAGCGGTCTTGGCGCTGATGATTCCGGCGATTGTTAGCCCCACGATCGTAACCACTGTGATTCGAATCGAATTGCTCTCTATAAATGGCAAGTAGAAACCGAGGAAAGGAATCAGTCCACCAAATGTGAAGCTTAGGGCTGATGCAATAGATGCTTGAACTGGCCTTGCTTTCGTGTGTTCGTGTTGGCCAAGCTCATCTCTTAAATGCGTCTCGAGTGCATCATGAGCATGCATCTGCTCCGCAACTTGCTTAGCCAAATCTTCAGTCAAACCACGTGCCATGTAAATCTGCACTAATTCTAAAAATTC